>Ga0214872_100416_pt1 | contig 11141 bp, 8 predicted proteins | sample Stichaenrichm18X_FD_168614 | JGI IMG/M metagenome (GOLD analysis project Ga0214872, IMG submission 168614) | Xylose enriched microbial communities from anaerobic bioreactor in Madison, Wisconsin, United States - 18X | ecosystem: Engineered > Bioreactor > Anaerobic > Unclassified | place: USA... | reverse complement strand
CAGGTGCCCGCCACCTACGAAATCGTCGACTACGTGTTCAATTCGGGCAACCACATCCGCTCCACCGCCCGCGTCCACCTGAAGAAGGACGACGAGGACCTGGAATACGTGGGCATGGGCGACGGCCCGATCGACGCCGCCTTCGCCGCCGTCGAGCATCTGGTGGGCCAGCACTTCGAGCTCGACGACTTCCAGATCCAGTCCGTCACCGAAGGCCACGAGGCCATGGGCCACACGCTCGTGAAGCTCGCAGCCAACGGCAAGCTCTATTCCGGCCGCGGCATTTCCACCGACATCGTGGGCGCCGCCATCCGCGCCTTCGTGAGCGCCGTGAACAAGATCGTCTATGAGGAGCAGAACTAATGAAGCTTTCGTTTTCCACTCGAGGCTGGCAGAACCGTTCCTGGGACGAATTGGTCGACCTCGCAACCGAAATGGAATTCAACGGCATCGAGGTGAGCGACGTCCAGGCCAACGAGTCCTTCTCGGGCAAGGGCGCCCCCTTCGACCTCTCGATCGCCCGCGCCACGGCCCGCGACCTGCGCGGCAAGGGGCTTGAGATCCCCGTCTTCGACACGACGATCGACATTTCCGAAGACGTCGACCGCACCGAAGAGGTCAAACGGCTCATCGACCTTGCCGCCATCGCCGGCGCCCAGAGCGTGAGCGTGAAGGCCCACCACGACAACGAAGACCGCGTGCGCGCCGCCCTTTCGGCGCTCATCGACTACGCCCGCGAGCGCAAGGTGGCCATCCTTTTGGAAACCACCGGCATCTACGCCGACACCGAGCGCCTGGTGAAGATGCTCGACGAATTCGCAAGCGACTACATCGCCGCCTTGTGGGACGTCCACCATCCCGTGCGCGACTTCGGCGAAAAGCCGGCCATCACCATCCGCAACCTGGGCGCCTACGTGCGCCACGTGCACATGCGCGACTCGTCCGACGACGGCGACTTCAACCTGGTGGGCGAGGGCACCCTGCCCATCGCCGACGTGATGCGCGCGCTCGCCTCGGTCAACTACGACGGCTTCGTCTCGATCGAATGCGAGCCCACCTGGATCGACGGCCTCGACGACCCGAGCGTCATCTTCCCCTACTACGTCAACTACATGAGCCGCTTCGACGACACGAAGAAGGCCCGCAACCCGCTGCTCTTGAACCACGACGGCACGGGACAGTACGTCTGGGAGAAAGACGAGCTCATCGACCTCACCTTCCCCCAGGTGCTCGACCGCATGGTGCAGGAATTCCCCGACCAGTACGCCTTCCGCTACACCACGCTCGACTACACGCGCACCTACGAAGAGTTCCGCGACGACGTCGACAACTTCGCGCGCGCCCTGCTCTCGCTGGGCGTGAAGCCGGGCAGCAAGGTCGCCATCTGGGCCACCAACGTGCCGGCCTGGTTCATCACCTTCTGGGCCACTACCAAGATCGGCGCCGTGCTCGTGACGGTCAACACCGCCTACAAGGTGCACGAAGCCGAATACCTGCTGCGCCAGTCGGACACGCACACCCTCGTCATGATCGAGAGCGCGCTCGACTCCAACTACAAGGACATCATCAACGAGCTCTGCCCCGAAATCGCCGAAAGCACCCCGGGCGAGCCCCTGCACTGCAAGAAGCTGCCCTTCTTGCGCAACGTGATCACGGTCGACTTCAAGATGCCGGGCGCCCTCACGTTCGAAGAGGCCTTCGACCGCGCCGATTTGGTCCCGCGCGAAGAGGTGCAGCGCCTGGCCGACAAGGTCCAGCCCGACGACGTGTGCAACATGCAGTACACGAGCGGCACGACCGGCTTCCCCAAGGGCGTCATGCTCACCCATCGCAACGTGGTCAACGACGGCAAGTGCATCGGCGACCGCATGGGCCTTTCCACGGCCGACCGCATGATGGTTCAGGTGCCCATGTTCCACTGCTTCGGCATGGTCCTTTCGATGACCTCGTCGATGACCCATGGCGCCACCCTGTGCCCCATGCCCTACTTCAGCGCCCGCGCGTCGCTGTCCTGCATCACGCAAGAGCGCATCACCTGCTTCAACGGCGTGCCCACGATGTTCATCGCGATGTTCAACCATCCCGACTACAAGAAGACCGACTTCTCGCATATGCGCACGGGCATCATGGCCGGTTCCGGCTGCCCGCCCGAGCTCATGCGCCGCGCCGCCCAGCCCGACGAGATGAACATGCGCGGCATCGTGAGCGTCTACGGCCAGACCGAATCGTCGCCCGGCGCCACGATGTCGGCCTGGACCGATCCTTTGTGGCTGCGCACCGACACGGTGGGCTACGCCTTCCCGCACGTGGAATGCAAGGTCATCGACCCCGACACGGGCGAGGAGCTGCCCGCCGGCGTCAACGGCGAGTTCTGCAGCCGCGGCTACAACACGATGAAGGGCTACTACAAGATGCCCGAAGCCACGCGCAGCACGATCGACGAAGAGCACTGGCTGCACTCCGGCGACATCGCCATGCACGACGAGCAGGGCAACTACATCGTCACCGGTCGCCTGAAGGACATGATCATCCGCGGCGGCGAGAACCTCTACCCCAAGGAAATCGAAGAGTTCATCTACACCCACCCCAAGGTGCAGGACGTCCAGGTCATCGGCGTGCCCGACAAGAAGTACGGCGAAGAGGCCGCGGCCTTCATCATCCTGAAGGCGGGGGAGACCGTCACCGAAGACGAGATGCGCGAGTTCATCAAGACCCACATCGCCCGCCACAAGGTGCCCCGTTACATCCGTTTCGTCGACGAGTTCCCCATGAACGCCGCCGGCAAGGTGCTCAAGTACAAGATGCGCGAAGCCATGGCCAAGGAACTGGGCCTGGAAGACCTGCTCGACAAGAAGAAGTAGGCGCCACCGTTATCCCGCGGGCGCGTTTCGCAACCCAACGCGCCCGCTCCATCCCTTTCCAATTAGATTGATTTACCCGCGTTTTCCCCTTGAAGGAGGAAGGCTTAGCATGTCACGCCCTATGACCATTGCAGAGAAGATCCTTGCCGCCCACGCCGGGCTCGACGAGGTCGTCCCCGGGCAGCTGATCGAGTGCGACCTCGACCTGGTGCTCTCCAACGACGTCACCGCGCCAATCGCCATCGACGAATGCCGCAAGATCACCGACCGCGTGTGGGACCCCGACCGCGTCGTCATGGTGCCCGACCACTACACGCCCGCCAAGGACATCAAGAGCGCCGAACTGTCCAAGCGCGTGCGCGACTTCGTGCGCGAACAGGGCATCAGCCATTACTGGGAGGTGGGCAAGGTCGGCATCGAGCACGCTCTTCTGCCCGAGCAGGGCGTCTGCGTTCCCGGCGACCTGATCATCGGCGCCGACTCGCATACCTGCACCTACGGCGCCCTGGGCTGCTTTTCCACGGGCGTGGGCTCCACCGACGCAGGCGTGGGCCTGGCCACGGGCCGCGCCTGGTTCAAGGTGCCCGAAAGCATCAAGTTCGAAATCGACGGCGAGCTCGCCCCGGGCGTGTCGGGCAAGGACGTCATCCTGCACATCATCGGCATGATCGGCGTCGACGGCGCCCTCTACAAGGCCATGGAATTCACCGGATCCACCATCCGCTCGATGAGCATGGACGGCCGCATGACCATTTCCAACATGGCCATCGAAGCGGGCGGCAAGGCGGGCCTGATCGAAGTCGACGACGTCACGCGCGCCTATGTCGACCCTCGCAAGGAACGCGACTACGTGGAATACCACTCCGACCCCGACGCCGTCTACGCCGCCGTCTACCACATCGACGCGACGCAGATCGAGCCCACGGTCGCCCTGCCGCATCTGCCGTCCAATACGCGCCCGGCCCGCGCATGCCGCGACATCGACATCGACCAGGTCGTGATCGGGTCGTGCACCAACGGCCGCATCGAGGACATGCGCGCCGCGGCGGAGGTCCTGAAGGGCCGCACTGTCGACCCGCGCGTGCGCTGCATCGTCATCCCGGCGACCCAGCAGATCGAGCGCCAGTGCATCGAAGAGGGCCTCACCCAGATCTTCCTCGACGCCAACTGCGCCGTGAGCACCCCCACCTGCGGCCCCTGCCTGGGCGGCCACATGGGCTGCCTTGCCCACGGCGAGCGCGCCGTTACCACTACCAACCGCAACTTCGTGGGCCGCATGGGCGACCCCACGTCGGAAGTGATTCTGGCGAACCCCGTCGTGGCGGCGGCTTCGGCGGTGGCGGGCCACGTGGCCCTGCCCGAGGACTTGGACTAGAAAGGGAAGCGAAATGAAGTTCGAAGGAAACGCGCACCGCTACGGGCGCGACATCGACACCGACGTGATCATCCCGGCGCGCTACCTGACCACCACGGTCCCCGAAGAGCTCGCCAAGCACTGCCTGGAAGACTTGGACCCCTCCTTCGCCTCGAAGGTGGAGCCGGGCGACATCCTGGTGGCCGAAGAGAACTTCGGCTGCGGCTCGTCGCGCGAGCACGCTCCGATTTCGATCAAGGCGGCAGGCGTGAGCGTGGTCATCGCCAAGAGCTTCGCCCGCATCTTCTACCGCAACTCGATCAACATCGGCCTGCCCATCATGGAATGCGCCGAAGCGGTCGACGGCATCAAGACCGGCGACAGGGTGGCGGTCGACGCCGACACGGGCACGATCAAAAACCTCACGACGGGCGCGGAATTCCACGCCCAGCCCTTCCCGCCCTTCATTCAGGAAATCATCGAATACGGCGGCCTTATCCCGCGCACCAAGGCCAAGCTCGCCAAGGAGCAGCAGGCTTCGTAACGGGCCGCATTCCGTACGTTAAGAACCATACATGTGTGACAAATCTCGTCCCAATCGGGGCGGGATTGGATACCTGCAACCAGTGGAGGCATCAATGAGCAGGAAAATCGCAATTTTCGACACCACCTTGCGCGACGGCGAGCAGTCGCCCGGCGCCTCGATGAACACCCAGGAGAAGCTGGTCATCACCCGTCAGCTCCTCCGCTTGGGCGTCGACGTCATCGAAGCCGGTTTCCCCATCTCGAGCCCGGGCGACTTCCAGTCGGTGCAGCGCATCGCCGCCGAAGTGGGCGACCGCGCCGTCACCTGCGCCCTTTCGCGCGCCGTCGACAAGGACATCGACGAATGCGGCCGCGCGCTGGCCGATTGCCCGCGTCCCCGCATCCACACCGGCATCGGCGTGAGCCCCCAGCATCTGAAGTACAAGTTCCGCGGCATGAGCCTGGAAGAGGCTATCGACCGCGGCGTGCACGCGGTCAAGCGCGCCCGCAAATACACCGACGACGTCGAGTTCTACGCCGAGGACGCCGGTCGCGCCCCCTTCGAGGACCTGGCCCGCATGATCGAGGCCGCCGTGAAGGCCGGCGCCACGGTCGTCAACATTCCCGACACCACCGGCTTCGAGATGCCCTGGGTCTTCGGCGAGCGCATCAAATACCTGCGCGAGCACGTCGACGGCATCGAGGACGTCGATATCTCGGTGCACTGCCACAACGACCTGGGCATGGCCACCGCCCTTGCCATGGAAGGCGTGCGCAACGGCGCCACCCAGATCGAGTGCACGATCAACGGCCTGGGCGAGCGCGCCGGCAACACCGCCATGGAAGAAGTGGTCATGGCGATCAGGATGCACGGCGAAGAGCTCGACGCCCATACCGACATCGACCCGTCAGAATTCCTGCAGGCCTCGCGCCTGGTGAGCTCGATCACCGGCTTCCCCGTACCGCCCAACAAGGCCATCGTGGGCTCCAACGCCTTCTCGCATAGCTCGGGCATCCACCAGGACGGCGTGATCAAGGGCCGCGACACCTACGAGATCATCGACCCCGCGATCGTGGGCGCCAAGGGCTCGAGCATCGTGCTTTCGGCCCGTTCCGGCCATGCCGCCCTGCGCAAGCGCCTCGAGGATCTGGGCTACGACGTGGGCGACAAAGAGCACTTCGACAAGATCTACCGCGACTTCCTCGACCTGGCCGACCGCAAGAAGGAGGTCATGGACGAGGACCTGCACTCGCTCATGGGCGAGCGCGCTCGCAACGAGGACGCCCTCTACCAGCTCAAGGCCACCCAGATCAGCTGCGGCCAGCCGCTGACCCCCACGGCGACCGTCACGATCGTTGACCCCGAAGGCAAAGAGCACATCGCCTGCGAGTACGGCACCGGCCCGATCGACGCCCTCTACAAGGCCATCGATAAGGTTGTGCAAGCCGATTGCGACCTGAGCGAGTTCAGCGTGCAGTCGGTCACCCGCGGCATCGACGCCCTGGGCGAGGTCACCGTGCGCATCATGAGTGCCGACGGCGAGGTCTTCAGCGGCCGCGGTTCCGAATGCGACATCACGGTGAGCTCGGCCAAGGCCTACCTCAACGCCCTCAATCGCATGATCCGCAAAGAGCACTAGGGAGCGCACGTGGAAACGAAGAAGATCTGCCTCTTGCCCGGCGACGGGATCGGCCCTGAAATCATCGCGGAAGGCGTGAAGGCGCTCGACGCGGTGGGGAAGAAGTACGGCGTCGCGTTCGACTACGAAGAGGCGCTCATCGGCGGAGTCGCCATCGATGCGGTGGGCAACCCCCTGCCCGAAGAGACGCTCGACGCGGCCCGCGCGAGCGACGCGGTGCTGCTCGTGGCCGTGGGCGGCCCCAAGTGGGACACCACCGACAGCGGCAAGCCCCGTCCCGAACAGGGCCTGCTGGGTATCCGCAAGCAGCTGGGCCTCTACACCAACCTGCGCCCCGTGCGCATCTTCGACGCCCTGCGCGACGCCTCTACTCTGAAGCCCGACGTGGTGGAAGGCGTCGACCTGGTCATCGTCCGCGAGCTCACGGGCGGCCTCTACTTCGGCCGTCGCGAGCGCTTTTACGACGAAGAGGGCGCCGGCGCCAACGGCGGCCGCGGCCAGCGCGCCGTCGACACGCTCGAGTACCGCGAGTACGAAGTCGAGCGCATCGCCCGCCAGGCCTTCCGCGCCGCCCAGACCCGCCGCGGCCGCGTGCACAGCATCGACAAGGCCAACGTGCTCGACACTTCGCGCATGTGGCGCGAAATCGTCCATCGCGTGCACGACGAGGAGTTCCCCGAAATCGAGCTCATCGACATGCTCGTCGACAACACGGCCATGCAGCTGGTGAACAACCCCCGCCAGTTCGACGTCATCGTGACCGAGAACATGTTCGGCGACATCCTCTCCGACGAAGCCGCTCAGATCGCAGGCAGCCTGGGAATGCTCGCGAGCGCCTCGCTCGGCGACGGGGTGGGGCTCTTCGAGCCGAGCCACGGGTCGGCGCCCGATATCGCCGGCCGCGGCATCGCCAACCCGCTCGCCCAGATCCTTTCGGTGGGCATGATGCTCCAGTACGCCTTCGGCATGACCGACGCCGCCGCTGACGTGACTCGCGCCGTGTCGCAGGTCCTCGACGAGGGCTGGCGCACGGGCGATCTGGCCACGAGCGCCACGCCGGCCGATCGCGTGGTCGGCACCGTCGCTATGGGTGATTTGGTGGCGGAGCGCATCTAGGCGCGCTCGCATAGTCCGGGTCCGGCGTTGCGCCGGGCTCGCTGCGCGCAGGGGCGCGGCACGCGGAACGCTCCGCGGCTGCGCCTCTTTTGCGTGCGTGCGGCCCGCCCGAATTTTTCCGCACCCCGTTTCGCGCGCATGACCTGGCCTTAGCCGGTACAAGGCCCCTCTGGTCTGGCGCGTTACCGTCCCGTCATGTTTCTGATACGAAAATTTTGCATTACAATGCCTTTCCGTGCCTAGGCACGGCAAACACACATTCGACCATGAAGAAGGTGCTCGCATGACGAAGAAGATCATTCTCGATTGCGACCCCGGCCATGACGACGCGGTTGCCATCCTCCTTGCGGTGGGCAATCCCGAAATCGATCTGCTGGGAGTAACGACGGTCGGCGGCAACCAGAGCCTCGATAAGGTAACCTACAACGCGCGCGCGGTGCTCGAAAAGGCCCACGCGACCGATATCCCCGTCTACGCCGGCTGCGACCGTCCGCTCATCCGTCCGCAGGAAGTCGCCGCGTCGATCCACGGCGAAACCGGTCTCGACGGCGTCGAGCTGCCCGTGCCCACCCGTCCGCTCGAGGACATGCACGCGGTCAACTACATCGTGAAGACCATCATGGAACACGAGCCCGGCACGATCACCCTCGTGCCCACCGGCCCGCTCACCAACATCGCGATGGCCTGCCGCATGGAGCCCCGGATCGTCGACCGCGTGAAGGAAGTCGTCCTCATGGGCGGCGGCTACCACGTGGGCAACTGGAGCGCCGTGGCCGAATTCAACATCAAGGTCGACCCCGAAGCGGCCCATGTCGTCTTCAACGAGCCCTGGCCCCTCACGATGGTCGGCCTCGACCTCACCCATCAGGCCCTCTGCACGCCCGCTGTGCAGAAGCAGATCGAGTCGGTGGGCACCCCGCTCGCCACGTTCGTGAGCGGGCTCATGGACTTCTTCCGCAAGACCTACCAGGACAACCAGGACTTCGTGGACCCGCCGGTGCACGACCCCTGCACCGTCGCCTACCTGATCGACCCCACGTGCGTGCAGACGCGCCGCTGCCCGATCGACATCGAAATTCACGGCGAGCAGACCCTCGGCATGACCGTCTGCGACCTGCGCGGCCCCGAGCCCGCGGCCGATGAATGCCACACCCAGGTGGCCACCAAGCTCGACTTCAAGAAATTCTGGGACCTCGTGACCGACGCAATCGAAAGGATCGGCTAACCCTTATGCCCGCAACCGAAACCAAGAAGGGCTCCATCGTCTCGCTGATGGTCGCCCTGCTGGTGGCCATCTTCGCCTTCCAGCTCAACGCCTCCATGCTCTCGCCCGCCCTCGTGACCATGCAGGTCGAGCTCAACACCACCGAAGTTGCCATCGGCAACACGCAGACCGTCTTCTTCACGGCCGCCGCGCTCTTCTCCCTGTTCCTTCCGCGCCTCGCCGACCTCGTGGGCCGCAAGAAGGTTCTCACCGGCATGCTCGCCATCACCGGCCTGGGCTGCATCGTGAGCGCCCTTGCCCCCAACGTCGACGTGCTCATGGTCGGCCGCGTCATGCAGGGCGTCGCCGGCCCGGTCGTGCCGATGTGCCTGATCATGCTCCACACCGAAGTCACCGAAGAGGCCCGCTACACCCGTCTGATGGCCATCCTCACCTCGGTCAACGGCGGTATCGCCGGTGTCGATGCCCTGCTCGGCGGGTGGCTTGCCGGCAATTTCGGCTTCCGTTCGGTCTTCGCCGTCATGGCCGCCATCGCGGTGCTCGCCGTGATCTTGATTACGGTCTGCTGCAAGGAGAGCACGGCCGAAGAGACCCCCAAGATGGACTGGGCGGGCGTCTTCTCGCTCGGCATCGCCTTCCTGGCCGCCTACCTGGCGATCAACGAGATCCAGAAGCTGGCCGCCGCGAACTTCGGCATGGTCGCCGTCCTCGTGATCGTTGCGATCGTCTTCTTCGCGATCTTCTGGAACATCGAAAAGCGCAAGCAGCATCCCATGGTGTCCACGCACTACCTGCGCCAGCGCCGTACCTGGGGCTTGCTGCTCACCACGCTGCTCACGATGACGGGCGTCTTCGCGATCATGAACGGCGTCGTGCCGGCCATCGCCCAGGACCCCGACATGGGCGTCAACATGGGCGCCGACGTCGTGTCGTTCGCGACGCTCACGCCCTACGCCCTGCTCGGCCTGTGCTTCGGCCCGGTCGCCGGCATCCTCGCGAGCAAGTTCGGCTACCACCGCGTCCTGCGCTGCGGCCTGCTCGTGAGCATCCTGGGCGTGCTCTTCGGCATCTTCCTGTGCAACAACGCGAGCATCGCCGGTCTCGTCGTGATTTCCGTGGTGCTCGGCATTGCCTACGCCGGCACCGCCAACATCATGCTCAACGGCCTGGGCATCGTGCTGTCGCCCAAGGACAACCCCGGCTACCTGCCCGGCATGAACGCCGGCGCCTTCAACCTGGGCGCGGGCCTGTCCTACGCTATCCTGTACGCTGTCATGCAGCAGATGGCGCAGGCCTCGGGCGTCGAGGCCGGCTACGCGTCGTCCATGATCGCCGCGGCGGTCCTGCTCGTGCTGGCTCTGCTCGTGTCGTTCCTCATCCCGAAAGAAGAGGACGCCGACAACAGCTAAGCGGCACCTTCCCAGGTGCTCTTCGCCGGCCGGGCCTGCGCGTTCGGCCGGCGTTTTCGTATCGAAGCGGAAAGAGGGAATTCCCGTGAGCAACGTAGTGGTATTCGGCAGCCTCAACATGGACCTGTCGATCGCAAGCGACCATATGCCCGTTCTGGGCGAAACGGTCATCGGGCGCGACTTCATCACCAATCCCGGCGGCAAGGGTGCCAACCAGGCGGTGGCCGCCGCCAAGCTGGGGGCCGACGTCACGATGCTCGGCGCCGTGGGCACCGACGCTTTCGGCGACCAGATGATCGCGGCGCTCGCCGAAGATGGGGTCCAGTGCGATCACTTGCTGCGCACCGCCGAAGCGTCCACCGGCGTCGCGCTCATCACCCGCGTGAACGGCGACAACTTCATCACGATCGATTCGGGCGCCAACATGGTGCCGCGCATCGACTACGTGCGCCGTTCGATCGACGCGCTTGCACGCGGCGGCGACGTCTTCCTCTGCCAGCTGGAATGCGATTTCGACACCACGATGGAGGCCCTGCGCTACGCGCACGAGCGCGGCATGTACACGGTGGTCAACCCTGCGCCCGCCCGCGAGCTCCCGCTCGACCTCTATCCCTTCATCGACCTGCTCGTGGTCAACGAATGCGAATGCGAAACGCTCACGAGCATCTTCCCCGACGACGAGCGCGCCATCCGCGCGGCCATGGAAGAACTCGCGAGCGCGGGCACGGGCGCCATGGCGATCACGCTCGGGGCGCGCGGGTCGATGGTCTACGACCAGGGAGCGATCATCGAATCGGTTCCGCCCGCGGTGCGCGCCGTCGACACCACCTGTGCGGGCGACACCTACATCGGCGCTTTGGTGGCCGGCTACGCCCGCGGGCTCACCATGGAGGAGGCGGTAGCCATCGCCACGAAGGCGTCGGCGCTCGCCACCACCAAAGTGGGCGCCCAGCAGTCGATCCCCCTGCTCGCCGACGTCGAGTAGGGCCGCCCCCCTTCCGCCGATTCAGG
>Ga0214872_100415_pt1 | contig 11180 bp, 11 predicted proteins | sample Stichaenrichm18X_FD_168614 | JGI IMG/M metagenome (GOLD analysis project Ga0214872, IMG submission 168614) | Xylose enriched microbial communities from anaerobic bioreactor in Madison, Wisconsin, United States - 18X | ecosystem: Engineered > Bioreactor > Anaerobic > Unclassified | place: USA... | reverse complement strand
CCGGCGCCGCAGAAGGCGAGCAAGCCGCCGCTGCGCATCCCGGCCGACGTCGTCCTCATCGCCGTGGGCCAAGCCATCGAATCGGCCCCGTTCGAAGAGGCCGGCATGGAAGCCGATCGCGCGCGTTTCATCGCGACGCCCCAGCTCAAGGCGGCAGGAAGCCTCCCCAACGTCTTCGTGGGCGGCGACTGCCAGCTCGGGCCCAAGACCGTGATCCTCGCGGTGGGGGCCGGCAAGGTCGCGGCGCGCAACATCGACGAGTTCATGGGCTTTCATCATGAGCTTGATTGCGGAGTGAGCGCCCCGGCGCCTCATCCCAACAAGCGTACGCCCTGTGGCCGCGTGGAGGTGCACGAGCGCCTTCCGCACGAACGCCGTTGCGATTTCGAAGGCGTCGAAGTCGAGATGTCGGTTGAGGAAGCCCAACAAGAAGCGAGCAGATGCCTGCGCTGCGACCATTACGGGTGCGGTGCAATGGAAGGGGGTCGCGTCCAATATGTCTAGCGAACGTTCTGAAGTTACGGTCACGGTCGATGGAGCCGCCGTTACCGTGCCCGCTTCGTCTACCGTCCTGCGCGCAGCGAAAGCTGCCGGCTCCCCGGTGCCCACTCTGTGCTGGATGCGGCGCGTCAACGATATCGGCTCCTGCCGCATGTGCGTTGTCGAAGTCGAGGGCGAAGAGGGCCTTGTGCCCGCCTGCAACACCCCGGTTTGGGAGGGCATGCAGGTGCGCACGCGCACGCCGCGCGTCGTGTCGGCCCGTCGCCGCAACATGAAGACCATCCTGTCCGGCCATCGCAGCGAGTGCACCACCTGCGAGCGCACGGGCACCTGTGCCCTGCAGAAGCTCGCGCACGATCTCAACGTGGGCGAGCTCGACGCCGAGCCCGTCTATGCCTTCGAGCCGTGGGATCCCGCATTTCCCCTGCAGCGCGACGCTACCAAGTGCATCCGCTGCATGCGCTGCGTGTCCGAATGCGCCAAGGTCCAGTACTGCTCGGTATGGGAAGCGGCGGGGCCGGCCGAACATCGCAGCGTCGGCGTCGCCGGCGGTGCGCCCATCGCGCAGGCCGGTTGCACGCTGTGCGGCCAATGCATCACCCATTGTCCTACGGGCGCCCTCACGGCGCGCCGCGACATCGACCGGGTCGTCGACGCTCTCGCCGACCCCGACGTTCTTGTGGTGGCGCAGGTGGCGCCCGCCATCCGCGCGTCCTGGGGCGAAGGCGCGGGGCTTTCTCGCGAAGAGGCCACGCAGGGCCGCATGGTTGCCGCATTGCGCCGGATAGGGTTCGATCTGGTCTACGACGTCGATTTCGGCGCCGACCTCACGATCATGGAAGAGGCGAGCGAGTTCATCGAATGGTATCGCTCCGGCAAGCCGCGCCCCATGTTCACGAGCTGCTGCCCGGGCTGGGTGCGTTTCGCCAAACTGCATTATCCCGATTTCGTCCCCCAGCTTTCTTCGAGCAAGTCGCCTCATCAAATGCAGGGCGCCGTGACCAAGCACGTTCTTGCCGACCGCGCCGCCGCCGAAGGCAAGCGCGTTTTCCTCGTGAGCGTCATGCCCTGCGTTGCCAAGAAGTACGAAGCCGACGTGCCGCAGCTGTCCACCGATGTCGGGCGCGACGTCGATGCCGTGCTCTCGACCCGCGAGTTCGACCGGATGATTGCCCTGTTCGGCGTGAATTGCGCCGACCTGCCCGAAGAGGACTTCGACAACCCGTTGGGGACGAGTACGGGCGCTGGCACCATCTTCGGTCGCACGGGCGGCGTGATGGAGGCCGCCTTGCGCACGGCGGGCTACTTCCTCACGGGCGAAAACCCCGCCATTGCCGTATGCGACACCACGGCGGCCACGCCCGAACGCCCCTGGGTCGAAAAACAACTCGACCTTGCCGGCCTGCATCTGAAGGTCGCGGTGGCGAGCGGACTTTCCAACACGGCCAAGCTGCTCGATGCCCTGCGTGCGGGCACGGTCGAATGCGATTTCGTCGAGATCATGGCCTGTCCCGGCGGCTGCGTGGGCGGCGGCGGCCAGCCCATTTCCTTCAATCATGAGCTGCATGCCGAAAGGGCAGCGGTGCTCAATGCTCTCGACGGGGCCGATGTGCTGCGCTATTCGCACGAGAACCCCGACATACAAAAGCTCTACCGTGAGCGCTTGGGCGAACCGCTTTCCGAAACCGCTGAGGCTTGGTTGCATACCGATCAGGCCGCTTGGGATATCTAACGTGCGCGGCGCCCGCCGGTTGCGGGCGCCGTCTTGTAAGGAGAATCGAAGAATGAACACACGAGCGAAAACCAAGGTCGCACGGCCGTTCGCGCTGGTGGTGCTGCTCCTTGCGATGGCCTGCCTCTGCGCCGGCTGTGCGCAGGCGGGCCAGAAAGCCGATAGCGCGTCTGCGGAACCCGCGCAGGTCATGGCCATCAACGGCCCCACGGGCATCGGCATGGCCAATCTCGCCGACGATTCGGCGTACAACGTTCAGTTCGTGAGCCAACCCGACCAGGTGGTGAGCTCGGTGAGCAGCGGGTCGGTCGATATCGCCGCCGTGCCCACCAATCTGGCGAGCACGCTCTACAACAAAACCCAGGGAGGAGTGAAGGTCGTCGCAGTCGATGCCCTGGGGTCGCTGTACGTGGTCGACAATGGCCAGCCGGTGGCGAATCTTGCCGACCTGAAGGGCAAGACCGTCTACGCCACCGGTCAGGGGGCCAACCCCCAGTATGTGCTCGAATACCTGCTCACGCAGGCGGGGCTGGTGCCGGGGCAGGACGTTACGGTGACCTATGTCGCCGACAACGCCCAGCTTGCGGCTATGGTGGCCAACGGCGAAGCCCCGATTGCGATGTTGCCCGAACCCTTCGTGTCGGTGGCTCAAGGAAAGAACGCCGGCGTGCAGGTAGCGTTGAGCATCAACGACCTGTGGAAGCAGGCCACCGGTACCGATCTTGCCTTGGGGTGCGTGATCGCTCGCACCGATTATCTCGACGAGCATCCCGAGGCGGTCGACGCCTTCCTTACCGACCTCGACGGGTCGATTGCGAAGGCCAACGACGATGTTGCTGCGACCGCGCAGCTGTGCGCCGACAAGGGCATTCTGCCCAACGCCGCCGCGGCTCAGGAGGCCATTCCGCGCTGCGGCCTGGTGTGCCTTACGGGCGATGACATGAAGGCTCCGGTGAACGGTTTCCTGGGCGTGCTCGCTCAGAGCAATCCCTCGTCTGTGGGCGGCTCCGTTCCCGGCGATGACTTCTACTACCGGGGGTAGTCGTGACGATGGGGCCGGCGGGCGGTCGGCAGCGCCCCGCTAAGGGGCGGCGTGCGGCCGACGCCGCCCTCTTCCTTTTGGTGTTCTTCGGCGGCTGGCAGGCGACTGCTCTGGCGGTAGGCGCGGGTTACGTGGTTCCCGGACCCCTTGACGTGGGCGCCCGCGCCTTGCAGTTGGGGACGACCGCTGATTTTTGGCGGTCGGTCGCCTTGTCGCTCGCGCGCATCTTCGCCGGCTTCGCAATCGGTATGGTCGCGGGCGTCATGCTGGCGGTGGCCATGCATGGTGCGCCGCGCCTGCGCACGGTGCTCGCTCCATTCGTGAAAATCTTGCGGACGACCCCGATGGTTTGCTTCGTGCTCGTGCTTCTTTTGTGGGCGAGCAACACCGTGATACCCACGCTCGTTGCGGCTCTTATGGTCCTACCCGTGTTTTGGACCCACGCGATCGAGGGGCTCGACGCCGCATCGGCCGCATACGCCGATGTGGTGCGCGTCTTTCGCATTTCGCGCATGAAAGCGTTCTGGTCGATATACCTTCCGTCCCTTTCGGGTGAGTTGGCGGCCGCCGCTGAAGTGGGCATGGGCCTGGCTTGGAAATCGGGCGTGACGGCCGAAGTGCTCGCTTTGCCGCCTTTTGCCATAGGCACCGGAGTCTACCGGGCGAAGCTCGCCTTGGAAGGCCCCGACCTGTTCGTCTGGACGATTGCGATCGTCCTTCTGAGCTTGGCGCTCGAAGCTGCGCTGCGCGCGCTCACGAGACGCTGGCGGTTGGCGCGTGCGGACGAGGCTGCGGGGGAGGGGGATTCCGATGAAGCTCGATCGCGTCGATAAAAGCTACGGTCGAACGACCGTCTTTCGCGGTCTTACCCTCGAAGTGCCCAGCGAGGGCGTCACCGCGCTTGTGGGCCCCTCCGGGTGCGGGAAGACGACGGCCCTGCGCCTGCTTGCGGGGCTCGAGACGCCTGACGCCGGCAGGGTGGAGGACGTGCCCGACCGTCTTTCGATGGTGTTCGAAGACGACCTGCTCCTGCCGTGGGCGTCGGCTTTGGCTAACGTTGAGCTCGTGGGCGCAACTCGCGCCCGGGCCGCAAGCCTGCTCGCCGAGCTGGGGCTTGCCGGCAGAGAAGACCTTCGCGTCGCTTCGCTTTCGGGAGGTCAGCGCCGGCGCGTGGCCGTCGCCCGGGCCCTTGCCTACCCGGCCGAGGCATTCTTGCTCGACGAGCCCACTCAGCGCCTCGATGCCGAATCGGCCGCCGCCGTGCTGTCGGCGGTGCGCTCTCATGCGCAGGGCGCACCCGTGCTGATCGTCACTCACGACCCGGCGGTAGCGGCCGCATGCGATTGCACGATGCGCCTTTCGGACGCGGACCGTCCGTCGTGAGCGGGTGCCGTTTCCCCTCTTTCGCTGGAGATTCCGCACCCCGCTCGCGCGCCGGGCGCCCCTAGGCCATACTCTGCCCATGCGCTTTTTCCCGACGCGTGCGCGCCGGGTCGCTTCCCGCAACCACTGAAGGACTGATTTGCAGCGATGAGCAACGAAATGGACATCACCGGTTCGCACATGGACCTCGAAAAGATCGAAGCCGGCGTGCGGATGATTTTGGAAGGCGTGGGCGAAGACCCCGACCGCGAGGGCCTGCAGAAGACCCCTGAGCGCGTGGCGAAGATGTATGCCGAATGCTTCGCCGGCCTCTACGCCGACCCGGCCGAATACTTCGAAACCACCTTCGACGAGCACCACGAGGAAATGGTCCTCGTGCGTGACATCCCCTTCTATTCGATGTGCGAGCATCATCTGGCGCCCTTCTTCGGCAAGGCCCACGTGGCCTACATCCCGGCGGCCGACGGGCACATTTGCGGCATTTCGAAGCTCGCGCGCTTGGTCGACTGCTTCGCGCGCCGCCCGCAGGTGCAGGAGCGCCTCACCGGCCAGGTAGCCGACGCTCTGATGGAGCAGCTCCAGCCTCAGGGCGCGATCGTCGTGCTCGAGGCCGAGCACCTCTGCATGAGCATGCGCGGCGTGAAGAAGCCGGGCAGCAAGACCACCACGAGCGCCGTGCGCGGCATCTTCCGCAACAACCCGGTCACGCGCCAAGAGGCCCTTTCCCTGATTCTGGGCCGCTAGCGCGAGCGGCGCGGTACAATAGCACGACATCGAGAAAGGATGACAATGCGCTGTGTGCTTTCCGTTCTGGGCAAAGACCAATCCGGCATCGTTGCGGGCGTGTCCGCGGTGCTCGCCGAATGCCACGCGAACATCGACGACATCTCCCAAACGATCCTCGACGGGATCTTCAGCATGACCATGATGGTCACGCTCGACACCGACACGGCGGGCTTCAACGAAGTGCAGGAAAAGCTCGACGCCGAAGCCAAGCGCCTGGGCGTGCAGATCGTCCTGCAGCGCCAAGACGTGTTCGATTACATGTACAAGATCTAAACGGCCGCATAAGCCAGAGCATGCGAGACGGCGTCCTTCGGGGCGCCGTTTGTGACAACATCACGCGCCCCCGTTGTCATCTACGAGCGGGGGAAATGGGGCAGGGTCTTCAGCAGCGCCCAGGCCTTCTGCTTGCCGGCGGGCGTGTTCATGAGCTCGTTGAGATCGTCGAAGGCGCGTACCTCGCGGCCGTTCAGGCGGATGGGCTCGTTGGGCTCGACGAGCTTCTGGGCCGCTTCGGCGAACAGAAGGGTCGAGCCGGCGTCGGCGGCGACCACGCACAGGGGGTCCATGCTTTCCACGATATCGATGAGCTGTGGCGCAGTGAGCCGGGTGCCGGTGGCGTCGATCGTCACGAAGGTGACGCCGTCGGCCCCGTAGCCCAGGGCCTGGGCCGATTTCACGATGGCGTTGCGGGCCTCATCCGACGTCGACGTGGTGCAGACGGCGACGAAGAGGCCTTCCCGACTGCCGGAAAGACTGGCTTGGAAGTCGTCCCATACGCGGGAGCGGTCGTGTGCGTAGATGTTGCTTGCGTCGTTCATGAACGTCATTGTACCAGCGAAGGCGGCCGTGCGCGGGCGCGGCGCGACGGGTCTTCCGCCTGAAGCGCAACCCGACTGATGTCTGGCATTTACACGCTATATTCCCAGTTGAAACCTATAGTTAAACAAGGATAACTGAGGGAAAATCGTAGAGTCATTTGTGGTGCGGGGATGAACATATCGTGTAACCCAATCCCGCATTTTTTCCCTATGGGAGAATACTGCGCATTGACGAGAACTTTACACGCAGTAGGAAGGTTCGCATGAAATCATTTAACATTGCACGTTCGGTGTGCGCCGTGGCGCTTTCTGCCGCGTGCCTTACCGGCCTTGCGGCTTGCTCTTCGAGCGGGTCGCAGTCAAACGACCAGGTGGCTGCTACGGTCAACGGCACCGAAATCTCCGAGCAGACCGTCACCGACTACATCCAGAACTTCCGTACGTCGCAAAACCTCACCGACGACGACTCCTGGGGCAAGTGGATGGCCCAGTACAGTCTCGATCCTTCGTCGGTGCGCGATGAAGTGATCAGCTACTACGAAGACATCGAGCTCACCAAGCAGGCCGCCGACGAGAACGGCGTATCGGTCAGCGACGACGACGTTGACGCCCAGGTCGAGCAGATGAAGTCGAACTACAGCGACGACGACGCGTGGAACAATGCGCTGCAGCAGGCCGGTACCACCGAAGACCAGTACCGCGAGAGCGTGCGCCAGGCCATGCTCGAAAGCGCGCTGAAGGACAAGGTCGCTTCCGACAACACCGATCCTTCCGACGACGACCTGCTCACCTACGCCCAGCAGTACGCGTCCGCCTTCAGCGGCGCGAAGAAGTCCTCGCAGATCCTGTTCAGCAGCGACGACGAGGCCACCGCTCAGGAAGTGCTCGACAAGATCAATTCCGGCGAGCTGTCCTTCGAAGACGCCGTGCAGCAGTACTCCACCGACGACGCTTCCAAGGCCGATGGCGGCAACGTGGGTTGGGACCTGCTCAACCAGTTCGTCTCCGAATACACCGATGCGCTTGCCAACTTGTCCGAAGGCCAGGTCAGCGGCCTGGTGAAGAGCGACTACGGCATCCACATCATCAAATGCACCGAAGTCTACACCGCTCCCGACGAGGTCACGAGCCTCGACCAGGTGCCGCCCGAACTGGTGGAGTACCTGCGTTCGATGGTGAAGAGCTCCAACGAGGCGAGCGCTTACCAGACTTGGTTCCAGGACTACAAGAACCAGGCCGACATCCAGAAGAACGATATGCCGAGCGGTCTTCCCTATGACGTCGACATGTCCCAGTACCAGTCCGACGACAGCTCGTCGAGCAGCAGCTCCACCGACGCGGCGACGAGCAGCGACACGAGTTCCGACGCGAGCAGCGCGGCCGATTCCTCGAGCAGCGATTCTTCGAGCTCGAGCTCTGCCGATGCCAGCTCTTCGAGCTCGGATGCGTCGAGCGCGACCGACGCGAGCAGCTCCTCGAGCTCCGCGAGCGCTCCGTCCGAGAGCGATTCGACCACAAGCCTCAGCAGCTCTGCCAACTAGGACCGCTGTCGAACGCGGGGCGCTTCGGCGCCCCGTTTTTATGCCCGCAGACGTGGTGGGGCGGGAGGCTGCAGCCGGCCTGCGCCTGCCCTGCGGGTCGCGGCGCGCTTGTTTTGCGATTGCGGCCTGCTCCTCGGGCCCATCGCGGCGTTCCGCGGCATCTTGCCGGGCCGCCTGGGTCGGCGGATGCCTGAAAGCGAGAGAAGCCCCGAGGGCCGCCGGCCGGACCCCCGGACCCCTTCGCGCTCGATACGGCGCGCGAGGTACGGTGGCCGCCGGCTGGACCCCCGGACCCCCGGACCCCCGGACCCCCGGACCCCCTCTTGTCCCCCTCGGCCAATCCTTGTCACCGTCGAGGAATTGTGGATTTTCGCGCGGCTGCCAAACCTCTTCCGCCCGCGCGAATTTTGCTGTATACTTCAACATCGCTGCTAGAACAAGGCGGTTATGGAGAGATGTCCGAGCTGGCCGAAGGAGCACGATTGGAAATCGTGTATGCCCCACAAGGGTATCTGGGGTTCGAATCCCCATCTCTCCGCCAGAACTAACAAGCGTGCTTCGGCGCGCTTTTTAATAGGATAGGGCGCAAGCCCAACGCGCTGCCGAAAGGCAGATTCGGCTCACGAAAACCGGGGCCGACACCCACGGAGGGGTGGCAGAGTGGTTGAATGCGGCGGTCTCGAAAACCGCTTTACCTGTAATCCAGGTAACGAGGGTTCGAATCCCTCCTCCTCCGCCAGAAGGAATCGAGCAGGTGTAGAAATGCGCCTGCTTTTTTTATTCCCGCAGGTGGAAGGGATTCGAACCCGCGAGGGGAACGCGCGCCCGGCGGAGCGCGCAGCGCGCGGTCCGCAGCGCGTTCGGCCGAGCGCCTGCGCGAGGCCCTTCTGGATCCGCGCAGCGGAGACAGGGAATCCCTCCTCCTCCGCCAGAAGGAATCGAGCAGGTGCAGAAATGCGCCTGCTTTTTTTATTCCCGCAGGTGGAAGGGATTCGAACCCGCGAGGGGAACGCGCGCCCGGCGGAGCGGGTAGAACGGGGTTCGCTGCGGTGCTTCCCAAAGGGCAGCGACGCACGACCCGGAATGCACGGTTGTTGCAACCCGAACGGTAAATGATCCGGTTGTAACTCGTTTCGCAGGGTTGCTGCAGCCGAAACCTGACGCGACCGTGCGTTTTGAGCAGAATCGCGCAACGACCCTGCAGGATGAGCAGGATTTCAACGTTCGTCCTGACATTTCCCTGCAAAACGAGCGGAGATGCCCCTTTATGGGGCTCGAACGCGAAATCGCGTGAAATAACCTTGCACGATGAGCGCCCAGCTGCAGCGGCCGTGCGAGACGAGCATCCAGCTGCAGCGACCGTGCGAGACGAGCAGACGCGCGTCGCACGGCCGCTCCACGCGAAACGCCCGACGGCTTCTCACACAGGTTTGAGGTTCTGTTCCCGCCCGCTGCGCCCGCGCTCGCGTATACTCGTGGCAGCAATTTCCACACGAGAGGGGGCCGCAATGGCTGAATCCGAACGCATGATCGAAGACTCCGACGAAGCCGTTCCCGAAATCGATATGACGCTCACGTCGGTGCTGCTCGCATCGCTCGACGAAGCGCGAAAAAAGCTCGAAGCCGGCGAAGAGGTCGTCGCCTTTACCTCGCTTGCCGTGAAGGACAAGCTCATTATGGAGCAGATGGACGGCGAATCCGCCGAAGAGGTGTACGCCTACGCCCGTCACAACGTGCAGCACGTGCGCGGTGCCGATGCCTACGCCCTCTGCTACGACGGTTATCTCGACACCGACCAGGGCGAGAAGGACGCGCTCATCGCCGAAGGCGGCGTGCCCGGCGCCGACTGGGGCTATGCGGTCGGCATCGTCTACGAATCCGACGACGAGGGCAACGTGACCTCGATCGCCGATGAGCCGATCTACATCGGCAAAGCCCCTAACTTCATGATCCTCACCAACTACGAGGTCGACGCGCCCCTGGCCGAAGAGGGTGAAGAAGAGGATGCCGAAGCCGAGGCGGAAGAGACCGCGGCCGACGAGGAAGCCTCGCCGGAAGGTCTTACCGAAGACAAGTAGGTCCTCCTGCAGCGCATAGAGGGGGCGTCGCCTGGCGGGGCGGCGCCCCTTTTTGCTGCGCGCCGCATTCGTGCCGTCTGCGTGCCGAATTCATGCCGAACCCGCGCCCAGTGCCCGCCTTGCGGGCGCCCCTTGCGCGCCCGCCGCGCGAGCGTTTTCGTTCGAAGACGCGCTCTGTGGCTGATAGGGTGAACCCATCAAGGACGCGACGGCTCGGTTGAGCTCGTTTTGTGGAGCGCTCGGCGGATGTTCGGCAATCGCCGATGCCGGGTGCTACCATAGGCAAGCTAAATCCTGCTTCGGGTGATCAAGCTTTCAGCCCGAAGCCGTAGAGTCCAAAGGAGGTGTACCAATGAAGGCTTATGAATTGCTGTTCTTCGTCGATCCGTCTATCGATGAAGAAACCCGTGCGACCGTTTCCAAGCGCATCAACGCCACCGTTGCCGAAGGCAACGGCACTGTCGACAACGTCGAAGAGTGGGGCAAGCGCAAGCTCGCATACGAGGTAGAAGGTCTGAACGAGGGCGATTACACGCTCGTCGACTTTCACGCAGATCCCCAGAACATCGCTGAGCTCGACCGCGTCCTGCGCATCACCGACGCCGTCAAGCGCCACATGATCGTCTGCCGCACCGACCGCGACTAGTACGATTCCTTTGTGAACCGGGTGCGCGAGCACCCCAAAGCGATAAGAGGTTAGACCATGAGCATCAATCGAGTCGTTATCACCGGAAACCTTACCCGCGACCCCGAACTGCGCCAGACCGCCAGCGGCATGCCCGTGCTCGGCCTGGGCGTGGCGGTCAACGACCGCCGCAAGAACCAGCAGACCGGCGAGTGGGAGGACTATCCGAATTTCGTGGATTGCACGATGTTCGGTTCCCGCGCGAGTGCGATCAGCTCGTATCTGCACAAGGGCAGCAAGGTTGCCATCGAAGGCAAACTGCGCTGGAGCCAGTGGGAGCGCGACGGTCAGAAGCGTTCCAAGCTGGAAGTCATTGTGGATGAAATCGAGTTCATGTCTTCGCGCAACGACAACGGCGGGTACAACAACGGCGGCGGCTACGCCCCGCGCGCCCAGCAGGCGCCGGCACCCGCTGCGCCCGCGGTCAACGCCTCTGTCTACGATGAAGACATCCCGTTCTAGGGACTACGAAAGAGGGTTTTATGTCCGACTACGTAAAGCAGCCTCGTCGTAAGTACTGCCAGTTCTGCAAGGAAGACACCCAGTACATCGACTACAAAGACACTCAGATGCTGCGTAAATATGTAACCGATCGCGGAAAGATCAAGCCGCGC
>Ga0214872_100413_pt1 | contig 11210 bp, 10 predicted proteins | sample Stichaenrichm18X_FD_168614 | JGI IMG/M metagenome (GOLD analysis project Ga0214872, IMG submission 168614) | Xylose enriched microbial communities from anaerobic bioreactor in Madison, Wisconsin, United States - 18X | ecosystem: Engineered > Bioreactor > Anaerobic > Unclassified | place: USA... | reverse complement strand
AGCGTGGGCGCCACCGGTGACGGCCTCACGATGGCGAGCGCGCTGGGCGCCAATCTCATCGACATGCAGTACATCCAGACCTACCCGACCTGCGATCCCGAAACGGGCGCCCTGCTCTACGTCGACGACATGCGCTTGGAAAGCCGCGCCATCATGATCAACAAGGAAGGCAAGCGCTTCGTCGAGGAACTCGGCCGCCGCGACGTGCTTTCCGATGCGATCAAGAACCAGACGGGCGGCATGGCCTACATGCTGTGGGACCAGTCGGCCGTGGACGACACCGGTCTGCTCGACGAGCATGAAGACGAGTACGAGAACCTGGAAAGCCGCGGCATCATCGTGAAGGCCGACACGCTCGAAGAGGCCGCCAACCACTTCGGCATCGACGCCGACGCGCTCAAGCAGACGGTCGATACGTGGAACAGCTACTGCGCTCAGGGCAGCGACCCCGATTTCCACTACCGCGACACGATGACCCCCATTAAAGACGGCCCCTACTACATCAACTCGTACAAGCCGGCCGTGCACTACACGATGGGCGGCCTGCATATCAACACCGATGCACAGGTGCTCGACGATGCCGGCAACGCGATTCCGGGCCTGTACGCGGCGGGCGAAGTGGCCGGCCACAAGATGGGCACGAACCGTCTGGGCTCCTGCTCGATGGCCGACATCTACACGTTCGGCCGCATCGCCGGCGCCAACGCGGCGGCGTTCGGAGCCTAACATCCCCCCCCTCCGGGGCGCCCGGGGCCGCGTGCCCCGGGCGCTTTTGTGACAACGGCCGCGCGTGATGTTGTCATGCCTGTTCTCTAGTGTCGGCAGGTATCGTTGGGACCGATCTCGCGTACGGCGCCGGCGGCTACCTTGGAGGCGACTTCGGCGACGGTGGGCGCCTGGTCGTCGAAGTAGACGGGAATGCCCAGCTGCTTGAAGGCCGCCATGGGACGGGCGCCCATGCCGGCTGCGACGACCGCGTCGACGCCAGCGACTTGCAGCGCTTGCACGGGGCTCAGGCAGCTGCCCTGTTTGCGGTGCGGGTTCGCGACGCCTTCGACGCCGACAATCTTTCCGTCTTCGATCGTGACGATCGAGAAGCAGTCGCAGTGGCCGAAGTGGCCGCTCCGCGCGCTGTTCGGTCCCGCCTGTCCCATCGTAGGTACGGCCAGTCTCATCGTTGACATAGTGCTCCTTTCTCTGTGACAACGGGGGCGCGTGATGTTGTCACGGGGACGTGACAACATCACGCGCCCCCGTTGTCGCTAGCTTTCGAGCAGGGCGATGGCGCGGCGGTATTTCTCCGCGCGCTCGCGGTCGGCTTGCGTCACTTCCGGCAGGCGACCGAGGTCGCTGTTGTGGGCGAGGTCGGCGAGCTTTACTGCACGGGCGAGCTCGTTGTTCTTCAGGTTGGCCACATAGTCCAGGTAGGGCACGCGCTTGTCGTGCGTGAGCAGCCGAAGGGCGGCAATCACGTCGTCGCCGATGCCGGCTGCGCGCAGGTCGTCGAAGGTGAGGGGCGTGTCCTCCACGACGTCGTGCAGCCACGCCACCGCTTTTGTCGCATCGCCTTCCACCTGCGACGCCACGTGCGCCGGGTGTCCGATGTAGGGCGCTCCCGCTTTGTCGGTCTGGCCTTCATGCGCTTTGTAGGCGATGGCGCAGGCGATTGTTTCCTGCGGTCCCATGTGGGGTCCTTTCTTTTTCGAGATGGTTTCGATTTTAGCAGGGGTGGGTTCGGGCAGATGGGTTTCGTTGGTTGCGCTGGCTGTTGCTGCGGCCCGCGCGAGCACGTCTGGTCGTCCCGGTAGCAAGCGGGCGCCCGCGTCCTGCTCCGTCTGGCACAGATTGGCCGAAGTGCAGTAGATTTTTCCCGGCGCTGGCAGAGAAAGGCCGAAGTGCGGTATGGAATCGGCGGCCATTGGTCGTTAACCGTTCTGGCTCTCGGTAAAACCCCAGGTCGCGGGAATCGCGCGCGTCTGTGCGCCGATGCTGCATGCTGCATATCGGCGTTTCTCTGCCAGCGCAGCTCGAAATCAACTACACATCGCGCGGTCTCTGCCACCTGCGGGGCTTGCACCTGAGCGAACGGGTGTAAATCGCTTGGCAAACACAGTCGGTCAGGTTTGTGGGGGCTTCGGATAGGGCATCGATGCGAAGGACGTCATGAGAGACAACGGGCATGCTGAACGCGCCGGGAATAGGGTACATTTGGGTCGAGGATGCCCAAGTAGAAAGGCGGAAAGCCATGGATGAAGGATTCTTCCAGCGGGTCTACGGCGTCGTGCGGCAGATCCCGCGCGGAAGCGTGACGACGTACGGGCAGATCGCCCGCATGATCGGTGAGCCGCGCAAGGCCCGCTACGTGGGCTTCGCCATGCACGCGAGCCCGGGCGTGGCGGGCGGCGTGCCCTGCCATCGGGTCGTGTTCGCTGACGGCAGCCTGGCGCCCGGCTTCGCGTTCGGCGGGGCGGACGAGCAGCGCTGCATGCTCGAAGATGAGGGCGTCGCCTTCCTTCCAAGCGGTAAGGTCGACCTGGGTCGGTGCGGATGGCCGCAAACGAATGATCCGAAAGCCGGTGAGCGCCCATAACGCGCGGCGCCCCGCTGCGAGCCCAGTTGCAGCGGGGCGCTGTCGCGCGTGAGCGTTCGAAGGCTGCGCAACGAAAAGCGCCCGCAGCTCGATGGGCTGCGGGCGCTTGGCGCATCGCGTTTACACGAATTCGTAGCGGTTGATCTTGCGGCGCGGGGCCTTGCCCTCCATCGCGGGGTGGCCGAAGGTGAGCAGCGAGCAGAATTGGCCGTTTTCGGGCGCGAATTCGGCGCGCAGATTTTCGCCCACGCCGGCGTCGAGCGGGGCGGTGAGCCAGCAGCTGCCGATGCCCTTGGCGCGGGCCGCGACGAGCATGTTCTCGATCGCGGCGCCGATCGAAAGGCTCAAGACCTTGGGGTCCTTGCCGTTGAAATCGGGCTTCTGCCAGAAGACGAGCACGTAGACGGGCGCGCCACCCAGCTGGCGGATGAACGAGCAGGTCTCTTCCACGACTTCCGGATGGCCTTCGAAGGCCTGCTTGAGGTCGGGTTCGACGCTTTTCGCCACGACCCCCATGAGCTCGTCGACTTTGCGCTTGGCTTCCGGGCTGCGCACGACGACGAAGTGCCAGGGCTGCATGTTCGAGCAGGACGGGGCGTAGAGCCCGCATTCCAGGATGTCCTTGAGGTCCTCGTCGCTGACGGGTTGGTCGGTGTAGGCGCGGATGCTGCGGCGGGTGAGGATGGCTTCCTGGGCTTCCATGGAATCTCTTTCGACGAAGGATGCAGGTCGTTGCTTGGATTGTAGCAACGCGAAGGGGCGGAATTTCATTCAGGCTTGCCGCAAAAAGAGGCCCCTCGCATTGCGTGCGACAATGCGAGGGGCTAGCGGGTGCGAATGAGCCAAAGAGATGCGACCCCTTTGACTCATTCGCCTTCGAGGGCGGCGAGGCTGAGGCTCGGCTCGAGGACGCAGGTGCGCACGCCGTCGACGAGCTTGACGCGCTTGACCTTCAGGTTGAGCCGCTCGGCGTCTTCCAGAGGCGCCTGCTCGAACGTGGAGCAGGCGATTTCGTCGCGCGTGCATGCGGTGAGGGCATAGAGCCCCTCGACGAACGACCGCCAGGTGCGCTCGCGCTCGGCGGGTTCCATCTGCGACAGGTCGAAGTAGGCCCGCGGCGGGGTGAAGCCGTTCATGAAGCCGCAGATAACCATAACGCGCGGGTCTTGGCCGGCGGCGGCCGTCCACGCGCCCACGCGCACGGCGCCCGACGCGAATGCGGGGGAGTAAAGGGCGGCGTGGAGCCTCTCGACCAGGTCGCGGGCCGTGTCGGCGGCGCCCGCTGTGCCGATGAGCGTGCGCACGGTGTCGGGCACCTTGTCGAGCCCGACTTCCTTGCTCACTGCGGCGAGCAAGTCCTCGCCGGCACGTCCCTTGCAGGCTTCCGTTAGCGCCCGGCCTGCGCGGTAGCGGGCGCAGATGCCGTCCGCCCCCACCACGTGGGGCGCTTCGCCCGCATCGAGCGCCCCGAGCGCACAGGGCAGGGAAATGCCCGCGTCGCCGGCCCAGATGCGCAGGTCGTGCATGCCGGCGGAAGCGCCCAGATAGTCGCCGAATCCGCACCAGCAACGCCAGGCACAGGCGTCGGTCGGGTCGGCGGCGAGGGCCAAGCCGCAGGCGAACTGCAGGGCGCGCGACGCGTCGAGGCTGCGCACGTCGCCGCGCAGGGCCTGGGCGGCGCCCACGTAGCTCGCCGGCACGTCTTCCTGCTGCAAGGCGCGCGTGACGAAGCGCCCCCACGTCCGGTTGGGCACGGCGACGAACACGTCTTCGGGGCGCGTGCCGGACGCGACCTTGCCGGCGACGAAGCGCGCCGCTTCCGTGAATTCCTCGCGCGGTCCCGCCGCAACAAGTCGCGTGCAGCAGGTGCCGTCTTCACTGCTTGCCCGCACGATGGGCAAGTCGTCGGCCGAAAGCGGCGCCCGATCCGTCTCCGACCGGTACGCCGCGCCCGCGTCTTCTGCGGCCGGCGCCGCGGCCTCGTCGCGCATGCACGGCTGTGCGAGCAGGTGGCGCACGACGCGTGCGACGCGCGGATCCTGCTTGGCGTCTTCGAAGCGCTGCACGTGCGCGTCGGGGTGAGCGGCGCGGAACTCGTTCAGGCCGGCGGCGTAGGGGTAGGGGTCCTCGGCCTCGATCGCTCCGTGCTCATCGAAGCAGATGCCCAGCTCGGCGCGCGCAATCAGATGGCAGAAGAGCTGCGAGGCGCGGTTGGCGGCTTCGTAGTGCGACACGAACACATGGGTCGCGCCCGCCTGGGCGCGCAACTCGGGGTTCGCTTCGAGCGCGGTCGCGGCGGCGTTCGACATCTCGACCGGGTGGATCGATCCCATGAAGCGCAGGACGTCCTGGGCGAAGGCGTGGGTTTCGCGCTCCTCGACCGTGATCAGCCAGCCCGGGTCGCGGTCGGCAAGCTCGGTAATGCTGCGCGAGAAGAACTTGAGCATCTCCCGCAAACGGCGGGACTTGATGCCGGTGACCTTCATGTCTTCCAGGAAGAAGGTGCGCTCGAAATCGGCGAGCAGGTGGGTGCCGCGCCCTAGCGCCTCGCGTGCGGCGGGCGTGCCGAGCACGGCGAGCTCCTCGGCGCGCGGGGTGGACACGCGCACGCCGCGGGCGGCATCGCCCAGGCGCTGTGCCAACTTCGCGCGCATCGTCGCCACTGCGCTCGCGCGCGGCACTAAGACGAGCACGTCGCCGTCGTCGGCGCGTACGGCGCGGTCCACGGCGTCGAAGAGGGCTTCGTGCGCACCGCTGTGCGCGGGACCTACCCAGGCGCTCGTGCGTGCGATGGCAGGGAAATCGAGTGCGTATGCCATAGGGTCGCTCCTTGTTTCGGCGGCCGCGCGATGCGGCCGAACGTCGTCGTTCCAGCATATATCAGCATGTCGCAGGCGGCTCGCCCCTAAACCCTTGCCGAGTCGCCTGCGGTATGCCGCCCTCCCATAAGCGCGCGCCGCGGGCGGGAGGGCGTGCCCGCGGCGCAGGGCGATCGCTTCTACGAATGCGGAAGCGTCTTCGCCTCTTCTTGGGCGGCGATCGCGGGCGCAGGCCCTTCGTCCTGCGTGCGCGCGATCAACGGGAAGGTGATGGCGCCGGCCGGGCAGGCGTCCGCGCAGGCGCGGCAGCGGGTGCATTCGTTGGCGCGCGCGGCCCCCAGCTGCGGATGGCGCGGGTCGATGCCCTCCTCGCAAGCGCGTCCGCAGGCGCCGCAGCGACGGTCCTTCGACGTTTCCAGGCACTTCTCGTTGTCGATCGTGGGCAGAACCGTGCGGTTGGCGCGGCCCAACAGCGACATGAGCGCGCCGAGCGGGCACAGGGTATGGCACCACTTGCGGAAGAAGACCACTTCGGCGAGCAGCAGGGCGGGCACTACGATCAGCGACACCGTCACGTCGCCCACGCCGAAGGCCCGCATGACCAACAGGATCGTGGCGAAGGTGAGCCCGATGGGGCAGACCAGGCAGAAGACGGGGAACCCGAAGATCGCCGCCGACCCCAGGGCGCCCGCGAGCACGGCGCCGCGCGAGTCGAACACGCGGCTCCCGCGCGAAGAGTGCGCCTCATGGCAGGACTGCGCGAGCAGGGCCTTCTCCTTGTCGGTGAGGGGAGCGCCGGGGGCGAGCTTGGGCGTGCGCGCCGCCGCCTCTTCGGCGTCTTTCTTCGTGCGACCGCCTTTGGCGAAGGCGCGGCGCAGCTTCGCTACCGACGGGACCGAGCAGATCCATCCGCAGAAGGTCCGGCCCAAAAGCAGGATGAGCACCGCGACGATCGCGAGCGAGATGAGCGCCCGCGGCACGAGGAGCTTGCTCGCCAGCATGGTGCCCAGGGCACCCAGCGGGCAAAGCACCGACACGTCCATCCAGCCGAAGTCGGACAGGGTGCCGAAGCCCTTGTGCAGACCGAAGCCCAACGCAACCACGACCATGACGATCCAGGGCAGCGCGCGGCGCAGCTTGGCGAGCCCGGGTTTGGCCCCTGGTGCCTTGACCTGGGCGCGCGCGGATTTCTTCTCTTCCGTATCTCTGTTCATCTTGCGCCTCCCTTACGCTTGTGGTTCGACGACGATGGCGCGCTTGGTGGCGCCGCTGGAAATGGAGCCTTCCTTCAACGACACGCACACGCTCTCGCAGGCGCCGCAGCCGTTGCACTTGTCGGCAATCACCACGGGGCGGTTGATCTCGTCGAGTTCGATGGCTTCGTAGGGACAGGCGTCGTAGCAGAAGCGGCAGCCGGTGAGGCGGTAGGCCAGACAGGTGTCGGTGTCGATTGCCGCCTTGCCGATGATCGTCGATTGCGCCGTGGCGCCGGCGGGCAGCTCGAGCGCGCGGGTGGGGCACACCTCGACGCACAGCGGGACGCCGCCGTTCTCGTCGGCGCAGAAGTCGCACCAGCCGTTGTCGAAGTACATTTTGGGCGTGCGCGTCTGCAGGATGCCGTCTTCCACATGCACCGGTGCGATCACGCCGCGCGGGCAGGCCTCGTAGCACTTCTGGCAGCGCACGCAGGCCGACACGAGCCGGTCCTCGTCCTGTCCTCCGGGCGGGCGCACCACCGCCGTGCTGCCTACGTACTTCAACCCGCCGAGCGCGACGAGCGCCGCCGCGCCGCCGATCCCCAGGCACATGCTGCGGCGCGAGATGTTCGGCCGCTTGGCCCGCAGGTCGTCTACGGACGATTCGGTTGTCTGCTTGTCTTCCTCCATGCTCGCTTCTCTCTTCGCTTCCGGTTACGCTTCGTCCAACAGGTCGGCCAAAAACTCGTGGTCGGTCTTCAGGAAGCCGTCGGTCAGGTAGGCCAGCCCCTGGTAGAGGTCGGTGCGCGCGAATTTCTTCAAGTCGGCGGTCATCATGCCGGCCCAGGCGTAGAGGTGGTCGTCGAGGAAATTACGCTGGGTTTTGAAAGCGGTCATGGCCGCGTCTTCGTCGCCGGTTTCGAGGGCTGCGGCTGCGCGCTCGCACATGATCTGCATGAATTCGAGCTCGACGGCGATGTGGTCCTCGTTCTCCTTCCAGCTTGCCGATTTGTCCAGGTGGCAGCTGCGGTAGATGGCGAGCACCTCGTCGCGCGCGTCCTGCATCATGAGCCGCTTTTCGCTCGTGTACACCGATTCGTAGGGGTAGGCGGCGCTGTAGGCGTTGTTGCCGTGGCCGATGAAGGCGCGCACGTAGTCGACGGCCAGGTCGGTGAGGGTGTCGGCCCAGGTGTTGCTCATGAAGCGGGCGATCAGGTAATAGCCGTGGTCGACGTCGTCGTTGCCGGTGCGCGCCGGGTAGCGGGTGGCGGCAAGCGAGTCGAGCAGGTCCTGGTCGACTTCCACGCGGTAGAGGCGGGCGATGAAGGCGTAGGTGGCGGCGCGCTGACGGGCGATGAGCGCCAGGTCTTCGGCGGAAAGGGCTTCGTCGGCGGCGGGTTCGGTTGCGGTCTGTTCCATGGGATGCTCCTTGTGGTTCACATGCGGATGCGTGGGTGCACTGCGCTAGGCTTCTGCGCGCGCGGCGAGCTCGTCGGCGCAGGCGCGGCCCAGGTCGGTGATGCGCCAGGCGCCGTCCCAGACGAGGGCGCCGCATTCGGCGAGGTTGTTGAAGAAGTAGGCGGCGTAGAGGCGCGGCTTCTGAAGGAGCTCGTCGTTGATGAGAGCGTCGTCCATGGCCTTGGCGGTGGCGCCCCCTTCGGCCGCGCACATCGTGAGGACCTTGAGGTAGATGCGCTCGTAGGCCGCGTCTTCGGCGAGCTTGGCGCGCAGGCGGTCTTCCGGCGCGTCGGCGTCGAGGTAGGCTTGGCCGGCTTCGGTGATCTGCCACTGTTCGGGCACGTGCTCGGTGGGCACCCAGTAAGCGCTTCCGTCGTCTTCCTCGACCAGCTGGGGCTCGCTCACTTCGTCGGACCCGGTGCGTTCGAGCGCGCCGGCCCGTTCGAGCTGGCCGCAGAGGTTTGCGCCGTTGTAGACCGAGTAGTCGTGCTCCTGCAGGCGCTCGACTTCGGCATCGACGTCGGCGATGCGCTGCGGGGTCTGGCAGAAGCGCAGGATGCCCAGAAAGACCTGGCGGCGCGGGCGCATGCGGTCGAAGAGGTCGGCGATGCGCTCGGCGGCCGGGCGCTCGTCGGGCGCGGGCGCGGCGGGCGCTTCGTCGGGGGAGCCCACGTAGGGAAGGAAGGCGTCGCCTTCTTCGGCGTCTGCGCCGGCTTCGGCGGCGCTGGGTTCGACAGGTTCGGGATCGGCGGCGGCCAGCGGGTCGAATTCCTCGTCGAGGACAAGATCGTCGGCTGCATCGGTAGCATGGGAGAGTTCGTTCATTTCCGCCCCTCGGACAATAGCTTGCAGGCTGCGTTCCGTGCCTGAATACACGAAAAGCAGGAGCCGCACCCCTGCGGTTCTGCTTTTGCAAACTATGATCCGCGGCCCTTGCACGGCCGGCGGAATAACCCCGCGCCCAGCATAGCCATGCCTGCCGCGGGCTGTCAACATCGAGTTTTGCGCGCTGTCGCAGCCGACGGAGCGGCTTTCTGCGCGACGGATGACGGCTCGCATGGCGTCGCATGACGGGGCGGAGGGGCGGCCGCGCGACAGGGGAGCCCGGTGCGGCGCAGGGCGCGGCCGCGTCTTGCGCGCCGCCGTGCGCGCTGCTACCCTTGCAGGCGGGTATGGGGTTGAAGACGTTGAAAGGAAGCCGTTATGGCAATGATTCGCCCGTCTTTGATCCTTCGCATGCATGTGGCCGAAAGCTTGGCGACCGACGAGGTGAAGTCGAGCTTCAACAGGGCGTATTCCTACATCGCTCCTTCGATGATGGAGCCCTCGCAGCCCCCGTATGCAGGCGAGAACACAATGGAAATGCTCGTGCGCATCCATCGTGCGTACTGGGACAGCGCGGCCGAAGGCGCTAACGGCGTCTGGGACGACATCATGGTGCCGTGGCTGTCGAACATGTTCTACAAGCTGTCCAACAATATGGTGCAGTGCGTCCGCCGCGCGCCCGGCAACGGGGACGCCGCCGTTCTGTTCGATTGGCTCGACATCGAATTCGAGGGCCTGCACGTGGCGCTGAAGCTCGGTGACGATTCGTCGATTCCCGAAGGCGCCATCGACATGGTCGAACAGGTGCGCGCCAAGGCGAACGCCGGCGAGCTGGGCGAAGGCGCCGTGCGCGTGCGCATCCCGAGCCGCGCCAGCTGGGAGGCCCAGAAGGCAGCGGCCCTCGCCGCCGAAGGGGCCGCGAAGCAGCGCGATGCCGAAGAGGCCGCGAAGCAGGGCGATGCCGAAGGGGCCGCCGAAGGCGCGACCCAAAAGGCCGCTGCTGCCGATTCCGCTGCCGCATCGCCTGCCGATGACGGTGTCGTTTCCGCAGCTGCCTCATCCGACGAAGCCGCCGCTGCACCCGCAGACGCTTCCGCAGCTCCCGCCGCGCCGTCTTCGTTTACGGTCGATTACACGACCTGGGGCATCGAATGCGCCGACGGCACCGTGCGCGAAATCGAAGCCTAACCTGCAATCAATAGAGCTGCCGCGTTGCCCACGCGCCACTGGCGCGCGGCAGATGAAGGAGCCATGAGCCATGCCCAGCATCGCCGATACCGTCGACCTTATCCAGACGCTCGAAAGCGCCGACATCACCGTCTCGCCCGAGCGCTGCGTGGTGGTGCGCAACCGCAATGCGCCCTGCCGCGCCTGTGCCGAGGCGTGCACGTCGCAGGCGATCGTGCTCGATCCGGCGTCGAACGCGCTTTCGGTAGACGCCGCGGCCTGCATCGGGTGCGGGTCATGCGCGACGGCGTGCCCCACGGGCGCGCTCGAGGCGAAGAAGCCCACCGACGCCGAGCTGCTCGCCTCGTGCCTGGCGGCTCTCGAGGCGAACGACGGCGAAGTCGTCATCGCCTGCGAGCAGATGTGCGATGCCGCCAAAGGCCTCATCGACCAGGGGAAAGTGGTGAGCGTTGCGTGCCTGGGCCGCGTGGACGAAAGCCTGCTTACGATTTTGGCCCTGCGCGGGGCCGAAAAGATTCGCCTGGTGCGCCGCACCTGCGACGATTGCCCGCACGCGGCGGGCGGGCGCTTGGCCTGTCGCGTGGCGGAAACCGAGCGCGTGCTGCTCGGCACCTGGGGGCGGGCGACGCAGGTGAAGCTTTCCGACAAGCTGCCCAAGAGCGTGCGTAAGGCAGAGGGCGACGCCTACGACCGCGACCGCCGGGCGTTCTTCCACAACCTGAAAGACGACGCGAAGGAAGCCGCCGTGAAGACGACCGATTTCGCGCTTGAAAGCGAGCTGGGCCTTAAGCAGAAGGCCTCGCGCGACGATGTGATGCAGGAGCTGCACGTGGGCGGCGACGGCACGATGCCGCATTTCCTGCCCGCCAAGCGCGACCGCCTGCTCGACGCGTTGGGCAAGATGGGCGAGCCCGCCGACGAGCTGATCGATACGCGCCTGTTCGGGCACGTGATCATCGATGCCGGCGCGTGCCAAAGCTGCAAGATGTGCGCGGTTTTCTGTCCCACGGGCGCGCTCGCAAAGTGCACGTCGGGCGACGGCCAGGCAGGGCTTTCGCACTATCCGGGCGCCTGCGTGCAGTGCCATACCTGCGAGGCCGTCTGCCCGCGCCAGTGCCTCACGCTTTCAAAAGA
>Ga0214872_100411_pt1 | contig 11216 bp, 7 predicted proteins | sample Stichaenrichm18X_FD_168614 | JGI IMG/M metagenome (GOLD analysis project Ga0214872, IMG submission 168614) | Xylose enriched microbial communities from anaerobic bioreactor in Madison, Wisconsin, United States - 18X | ecosystem: Engineered > Bioreactor > Anaerobic > Unclassified | place: USA... | reverse complement strand
CCGGCTCCTTCTGGTGGGAAGAAGCCAGAGTGCTTGGCCCGATCAGGACAGTTCCAAATAAAACAGATCGCTCACGCCGTGGTGACAGACCTGCACACCGCACCAATCCCGCGCAGCGGGTTCGTTCATCCCCCCCATAACTGTCGGAATAATGCGAGGCGGGTACAGTCATGTGAGATATCAATGATCTCGTGATACGGGATATTCTGGTTGGGGAGGGTACGGGAGTAAGAAGCAACGGCTACATGCTGTTTTTCCCTGAATCGTGAACCACGGATTTGCACTCAATGCTTTTTGGTGTCTTCTGGATCGCGGGAAAGGCAATCCATAGTCTCTGACATAGTAACAGACTGGCCGTAGGGCAGGGGGCATCCCGTTCTTTCGGACCAAGGGTGATAAAGGATCAAACGAAAGTAGAGAAAAATATTTCATTTTTTCAGTTAGTTAAATGTGCTGACAGCCGTTCAAGGAAGCCGCTGACAAGCGGCAGTTTTCTTTGGTTGTGTGCCCCCGCAACCATGTTTTCCGTTTAATATCAAACCCTTAGGCCGCCTCAAGGGCGGCCTTTTGCGTTTTAGCTCCACGCGCAGGATGCGTATAGGATGCAATCGGGAGTGAAACTCCAGCGTAGTTAGCGCTTAAAACGCGGCATTATCACGATAGCGTGATGCCCGTCCCAAGCCTCATTGCTCAGTGAAAATTGCGGGATCTGACGACGAGGTGTTCACTGCCAGAGTCTATGTCGGCGGTGGTATCTGCGGAGGATCGGTTCCCGACGTCCGCCAGTAACCCGGAGAGGTCGGTGATCTCCTTCGCCACCAGATGCACGACCTCGCCCTCCTTCTGCAGCATGCCTTCCACGGCCAGCATCTGGCCGCTAAGTACGACGCGCCGGTTGGCGTCGAATAGATCCGGCCAGATGATGACGTTCATGTTGGCCGTCTCATCCTCCAGCGTCATGAACACCACACCTTCGGCGGAGCCTGGCCGCTGCCGGACCAGCACCAGTCCCGCTACGGTGAGACGCTTGCCGTCCTTGGCGTTCAGGGCCTGTCGGCAGGGTAGGATGCCCTGTTCCTGTAAATCCTTGCGCAGAAAAGCTAGGGGATGATCCCGCAGGCTCAAGCCAAGCCGGTTGTAATCCCGCACCACCTCTGCCCCATCCCGCATGGGTTGGAGCAACACATCCGGTTCCTCTGCTTCCCGCGTTACTTCCGCAGCCGCAAACAGGGGCAATGGTTCGTCCCGTAAGGCCTTAATCGCCCAGAGCGCCTCGCGCCTTGCCAGCCCGAGCGAGGGCCGAAACGCATCCGCCTCGGCCAGATGGTTCAAAGCTGCCGCTTTCACGCCAGCCCGACGCCATAGGTCATCGACCGACGTAAACGGGCGTGAGGCCCGAGCGGCAACAATGCGGGCGGCATCGTCATTGGCCAGCCCCTTGACCAGACTCATGCCCAGTCGCACGGCGAACATCCCATCTGGTCTTTCCGGTCCTTCCAGTGTGCTGTCCCAGTGTGAGGCGTTGACGCAAACGGGCCGGATTTCCACACCATGTTCCCGGGCATCACGAACCAGTTGCGCGGGGGCATAGAACCCCATCGGTTGGGAATTCAGGAGTGACGCCAGAAACACGTCCGGATGGGTGCATTTCATCCAGGACGACGAATAGGCGAGAATGGCGAAACTGGCCGCATGGCTCTCGGGAAATCCGTAAGACCCGAACCCTTCGAGCTGCTGATAGATCCGTTCTGCAAAGTCCTCGTCATAACCGTTGGCGCGCATGCCTTCGATCAGGCGTGTCTGAAACTGCGAGACCGTGCCGGTATTTTTGAACGTCGCCATCGCCCGACGCAACTGATCGGCTTCGGCTGCGGTAAATCCGGCACAGATCATGGCCACCTGCATCGCCTGTTCCTGAAACAGCGGAATTCCAAGCGTCTTTTTCAGAACCTTTTCCAGTTCAGGTGTGGGATAGTCTTCCCGCTCTAGGCCCTCGCGGCGACGCAGATAGGGATGCACCATATCGCCCTGGATTGGTCCGGGCCTTACGATCGCCACTTCAATGACGAGATCGTAAAACACACGCGGTTTGAGCCGTGGCAGCATGGACATCTGCGCCCGGGATTCAATCTGGAACACACCGATCGTATCGGCCTTGCGGATCATGGCGTAGGTGCGCGGATCCTCCGCCGGGATGCTCTGGAGCGTGAAATGCTGGCCCTTGTGGTCCGCCAGAAGATCCAGCCCCTTTTTCATGCAGGTCAGCATGCCGAGAGCCAGAATATCCACCTTCATGAATTTCAGAACGTCGATATCGTCCTTGTCCCATTCAATAATCTGGCGGGCTTCCATGGAGGCCGGTTCGATCGGCACCAGTTCATCCAGCCGGTCATGGGTCAGCACAAATCCTCCGGGGTGCTGTGACAGATGGCGGGGCACGCCGATCAGGCAACGCGCCAGATCCAGCGTCAGGCGGATACGGCGGTCTGACAGATCAATGCCGCTGTCAGTCAGGGCATCATCGTCCAGCTTGCGCCCCCAGCCGTGAATCTGGCCCGAGAGTGTGCGGATCAGATCTTCCGGCAAGCCCATGACTTTGCCGACATCCCGCAAGGCCCCCTTGGCGCGATAGCGGATCACCACGGCCGTCAGGGCCGCGCGGTCACGCCCATAATGCTCATAGACCCACTGGATGACCTGCTCGCGTCGTGCATGCTCGAAATCCACATCAATGTCCGGCGGTTCGCCCCGTTCTTCAGAGACGAAACGCTCGAACAGCAGGGAGTTGCGGGCCGGATCAATGGCGGTGATGCCCAGCACATAACAGACTGCAGAATTGGCAGCCGACCCACGACCCTGGCAGAGAATGTCCTGAGAACGGGCATAGCGGACGATACTGTTTACGGTCAGAAAATAGGGCGCATAATTCATGCGCCCTATTAGGGCGAGTTCATGGTGCAGGCTTTTGCGAACCTCGTCCGGCACACCTTCGGGATAGGTGCGGGCTGCCGCCTCCCACGTCAGCGCTTCCAGCGCCTGTTGGGGCGTCTGACCGGGCACGGACACTTCATCGGGATACTGGTAGGCCAGATCATCAAGTGAGAACTGGCAGCGCTCCATGATATCCATGGTGCGGGCGACCGCTTCAGGGTAATGGCTGAACAGCCGGTCCATCTCCTGCGGGTGTTTAAGATAGCGGTCCGCGTGACGCTCCCGGACGAACCCGGCCTCGTCGATCGTGGTGTTGTGCCGGATGCAGGTCACGACATCCTGCAGGATGCGTCGGTCATGGGTGTGGAACAGCACGTCATTGGTCACAACGGTTGGCACCCGTGCCTGATGCGCCAGGTTCGCCAGTTCATACAATCGCATCTGGTCATTGGGACGGCGCAGGAGGGTGAGCGCCATGTAGGCGCGATCGGCAAAGACGTCCTTCAGCTTGCGCAGATGCAGACCGCAGGCATCATCTGCCGTGTCCGGGATCATGACGACGATCACGCCCGTGCCCCAGGCCACCAGATCTTCCCAGAGCAGATGGCATTTTCCTTTCCCGGCACGGGCCTTGCCGAGGCTCAGCAGGCGGCAAAGGCGGCCATAGGCGGCCCGGTCCGTTGGGTAGACCAGCACAGGCGGGAAATCCGCCAGATCGAGACGGCATCCCACGACAAGTCGGAGCCCGATCTCTTTTGCCGCGACATGGGCCTGCACCATCCCGGCCAGAGAGTTGCGGTCACAGATGCCTAGTGCCTCGATGCCAAGGGCCTTTGCCTGCGCAAACAGTTCGATCGGAGAAGACGCCCCACGCAGGAACGAGAAATAGGTTGTCACCTGCAATTCGGCATAACGCTGTGCCGAGGTGCTCATCCGAAAATCCCATGCAGAAACCAGCCCTGTGAGCCGGTTTCGCCATGCTCACCATCACCGGCCCGGTAAAGCCAGAACCGCTCGCCGCTCGTGTCCTCCACCCGGAAGTAATCGCGGGCAATGGTCAGTTCCGCGTCATTCTTCCACCATTCGCCGAAGACACGCTCCGGCCCGTCAGCGCATTTCACTTTCCGCCGCACACCCCGCCAGATGAAGAACAGCGGCGGCTGGTCCGGCAGTTCCGCCATGGCCTGCACCGGTTCCGGTCGTGCCAGCAGTCGGGTAGGGCGCGGCCAGTGCTCCGGCCAGTCCTTTGTCTCCTCGGGAGCCAGCGCGGGCACGCGGCAGAAGGAGCGTTCGGGGAGATCGCTTTCTACGGGGGCAAAGCGATACAGCGCCTGCATGCCGACACGGTTGGCCAGCGTGTCGATCAGGTCGGACACATCGGCTTCTTCCTCGGCGATCAGGGAAGACACGGTCTGTCGCCGATCCAAGGGCTCCGCCAGGGACGCGATCAGCACCATGCGCTCGATGCCGAAACCCGGATTGATCGTTTCGATTTTCTCGCACAGCAGGCGGGTCAGGCGCTTCACATCGCGTACCGGCATGGCGGTCGCGACCCGGATCGCCTCGGTGCGGCTGTCCACCCGATGCAGCAGCAGATCAAGACGGCGCACGCCCTGTCCGCGTTCGTCCAGCCCCTGACAGAGCAGCGGCACCAGTTTGCCGATATAACGGGCGATGGTCTCGGCTGCCCCGATCGGCTCGGCAAAATTACGGCTGACCTCCACGGGATCAACCGGGCGGACAGGCACGATGGCTTCACCAATACGTCCGAACGCCTGATCCAGCCTGCGGGCGATGTCGGGGCCAAACCGCAAGGCCAGCGGTGCGCGGGGCATGGCAGCCAGTGGCCCGATACGGGATACGCCCAGCGTGGCCAGACCCTCAATGATAGGGGAGGGCAGGCGGAGTGCTTCAAGGGGAAGATCGGCCAGAGCAGAGGTCGTTTTATCTGACGGGACAACAGCAATCGCTAACCGGCCATAGCGAGCCAGTGCGTGGGCCGCCCCCCAGGTGTCCGCGACTACGGCCCGAGCGCAAAAACCGGCTCCCGACATGCGGTGGACCATATCCTTGAGCATGGGAAGTTCGCCACCATGCAGGTGATCCGCCCCCGTCGTGTCCAGCACCAGCCCGTCCGGCGTATCGACGGCCACGATGGGCGCGATTCTGTGCTGGAACCACAGCGCCAGCTTTTCCAGTCCGAGCCGGTCGCCTTCGGGATCGGCATCCATCAGCACCAGATCGGGATAGAGCGCCTGGGCCTTGGCCACCGGTATGCCGGGGCGCAGCCCCAGCTTGCGGGCGGCGAGATCGACCGACAACACAACCCGTCGCCGTCCTTCACGTCCGACAAGGGCTAGTGGCGTCTCAGGCGCGGGCGCGTCTGGTCCAAGCCGCTTCCTGATCCGGTCGGTCGGCCAGAGCGGCAGGTAAAGCGAGACGATCCGCGACCGGGATATAGGGTGCGAGCCTTCCTTTGGCATCACAGGCCTCCACTTCAAAATCGGCACATTCGCCCGCACGGGCACGGATCAGTTCCAGCAGCCAACGGGGACGCCCCACACCGGGCACCGGTAAAGGCACGGATGGCAGGACGGACACCCGCCATCGGGTCACACTGGCAGTCGGCTGGCCAAAATCCGCAGCATCCGTCTGCCGCCGCCAGCGGCGGATGGCGATGCCAAGCGAACCAGACGTCTCGGCGGCGAGTTGCAGACGACGAGATGCGGTCATGGACAGACGCGCCACCTCGGCGACCACGGCCCCAAGGCCGCCATGCCGCAGTCCTTCCTCGAAACAGGCCAGCACATCGACGTCTGAACTGGCCTCGACAAAGATCGTTCGCCGTGCCGACAGCCCGACCTGTTTCAGGGAGGGGGCGAACACATCCTGACGGGTGACGATCCAGAGCACCTTGCCACGTGTGCGGGCCGCAATCCCGGCGCAGAACTGACCGGCGGCCGCGCTGTGAAGGGCATCATTGCCACCACCGGCCACCTCATGCAGGGCACCCAGCGCCAGACCGCCACCTGGTAGGCGGGCGTCGATCTCGCGCACGCCAAAAGGCAGCACCGTGCGACGTCGGTCGCTGTGCCCTTCGAGACGGCTGATCGCCGCCCGCAGCGTCTCCAGACCGGGTTTTTTATGGGTTTCAGCAGTCATGTCACGGCTCGGCGTTCTTTGTGCAGGCAAATTTCCTGATTATATGTTCCTGATTTGTTCCATACAGTCTGTCGGCGTCAACATTTATCTGTCGGGAGAGCGTATCGCTTCAAGTTTGTGGTAATTCGCAATCCGGGAAGATATCGTCCTAAGAAATTGAAAACAGGAAGCTTTGTCGGAAGAAGGCGAGCTGTTACCATCCTGCTCATAAAAAAGATCGCTGTCCGGGGGACGCCGATGAATACGGAGTCTCCTCATGCGCTCAGTCAGGATGGGAGGCACAGGTGCTTGTTCACGAGGGGGCGGAGCGTAACGCCAGCATCGACAGGCGTCTGGGCTGCTCGCTGGCGGCCATTGCCGGTGCTGTGAACGCCGCCGGTTTTCTGGCCGTGGGCTATTATTCGGCCAACATGACTGGCAATGTCTCCGCGCTGGCGAACGGCCTGCATGAAGGCCATCTGGAACTGGTCCTGTCCTGCTGCGGTCTGATACTGGCCTTTGTCGCCGGCGCGGTGCTGTCGGCGCTGCTGGTCAATGCAGGTCGTCGCCGTCATCTGCCGTCGATCTACGCACGGAGCATCCTTCTTGAAGCCTGCCTGCTCGGGCTTCTGGGGGCTGTGGATCTTCTGTTTTCGGCCCAGCCACGGGATCCGGTGCTGGCCTACGGGCTGAGTTTCCTCATGGGGCTCCAGAACGCCACGGTCACACGCATTTCCGGGGCGCGTGTCCGCACCACCCATATGACGGGAATGCTCACCGATGTGGGGCTGGAACTGGCGGACTGGCTGGAGAGCTTTTTCCATCCGGTTGACCCGGTCCGACGGACCGGTACGCGCGAACGCCTGGGTCTGCATGCCGCCATTGTACTGTCTTTCACGCTGGGCGGCGTGGCCGGCGCCTTTCTGTATGGCTGGTGGTCTGCTCTGTTTCTGCTGGCGCTGGCGGGGCTTCTGGCCTGTCTTGCCCTGCCGGGCGCGCTGTCGCATGAGCCTGTGGCGGAACATGAACCGGCGTTGGTTCCGGCTTGCGGGGAGAAGCATCGCTGATGTGCAATCTCTACGCCATGACATCAAACCAGAAAGCGATCAGGGAAATCGCAAAGGTTCTTGATGATCTGACCGGCAATCTTCAGCAATTGCCAGAGATATATCCGAATACAATGGCGCCTGTCGTGCGGAACGGGGAGGGTGGCCGTGAACTGGTCATGGCACGCTGGGGCATGCCGACGCCGCCCGGTTACCTGAAGGGACACAAGGTCGACCGGGGTGTGACCAACATCCGCAATCCGTCCTCGACATGGTGGAAGCGCTGGGAGGGCGTGCAACATCGTTGTCTGGTGCCGCTGACGGCCTTCTCCGAGCCGGAACATCTGCCCGACGGGACATCACGACCGGCGTGGTTTGCGCGGAATGAGGGGGAGCCGTTGGCTTTTTTTGCCGGGATATGGTGTCGATGGACGTCCGTGCGCAAACTGGCGGACGGGGAGACAACGGATGATCTGTTCGGTTTTCTGACCACTGACGCCAATCGGGAAGTGGGCGCGATCCATCCGAAAGCCATGCCTGTGATCCTGGTGCAACCGGAGGATATGGAGCGCTGGATGACGGCACCGGCAGCGGAGGCTCTGGAGCTTCAGCGGCCGCTCCCCGATGGGCTTTTATGTCGGGTGCAGGCCGGCTCTGGCTGACTGGGGGGCGGGATCATACTGCCATGTTCGCGACGCTTGATACATCGCAACGACAGAGCGGCTTATTGGATCGTATGGATGATAAGATTTCTCGCTATCAGCTCTTTTCAGAAAAAGGACATGCGCCATGAGATACGCTCACAGTAATTACGAGGCTTATGTCCAGCCCCCGGCGCCAGAGGGTATGGAAGGACGATCAGCGTGGATCGTGGGCGGTGGTCTGGGAGGCATGGCAGCAGCAGCTTTCCTGATCCGGGACGCGGGCATGGCGCCTTCAGCCATCACCATTCTTGAGGCTTCGGACAGCGACGGTGGCGCGCTGGACGGAGCGGGGAATGCGGAGACCGGCTGGCTGATCCGCGGCGGTCGGGAAATGGAAGAGCAGTTCCAGTGTCTGTGGGATCTGTACCGCTCCATTCCCTCACTGGAAATTCCCGAAGCTTCGGTGCTGGATGAAGTCTGGCAGGTTAATCAGGCTGATCCGTCCACAAGTCCGGTCCGCGCCATGTGCAATCGGGGACGGCCCCTCGCCGATCGTGACAGGCTGACGCTCACGGGAAAGGCGCGGCGTGAGATCATTGCCCTGATTCTGACCGATGAGGATGAACTGGCGGGAAAGACGATCGCGGATGTGCTGTCCGGCGATTTCATGGCGTCGAATTTCTGGCTGTTCTGGCGGTCGATGTTCGCGTTCGAGACCTGGCACAGCGCCATCGAGATGAAGCGCTATCTCGCACGGTTCGTGCATCAGATCCTCGGACTGAAGGATCTGCATACGCTGAAATTCACCAGATATAACCAGCAGGAATCCCTGAGCAGACCACTGGCCACGTGGCTTGCCGATCAGGGCGTCGTGTTCCGTCATGGCGTGAAGGTGACGAATGTTGCCGTTGATGTGTCGGGCAGAACGAAAGTTGCGACCCATCTCGACTGGCTGGAAAATGGCGCGGCCGCCGGTGTTGACCTGGGTCCGGCGGATCTGGTGTTCGTGACCAACGGTTCCATGGTGGAGAATTCACGCTGGGGCGACCATCATACACCCGCGCCGATTGATACGACCATCGGAGAGGGGAGCGTCTGGCAGCTCTGGCGCAACCTCGCCACGCAGGATACCGCTTTTGGCAATCCAGATGTCTTCTGTGGCGATACAAAAAAATCCCGCTGGCTATCGGCAACCGTTACGACCCGGGATGCGCGGATTCCGGAGCTTGTAAAACGGATTACAGGGCGTGATCCGTTTTCGGGGAAAATCATCACGGGTGGCCCGGTCACGATCGCGGATTCATCCTGGCTGATGAGCTGGGTGGTCAGCCGTCAGCCTCATTTCAAGGGGCAGCCCGAAGGTCAGATGGTGGCCTGGCTCTACGGTCTGTTCAGTGACGTGCCGGGCGATTACGTGAAAAAGTCGATGCAGGACTGCACAGGTGAGGAAATCACCCGTGAGTGGCTGTTCCATATGGGCGTGCCAGTGGACCAGATCGACGACATTGCGGCGACAGGGACGACGACGCGTCCGTGCATGATGCCGTTCATCACGGCGCAGTTCATGCCACGCGCACCTGCTGATCGGCCGAAGGTGGTGCCGGATGGGAGCATCAATCTCGCCTTTCTCGGTCAGTTCGCCGAAACGCCACGCGATACGGTCTTCACGACGGAATATTCCGTCCGCACGGCGATGGAGGCAGTCTATACCCTGTGCGGCGTCAGGCGCGCTGTGCCGGACGTGTCGGACGGCATTTTTGATGTCCGGATGCTACTACAGGCGGCAGCGGAACTGCGGGATGGCGAGAAGGTCCCAGCGTCGGGGCTGATCAGGCACCTGACGCAGGGAACGGAGATTGACGATCTGCTGGAGCGCTACGGGCTGGTTTGATCTTATTGTCAGAAGCTGAAGCGGACTTACTGCTTTCGCCTTCATGGCAGACATCCAACCAGTTGTGACGGTTGCCCGAAAGCCGACATTGGTAAACGAGCAACGGTAGACCGGGTTTGGGACTTTCTGCCGTTCCCTCGCGGCTTGTTGAGCGGCGGATCCGGCCAGAAGCTGACATTAAGCTTCTGGCCGACAGCCATGCCGACGCGGTGAAGTCGGGGATCGAGAGCCATGGGCTCGCCGGCTTCTGCCGGGTCGCGGGCGAAGCGGAGTTCGGGCTGTGAGCGGGGAAGGCCTGCACCTAGGGCGTTCCGCGCCGGCTACGAGCCGAGGGGCCGACGTTGCCGCAAACACTTCGCACCCAAGCCGGGCACGGTACGCACCTGATATGTTCCAAATCGACCTTGGCGCCGACACCAGCCATGCTAATTCTTCGATCTCGGCCTCGCTTCACAGGACTTAAACGAACTTGCGGCAACTCATCGCGAAGATCAGAACCCGGTTCAGCCGCTCGACAACGGCAGCCGACGAACCGTCCCAGTTCGTCAACCTCGCGCCGACCGATACGGCGGACGAAGCCGGCGTCTATGCCAAGGCGCTGAAAGCCGCGATAAAAGATCCAAAGGTCTCGAACATCGCGCTGACCGGACCCTATGGGTCAGGCAAGAGCAGCATCATCCAATCGTTCCTGAAGCAGAATGACATCTCCGCGCTGCAGATCTCGCTCGCGGCGTTCCTGCCCGAGGCGATCAAAGCCGGGGCGGATGAGGCCGTGCCCGATCGCAAGGTGAGCAAGCAGGAGATCGAGCGAAGTATCCTCCAGCAGATGCTCTATGGAGCAGACGCGAACAAGCTTCCTTTCTCGCGCTTCAAGCGGATCCGGTCGCCGGGCCGGCTGTCGGCCCTTCTCTCGCTTTACGCCCTGATCGGCGCCGCATCGGTCTGGCACCTCTTTCAGAAGCGCGACGACATCCTCGGCGGGGCATATTTCCTCCCCCTCGCAAAAAGCAATTGGCCGCACTTTGCGTGGTTTGTGGTGGGAGCCTCCTTTGTCTGGGTACTCCTTCATCAGGTCTATAAGGCCAGTTTCGGGATATCGCTCAAGAGTATCTCGCTCAAGGACATCGAGATCACGCCAGCGGCAATCGCGCAGGAATCGATCCTGAACCGTCATCTCGACGAGATTATCTATTTCTTCCAATCGACGAAATATGATCTCGTCATCATCGAGGATCTGGACAGATTTGACGATTCCGAGATCTTCGTCACGTTGCGAGAGATCAACAAGCTCATTAACGAAAATGCCGGTGTGAAGCGCACGATACGCTTTCTCTATGCGCTGCGTGACGACATGTTCATCAACACCGATCGCACCAAATTCTTCGAATTCATCATCCCCGTCATTCCGATTATCAACAGCTCGAATTCGATCGACAAGATGGGGTGGACGGCCTCCTTGCGGCATCGATGTGCCATGATGGAGGTTCACTGATCATCAGGAGGAGACCGCCCGTATGAAAGCTAGCATAATTGGCCTGGATATTGCCAAATCCGTTTTTCAGG
>Ga0214872_100410_pt1 | contig 11273 bp, 10 predicted proteins | sample Stichaenrichm18X_FD_168614 | JGI IMG/M metagenome (GOLD analysis project Ga0214872, IMG submission 168614) | Xylose enriched microbial communities from anaerobic bioreactor in Madison, Wisconsin, United States - 18X | ecosystem: Engineered > Bioreactor > Anaerobic > Unclassified | place: USA... | reverse complement strand
GCACGAAGCGCTGAAGTCAGAGCCTCCGAGTCAAACCCACGCCCTGTACAAAAAAGCACGATCTGGTTCTTCGTCGCCTCAAAGACGGCTGCGCATGACGCCACGCCCGCACAGGCAGTAGCTGCCGCCTCGACTTCACCGAGCTCGATGCGATAGCCGCTGCGCTTGATCTGCGTATCTTTTCGGCTGACATACCTCATTTCATGATCCTCGCCAAGGCGCACGATGTCGCCAGTACGATAGACCGGGCGGGGATCTGAGGCATCAAAGGGATCTTGTACGAAAGAGGCTCGCGTGCGCGCGGCGTCATTCAGATAGCCGGCTGCCACGAAAGGACCCGCCACATAAAGCTCTCCTTCTTCGCCCGGCGCAGCGAGGCTTCCATCTTCGCGCACAATGGCAGTGCGACAGCCTTCGCAGGCATGACCGATTGGCAGTGGCTCCCCATCGGCAAGACGGTGCGTCACTTTGTAATATGCGCAGATGTCTGTCGTCTCGGTTGGGCCGAAGAGATTCGCAAAGTGCGCAGCAGGCAGATGGTCCATCCAATAGTTGAGCGTTGGCGTCGGCATGACTTCGCCAGCAAACATGACATTCGCGATGCTCTTGAGTGGGGCGACGGACAGCACATCCCACCGTGAGATGATGCCTAAAGCTGTCGGTACCCAATACAACGTGTTGACCTTGCGCTCATTGAGCCAGGAGATGAGGCGAACGGGGAATGCGAACAACATGCGAGGGATCAGGAAAAGCGTTGCGCCACAGCAGATCGTAGAAAAGACGTCTGAAACCGACATGCTGAAATACAAAGGGGTCTGGCTGCCGAAGACAGTGTCAGGACCGATGGCGAAGCAGGTGGAAAACCAGCCCACATAGGCCAGGACGTTGGCATGCGTCACCATTACGCCCTTGGGCGTGCCTGTCGAGCCAGAGGTGAATAAGACATACAAAAGGTCACTCGGTTTGGCTGCGAGATGAATATCCGCGAGGAGGGAGTCATTCGGCGCTTCGTTGCATGCGTCTTTGAGACGTATGCAACGACCAGGCAAGAGCGTCTCGCCCATCTCCGCGGTACGATCGCACGTGATGAGCACAGCAGGCTTGAATGTCTTTATGATCGACACGAGGCGGTCGGCAGGCGAGCCATCATCGAGCACCACATAGCAGCCACCAGCGCAGGCAACCCCCATCATCGAGATGACTTGGCCCACACTGCGAGGCAACAAAATCGCTACGTGCTCCCGCACAGCACCTTCTCGAGCCAAACGGGTAGCAACAGCACAGGACTGCTTGTAGAGCTGCGCAAACGTTACAGACCTTGTACCATCATCGAAAGCGACCTTGTCCGGATACAGGTTTGCAGATCGCTGCAGCCAATCGACTACGTTGGACGCTTTCGATTTCATTTCCCGCATGTCATAGTCTCCCTCCATTATGCGCACCACACTTTTATGCTCTGCGTGGAAATTTCAAGCGCGTAGTGTACGTGCTATTTGACTCCTGATAGGAAAACATGCCTCCAAGCTCCCCCATCAAGCGCTTGATATTGCCAATTCCAATGCCTGTGCTCTCTGAAGAGCGAGGTGTGCGGGCAATGGCATTAGAAATCGTGATCATGCACTGGGTATCGCCCTTCACTGCAGTAATTTGTATCGGCGTGGCAGCGTCAGCATATTTGAGCGCATTAGAGAGCAGGTTGTCGATGACGCGGGAGAGCTTTTCCACATCGACGGGAAAACCCTCACCGTTAAGCGTTCCTGCTACATCAGCGGTGAACCCAGCGGCCTCAAGAGATGCAACGAAGCCAGATAGCAAATCTTCCATAACTGTCCCTAAAGGGCCCTCTTCATGCTCCTGTTCCTCTTTGACATTGTCTCCTACCAAGAAATGACGAAAAAGTGAGTCAGAAAGGGATTTGATCTGCATCGACCTGTCATAAATCTTGTCAAGATAACCTTGCATTTGCTGCTCACCGCTAAACCTACCGTCCTTCAATATTTGTACATAGAGCAAAAGAGATGTAAGCGGCGTCCTAAGATCGTGAGACATCGTCGTCACTAAGTCGCGGTTGGCCTGTGTGGCACGCTGCTCCGTCGCCATCTGTTCAGCAAACGACACGCGCATTTCATCCATCTCGTGCGCGAGGCTGCCAAGCTCATCATCACCGACGACAGTTACCGCTTGGTCGAGGTCACCGCTGCCCATTGCGACCACGTCAGCCTCGAGTTCCCTGATATAAGAGATACGCCGATGAATACCCAGTACAAACAGCACGAAGAATCCAACAACCGCAATGGCTATCGCACTATTGTTCAGAAGTATGAAGAAAACATGATCGTAGTCGGCATAGATATAGATGTTAGCCTTCTCCCCATCAGAAAGTGTGAGCTCAGTACGATAGAAGTCGTCATACTCCTCTTGGTCTTCAGTCTCGTCGTCATTCTCATCAAGCGTGTAAATCGTGTTGGCATCGTCTGCGGAGCTTGCCGTCAAGCTCGTAGGATAGATAACCCTGCCGTCAACGGAAACAGCAAGCAATACGTTGCCGTTAGATTTGTCCCAGTCATTGATAGCCTTTACGTCATTAACAAGGCCTGTCTGTTCATCGACATATTTCTGCAGGCTATCTGCATCGCTTACAAGCCGACTTTGCACGAAGGAAGACTTCAGCTCAGAAGTCTCAACGATATTCACGAAAAACATCGAAAGCACAGCGTACAACAACAGCGCAGCGGCACCGCAGACAAGAACCCATTTGACCAGACGCTGCTCAAGCTTGCCACCAAAGAGCAGGCGTGAAATCTTACTTCTCACGTCACTCAAAACGGTACCCCCTCCCCCACACAGTGCGAACAAGCTGGGGGTTTTTCGGATCGCGCTCAATTTTGTTACGCAGGCGGCTGATATGAACCATCAAGGTCCCGTTCACTGAGTGATCGTAGGGCTCCCCCCAGACGCGCTCGTAGATCTGCCGTGCAGAGTGCACTGTTCCCGGATACTCAGCAAGCAGGCGGAGAATACCGTATTCTGTATCAGTGAGATCGACTCGATGACCAGCGACGGTCACCGTTCCGGCAGTGAGGTCCAGCTTAAAGTCTCCACGCACAACGCAGTTATTCTCCGAGGTGAAGTCATCACCGCCTCGGCCCTGATACTGTCGATAGCGTCGCAAAAGCGCCTTTACGCGAGCAGTCAGCTCCCCATAGGAAAAAGGCTTCGCAAGATAGTCATCTCCACCTGAGAGCAGGCCGAGCGTCTTGTCAGCCTCTTGTGACTTGGCAGAAAGGAAGAGAATCGGTACGACCGAATGGCGCCGACGAATCTCCCGACAAGTGTCAATACCCGATATGCCCGGCATCATCACGTCAAGAATTACCAGATCACAGCTATCATCAAGTAAGGTAAGCCCCTGACGTCCATCAGCCGCCTCTAAAACGTCATAGTCCTCGCTCTCAAGCAGGACCTTGACACCTTCCCGTATATCTTCGTCATCCTCAATTATGAGAATACGCGCTTTTGACATGAGTTACCTCCGCGTCGAAGCAAGTGTTTTTCCATCCATGCTCGAAATTTCCGTCCCGCTTCTCCGGCGTCTTTTTTTATGGTACGAGACGGACCTTAGCAATTCCTTGCGGTAAATCTTAATAATCCTTACGACAGCTCGCTCTCACATTGTTCCCTAGGGTCATCTACTATCACATGCGCAGGACATCCTGCCAAAGGAAACATGGTACGAACACGTCAGGAGACAGATCATGAAAGCAGTTATCCTAGAGGGCAGAGCGGCTAACCCTGGCGACATCAGCTGGGATCCTGTTATCTCGCTTGCCGACACAACCATCTATGACACAACAACTGAAGAACAGCTGGTAGACCGTATCGCACAGACAGATGCAATTCTCGTCAACAAGCTAGCAGTCACTGAAAGTGTCTTCGAACAGTTCCCGCAGATTCGCTATGTGGGAGAATGCGCAGCCGGCTATAACAACATAGATCTCAAGGCTGCAAGGTCTCATCACGTTACGGTCACCAATGTCCCCGCCTATGGCACAGCTTCTGTCGTGCAGCACACTTTTGCCTTGCTGCTCGATCTAACGAATAAGGTGAGTCTGCATAATGCCAGCGTGAAGGCAGGGGACTGGACGCGCAGCGAAAACTTCTGCTACTGGAAGGCGCCCATTGTTGAGCTTGATGGCAAGACGATGGGCATCATGGGGTTCGGCCACATCGGTCAAGGCGTCGCACGCATCGCCGCGGCCTTCGGCATGCGGCGCCTCATCTATACGGCCCATCCCGACAAATATCGCGCCTATGAAGATAAAACACTCTCATTCGTTAGTTTAGACCAGCTTTTGCGGAACTCTGATGTGATCACGCTCCACTGCCCGCTCACCGACGAAAACCGTGGGCTCATATGTGCTGACACGATCGCACGCATGCGTGACGGAGCGTTTCTTCTCAACCTCTCCCGGGGCCCACTCGTAGTGGAACAAGACCTGGCTGCAGCTCTCACCTCAGGAAAGATAGCAGCCGCAGGCGTCGATGTCATAGAGAAGGAGCCCATGAGGGCTGACAATCCCTTGCTCACAGCTCCCCACATCGTCATCACGCCTCACATAGCCTGGGCTAGCATCGAAGCGCGCAAGCGCCTCGTGTCAACAGCCGCTGCAAACCTCGCGGCGTGGATGGATGGCAAGCCACAAAATGTCGTCTCTTAAGGCAAATTGCACATAGCTCATTGCCAGGCCGCACCTTGCAAGGGATAAACTTGCTACGGAGTCTCATTTAGCGGCAAATTCAAAGGAGTCCTGCTCATGAGTGACAAAAAAGTCAACGAAAAAGATAAGAAGAAGCACGAGGAAAAGAAGAGGGGCAAGAAAGAAAAGCATAGCAAGAAAGCCGACAAGAAGGCCAAAAAAGCTGCAAAGAAAGCCAAGGAGAAGGCAACAGAGCCGTTTGAGGCCGATATGAAGGCCATGCTGAAAGGCAAACACTGCGACGGCTGCCACAATCACTGCAAGCTCAGCAAGCCGAAGTGCGCTAAGGGAAGAAAGGCACGCGACAAGATCCTCGCGTCGCTGTAGGGCATTGATGCAAAGAAGAGACGAGGCAGCTCAGGATGGGTAAACGGGACGCGAACGGGGTGTGCGTCATCTGCGTTGTAACTGTTTTCCTCTCTTTTTTTCTGCTGATACAATTCAGATGGGAGTTCCCGAAGCTGCAAGATCTTCCGAGCGCAGAGTTTCGGCAGCTTTTCGGCCAGTCTTCATCTTCTGACGCTATTCGCCGCAGCGCGCAGGAAGACAATACGTCCACCACACAAACGCGCATCTTCTACAACTATAACGAGAAGGAGCTCCTTGCTCGCTATCAGCTGTCAAGCACGCTTGACCTCGACAGTTTGGCGGTCATTCCTGGCCTAGCAAGCACGCTGAGCTTCAACTCATGGGGCGGTACGCCAACGGTTAGCCATGCAATGGTGTCTCAGGGAATTGCTGTATCCGATGCATGGATCTTCATCTCAGCCTACGACGGCAACTATGTCGCCAACTCTGTTATCTACATGATCAGCCGCAGCGATGGCAAGCTACAAAAGACCATCATCCTACAAGGACAGCCGCATGTCGGCGGCCTTGCTTACGACAACAGGAATGACCGACTCTGGATCGCTACAAGGAAGGATAAGAAAGCTCAGCTTGTTGGCATAAGTTTGCGCAAGCTGAAAAGTTATCCGAATGGTTCGACAAACCCAATCACCTATGATTTCGAGGTAAGCTTGCCAAAGCTCAAACGCGCATCATTTATTGAATATTATGGAGGAAGCCTCTATGTTGGCTTTTTCGACACCGCATCGAATGGCGTCATGTACCGTTTCAAGCTGACCTCCCTTGGGCGACTCACAGAGCAAGAGGCTCAGCACCCAACGTCCAGATATGTCATCTTGCCACAAGTGCAAGGTGTTGCCATCACGTCTGATCGCATTTTCTTCTCCCAATCCTACGGCGGAGGCGCATCTGTCTTGTACGTGTTCGAAAACAAGGGAGGCGGAGACTACGCCGCCAAGGATCCGTTGGCAAAAACACAGGTACCTGCCATGATGGAAGATATCACGGTATACGATGGGATTCTTTATGCGGCATATGAGTCCGCTGCGGCCAACTATCGCGAAAAGTATGGTGTCGGAATAGACCGCATCGTCACCTACCCCCTTGAGAGTATCCCTGCAGCACTGACACAGGAAGGCGGACAATGAGCGACAGCAAAGGGGCCACCCCAACAGATGCGGCATCTAAACAGGCAAAGAGAGAGAAAGACATACGCTACCCTGCAAGCCGCATCGCGACAATGGTCTGCGGCTGGTGGCTTCTCTACCTGCTCGCAAACACCAACAACCCCCTCGCGCAGATGGCCAATATCGATCCGACCCTCTTCGTTGTCGATGCAGAGCCATTTGACTACTTTTTTTATATAGGAAGCAGGGCGCTTTTTCTCATAGCATGCATAGCTTTGCTATGGCACGGACTCGGACGCGACAAAAGCCGTCAGTTACTGCAAAATCCCCAAGACAGCTCACAAAAAATGCACCATATCATATTCTTTGTTTGCCAGCTTTTTGTTGCGAAACTCATTGAGAAGGCAGCCATTCTTCTCTTGCCCAGCAATCTTCTATGGGATCTTCCTTATGTGCTGGAGGATCTGCAGTATGACTCTGTTAGCATGGGTATTTTTATAAGTGCAACTAAGCTTCTCGCAACCTGTGCGCAACAGATTATGATACTGACACCACTCGCCTTGGCGGCACGCTTGCCTATAACGAAAAAGCTCGGTAGCCAACAGCGTGTGGCAGCTGCCATAGCATATCTCTTTATCGTTGGCGGAGTCCTCTGCTCGTCTCCGACGACAACGACGCTACTTGGCGGCATTTTGTCGAACGGCCTTTCTGAACTTGCCTGTGGCTGGTATTTCTGGCGGAGCCACAACCTCAAGCTCACCGTACTGCTCTCTTGGTGTGCTTCTGAAGCATTCGGCTTCTTTATCGCCATGATCTAGATTGCTTCTGCCCAAGAAAAATAAGGTCTTAAAGATTAGGTCCGAGCTGTTTGCCAACTACAAGATTTTGGAAACGTCCCTCTATCCAATCGTCAGTGTAGTGCTGATCAATCCAAACTTGCAGCGGCGTTTGAGGCGGGACATTCATATCACGATACGTCTTGCGCGAAAATACAGCCATTGTCATTAGTAAATCGCAGGTAAGCCATGCAGCCAGCACAGCTACAACAATAATCTGCCGACGTGTTGTCGGCACACCAATGCGGTAAAGCACTTCAGGCATAATCACGTAGCGCCATGCCATACCAATCGCACCCCATGCAGCAAGAGAGCGCCAACTCACCCATTGCGTAATCGCATCAGGAAGGCCGAGATAGGTCCAGCTTTGCGCATCAAAAAGGCTTTCCATCACCCAGCCAGTAAACTGCTCAAGAATACCGCCGATGCCCACTGACGCTAAGAGTACGACCCACCATGGAACATGCTTGCGACGAAAATTCCAGCAGATGATCGTGAAGAATACCGCACCAAAGCCATAGAGAGGTGAGAATGGCCCCCAAACAGTACCGACACGGCTCTGTAAAAGCCCTACTGTCACATACATCCAAACTGTTTCCATCACGAGACCACCTACACTGCCGATCACAAAAATGATGGTGCCCTGATAGAACTTGAGCTTCATTTTGTGATCAAGGTAATCCTCACGCATCTCATACTCTGCCCGCATGACAGCTACGAGTTGTTCGTTAGAAAGGCGCGGCTTGCGTCGCGTTGAAAGTTTCTGCTCAGCCTCATGCCATGCTGCTGAAGTAAGACTGTAAACCTCCTCAGAGACACGGCCTGCTTCCACAGCACGGTGAAAGTTAGTACCATGGAGATGGCGGGCTTTGAATTTGCGTAGGAGATATCCACCCCCACGCACGAGTAGAGAAAGTACGACGATAGAAATGAGTACTTGGATCATCGGCTACCTCGAAGGGGTGTCAAAATTCAATAAACATTCAATCATTGTCCACCATCGTAGCCGTCACGGAGCTATTCTCCAAACATCACAGGCAAAAAAGCCGTACAAGGGACAAACACAAAATTGACTCTTGCATGGTGAGGCTGCATCACGTAGTATTGCTTCTGCTGCGCGAGTTCCCCAGCTCGTATTTTTTACATTGCGTAGCAGAGCATGGGCGTTTAGCTCAGGGGGAGAGCGCTTCCCTGACACGGAAGAGGTCAGAAGTTCAAATCTTCTAACGCCCACCATAAATTCGCAGCTCAGAGGATATGTTCTCTGAGCTGTTTTGTTTTAGTGCGCCCGCGAGTGCACGCAAGCAGTGAATATCCGTTTGAGAACCGGGTCATCTAGCTGTGAGTTCTATTTTTACTTATACATTTTCTAACTTCCATTATGCAGTCACATTACTTTAGGTCATTGAGGCAAAACTCTATCGCCGCGATAGATGCAGGTCTGGTGTGGTGACCAGCGGTGAGTATGTCCAGCTACGTAAAATTGACAGTTGGGAGGTGGTACCGAAAGCCTGTACCACCTCCCCTAGGCTATGAGACCTAGGCTCTGCCTGTATTGTAGCGAGCTCGTCGAACCCAGTGAGCACTTGATCCTCTTCGTGTTGTAGCGCTCTACGCACTCGCAGGCCCTATGGCGCATGAAGAAGTTCGTTTGGAGACCTACTCTGCACTTCTTGGTGGCGGCATGAAGCGTGAGACCGTCCACCCTGCACTCGGCACAGGCGTGCTAGGTCGAGGCGGAGAGCTTCGAGGTGCTAAGAAACCTTGCCGGTGGTGCTATCGAAGGCGCATGCACATCTATGACACAGGTAACGCTGCCATCCGTGGTAGGACGCGCCCCTTCTTCATCATTTCGATGCATCCGCATCTGTGGTAGACGTGCGGTTTGCTGTCACTTGCCTTTTCATCATCACTTTCATCGAGATCACTCTCGATGAAGCATTGGATTATGGCGAGGAGCTGCCTTTTCTCAGTGAGGTTCATCTGTCCGATTTCGTTCTCGATGGCATCCGTTTGTATCTTGTCCATCGCTACCTCCCGACGCCGCTGCATTGACGAGATAAACGATAGAGTCTGGTATGCCCTCACACGCTTACGCTAGCTATCGGATAGTGCGGTAATAAGAAAATGCACCTTTCCTAAAAAATAAGGAAATACGACTATCACTCAAACTCTACTGCCTTCTACTGGCCCTCTTCATATCAAGTAAGGCAGCAAGTACATATGCAACACCATCATCTACATTACAAGGCGCTACCACATCTGCACATGCTTTGACAGCAGCGGGAGCATTATCCATTGCGACCCCAACCGATGCTGCTTCAATCATAGAGATATCATTAGTTCCATCGCCTATCACCATACAGTGGCGCCAATCATATCCCGCAGCCTCTGCACATTGACAAATACCATTCCACTTTGATATACTTTTAGCATTAATTTCAATATTTGTGCCAAGTGAGTTAGCAAAACTTAATCCCTTTTTCTCTTCAAGCCACTGCCTAACTTGTTTTCTCTCATCATGATTTCGTGTGTATACGTTAATCCGCTCAAGTGGCCCTGAAAGACGAGAGACAAATCTTACAAAATCAGGGCGTTCAAGGCGCGTTTGACATACAAAGTTGACCTGTTGGGAAGAGATTTCAAATTCTCTTGCTGCGATGCGCGCGAGCATGCCTGCTGATGTATAAAGTAATCCATGATCTGCTACATCTATATATACATCAAATTTCTCAATAAGCTGTTCTATAAGAGCAGCCCCCTCTGCAGGCATAATCCCACGTTCATGTACCAGCTTGAGTCCTCTATCTGAAGTCACCTTCATGATGGAGCTACCGTTAGCACCGACTATGGCAAAAAGACCAGGTAAGGATTGGACTGCATTTGGTAAAACCGAAGCTACTCTACCAGTTGCCACCAAGACAGGCATCCCACTATGTGCTATCTGCTCTATTGCAAAACGATTTGACAATGAGATGCGCTTCTTATCGTCAAATAAGGTGCCATCAAGGTCAAATGCCACGACTTCGCAAGTTGTAAGCCTATGTTCAAGTTCGTTTTCAGAAAGTTTTAACGGCTTGAGAGCAGAAATTGCATTTGTCACATTAGCTTTTAACATGAAGCAGATGCATTCCTCTCATGGTAAAATTCTCCTTCTTCTTTTCGGCACATCATAGTCTGTTTAGCATAGTTACACCCTATAGCAAGATTACTCACGTATGTCAGGCTCATAAAATGTTGCTCTCAGCTATGAGAGACTTCCTGTACATGCTCGAAGAAACTCCTAACACTCTTCATCTTGACAGTATCTCAAACTTTATAGGCGGTGAACGGGGCAAATCTCGTTTTTATCGGCAATAAAAGTTTCTGTTTGTAGTCATGCTTGTAAATTAAGTTTCATATTTATACAAAATTTATGATTAAGGTGTTTCATATCACTATAAAGGAGGTACAGATGGAAGTTAAGGGCGTCTCGCTACGACTAGGCGAATATAGAAAAGTAGCGACAGGTGCAGAAAAGAACGTTATAGACTTCGCCCTCAAACATCCGGATGAAGCCATAGGCAAAAGTATCCATGAACTTGCTGCGGCAACCTACACGTCGGCTTCCTCAATCGTGCGCCTTTGCAAAAAGCTCGGATGTGGTGGCTACAAACAATTCCAACAAGGACTTGTCTATGAGCAGGCGATAAGCCGTAAAACACGAAAAACTGTGCTTGATGGAATCACCACAGAAGATGGTACGGAAGATATCATACGGAAAGTAACACAGAAAAATGTTGCATCTCTCGAGGCCACAGAGCAACTTCTTAACAAAGATTCCGTTGACGCTTGCGTAAAACTTCTTGAACACAGCCGCGTTATTGATCTGTTTGGCATAGGAGCTTCACTACTTGTCGCCCGAGATTTCCAACTTAAACTCCTTCGCGTAGACAAACCCTGCAACCTCTCAGGAGATTGGCACACACAACTCCTCTACGCAAAAAATATGAGACCGTCCGATTTGGCAGTTGCCATCAGTTACTCAGGCCTTACAAAGGAAGTGGTCACATGTGCGAAAATTGCTAAGGAAAATGGTGCCACCGTAATAGCCATCACGAGAAACTCCCCAGGAACCGATCTTGTTCGCTATGCAGATCGAACACTTAGCGTAGCTGCAACGGAGCTCATCACACGCAGCGGTGCCATGTCATCAAGAATCTCAC
>Ga0214872_100408_pt1 | contig 11287 bp, 8 predicted proteins | sample Stichaenrichm18X_FD_168614 | JGI IMG/M metagenome (GOLD analysis project Ga0214872, IMG submission 168614) | Xylose enriched microbial communities from anaerobic bioreactor in Madison, Wisconsin, United States - 18X | ecosystem: Engineered > Bioreactor > Anaerobic > Unclassified | place: USA... | reverse complement strand
TCTACGACCTTATCGCCCCGGCATGGGGTGCCACAGGCTGTGCACGGCGCCCAGGGCCGAATAGCATTCGGCCACCGTGTTCACGATGATGCGCACGGCGATAAGGTCGTAGATTTCGGAAAAGTCCTTGCCGCGCACCGTCATCTTCCTATAGATCGAATAGAGGTGCTTGGGGCGGCCCATGATCTGGCAGTCGATGTGGACCTTATCCATCTCCCCGCGCAGGATGTCGATCACGTTGCCCAGGTACTCCTCGCGCTGGGCGCGGCTTTCGGCCACCATGCGCGAGACCTGCTTGAACTTCTGCGGCTCCAGATGGAAGAAGGACAGGTCCTCGAGCTCCCACTTGATCGACCCGATGCCCAGGCGGTGGGCGATGGGGGCGTAGATTTCCATGGTCTCGCGCGCCTTGAAGATCCGGCGGTCCTCGCGTAGGGCCGACAGGGTGCGCATGTTGTGCAGACGGTCGGCCAGCTTGATCACGATGACGCGAATGTCCTTGTTCATGGCCACGAACATCTTGCGGATCGTGGCGGCCTGTTCGTCGGAAAGCTCTTTGACCTCGATGCGGGTGATCTTGGTGACGCCGTCGACCAGCTGGGCGATGGCGGGGTTGAACATTTCGGAAAGATCGTCGAGCGTGGTGTCGGTGTCTTCCACCGTGTCATGCAGAAGGGCAGCGCACAGGGTCTCGACGTCCATGCGCAGGTCGGCCAGGATGATGGCCACCTCGACCGGGTGCGCCACGAAGGGCTCGCCGCTCTTGCGGCACTGGCCCTTGTGGGCCTTGCGGGCGAAGAGGAAGGCGCGCTTGAGCATTTCCTCTTCATAGGGCCCCAGGTAGGACGACGTGGCTTCCTGCAAGTCGGCGAAACGCTCTTCGGGCGTTTTGCTGTGGGTGACCTTCGTGGGGTCGGCCGCGCCGATCACGTTGGCGTCGAAGGAGAGGGCCTGCGCCCCCTTGCGGCCGATCAGCTCGTCGGAGCCGTCGCTGAAGCGCGGCGGGCGCGAGCCTTCGGCGTCTTTGGCGCGCGGATGCCCGATGAGCGGCTCCCCGCCCTCGTCGACCGACACCAGCCTCGCCTTCGCGTCGCCGGGCGCCTCTTCCCTTTCGGGAAGGTCGTGTGCATCGCTGCCCATAGGAGCCTCCTTGCAGTTAGTTGCCCGCGCTGGGCAAAATCGGCCGGATAATGCGATCGCGCACGGCCGCGGGGCTGCATTTCATCGCCCACTCGCAGAATGCGCGGAAGATGCGGATCTCGTCGAGGCCTTCGCGATAGCGCACGCTGTCGGTGAGCTCGACCTTGTTCTGCGCCGGCACCACCGAAAGCGCCCGCACTTCGGGAGCGCCCGGCACCGCCGAGGTGCGCACCAGACCCAGCTCGCGGAAGACGGCAATCGCGCAGGTCACCGATTCGGGCGCCACGTCGCGCGAGAGGCGGCTGGCCGTGGCCTGGGCGATTTCGTCGTCGGTGTTCAGAATCGCCTTGCCCGCCTGCGCTTTGGCCATGCCGGCGACCGTGCGGTAGACCTCCCCCATCATATCGTGGTCGGGGGTCCAGGCGGTGAGGATCTGCTCGTTGACCTTGGCGTCGGCCGCACCGAACAGCAGGTGCACGGTCGCCTTTTCGCCGTCGCGGCCCGCGCGCCCGCTCATCTGGTTGAATTCCACCTCGTTGAAGGGCAGGTGATAGAGGACCACGTGGCGGATGTCGGGGATGTTGACGCCCTCGCCGAAGGCCGACGTGCTCACGAGCACGGCCAGCTGGCCGCGGCGGAACATCTCTTCGACGCGCTTGCGGTCGGCGCGGGGCAGGCCTGCGTTGTAGAAGCCGATGAAGGGGGCCATCTGCGGGACCTGCTTGCGCAGCATACGGGCCAGGGCGACCGACTGGCGGCGCGAGTTCACGTAGACCACGGTCTTTTCGCCGGTGGCCACCAGGTTGGCCAGGTAGGGGTCGCGGTGGCGCAGGTTGCGCTGGTCGTCGACCAAGAGGTTCTCGCGCGAGGTGTCGTCGAACACGCAGCGGGTGATGCCCAGCGTGCGCTCGATGTCGCCGGCCACGTCGGGGCCGGCCGTGGCCGTGAGCGCGAGCACGCAGGGGTCGCCCAGAACCTTCATGGCCCGGTCGAGCTCGATGTAGGCCGGGCGCTGCCCCGCCTTGGCCTGGCCGATATGATGGGCCTCGTCGACCACCAGGAAGCGGATGCGGCCGCTCGTGGCGAACTCGCGAGCGTGGAAGCTGAGGAACTCGGGCGTGGTGAGCACGATGTCGACCGAGCCGTCTTCCAGGCCCGCGAACACGGTGGCGCGCTCGCCCGGGGTCGATTCGCCGGTGAGCACTTCGGCGGCGATGCCGAAGGGCGCCAGCGATTCGCGCACGTGGTAGGCCTGGTCGGCGATGAGCGCGCGCAGCGGGTAGACGAACAGGCTCGCCTCGTGCTTGGCAAGGGCGCCCTCGGCCGCATGCAGCTGGAAGGTGAGCGACTTGCCGCGGCCCGTTGCCATGACGGCCAGGGTCGACTCGCCCCGAGCCAGGGCGTCGAGCACCTCGCGCTGGGAGGCGAACAGGTCGCCGTCGCCGATGAGGGCGGCGATGATCTCGCGGCGCAGCTCGTCGGGGCGTTCGGCGGCGATGGCCTCCCAATGGGCGCGGTTGCGCTCGCGCTCCTCTTCGAGCCGATTGTCCTCTTCGGGATCGTCGGCGCAGTCGGCGCAGAGTTCGGAATCGCTTTCGGCGTACATTTCCGCCACATAGTTGCGGTGCTCGCTGGAAATGAGGGCCTCGAGCGCGCAGCAGGGCTTCACCGGGGCGATCGAGGACAGCATGGCCTTGACCGACCGGCGGCCCCGCCATTCGTCGACCTGCACTTCGAAGGCGGCGTTGACCACGCTGTCGCAGCGCATGAGCTGGTCGATGTAGGGGCAGTGGAACATGATGCCCGCCACCGAATGCACGCCGTCGGTGAGGGTCGTGGAAAAGTGGTTCTTGTCGGCGCCCACCGCGCGCGAGCGGGTGAGCGTGACGTCGCGGGCCAGATAGCGCGGCTGGCGGTTTTCCTGGCCGAAGGGGGCCAGCGCGTCGAGGGCGGCCACGTTTTCCAGCGTGAGCTCGCCCAAATCGACCACGGCGTCGATGTCGATGCGCGGGTGGAAGCTGCTCGCGGGCAGAGCGTCCATGTAGGCGCACAGGCGGTCGGAGAATTCGGCCAGGCGGTCGGCCGGCAGGGTGACGCCCACGGCGGCTTCGTGACCGCCGAACCGGGTGAGGATGTCCTTGCAGCTTTCCACCGCTTCGAAGAGGTTGACCTGGCCCACGCTGCGGCCCGACCCACGGGCCACGCCTTCGTCGTCGATCGTGAACAGGATGCAGGGCACGCCGTAGCTGCGCACCAGGCGCGAGGCCACGATGCCCTTCACGCCTTCGTGCCAGCCTTCGCCGCCCACCACCAGGGCGCGCTGGCCGTGGTAGACCTCCTTGGCCTGCAGGCTCGCGATTTCGGCGAGCTCGGCTTCGATCGCCCGACGCTGGGTGTTCACCTCTTCGAGCACGGCGGCCTTGCGGCTGGCGGCGTCGAAATCGTCTTCCAAAAGCAGGTCGAGCGCTACGGTGGCGTCGCCCATGCGGCCAGCGGCGTTCAAGCGCGGGATGAGGCTGAAGGAAAGCGAGGTGGCGGCCACCGGCTTGCCGGCGGCGCCGGCAGCTGCGAGCAGGGCCGCGATGCAGGGGCGGGGCGATTCGTTCATGCGGGCGACGCCGTCGGCCACCAGGGCGCGGTTGCCTTCCTGCATGGGCATGAGGTCGGCCACGGTGCCCAGGGTCGCGAAATCGGTGTACTCGCGCCACAGGTGCGGCTGGCCGAACCGGGCGCCGAGCACCTGCACGAGCTTCAGCGCCACGCCCACGCCGGCCAAGATGCTGCTCGGGCAGTCGGGGTCGAGCTTGGGGTCGCACACGGGCACCCCTTCGGGCACCAAGTCGGCCGGCTCGTGATGGTCGGTGATGAAAACCCCCACCCCGCGGTGTTTGAGCGTGCGCACCTCGTCGCGGCAGGCGATGCCGCAGTCGACGGTGACCACCACGTCGGGCTCACAGGCCATGAAGCGGTCGATCGCCGCCTGGGTGATGCCGTAACCTTCGTCGGTGCGGCGCGGGATGAAGGGAATCGCCGTGGCGCCCAGGGCGCGCAGGCCGCGCGTGAGCACCGTGGTGGCCGACACCCCGTCGACGTCGAAGTCGCCGAAGACGAGGATGCGCTTGCCGTCGCGGATGGCCGCTTCGAGCCCGTCGGCCACTTCGGCCATGCCGGGGATGTCGTAGGGGTTGCGCCAGTCGCGTTCGAGCGAGGGGTTCAAGAACTCGCGCGCCTCTTGGGGCGATTCGATCCCGCGGGCAACGAGCGTGGCGGCAACGATATGGGGCACGCCGAGCGTGCGTTCCAGAACGTCGACCACGCAGGGGTCGACGGTTCGAATGTTGAATCGTGCGGACAATGCAATCAAAACCTTATACATGCTGTGTGTCTTTCGTTTGGTATTGTCGCACAGTCTCATCCCGGGGTCACCGTGAAACGGGATGCGTTTACCAGCAGGTAAAGAGAGACAAAGGGTCCCGCACGCGAAGCACGCGCAGCGCAGCGGCGGGACGTCGGGACGCAGCCGTGCGTCCCTCCTATCCCTTGCCGCGCGAATGAGTCAAAGAGATCCGATCTCTTTGACTCATTCGCGCGGGGGCCGTATCGCGTTCGCCGTACGCGGCTAAAGGGCGCCTTGGTCGGCGAGCCAAGCTTTGAGCTCTGCTTCCCTGCGGGCGAAGGCCGCCCGCGTTTCGGGCCGCGTGAAGGGGCGCTCCATCATTTGGAACACGTAGCCCTGCTCCACCAGGATGCGCCGGCTTTCCGGGTAGGCGAGCTCCCAGGCGAAGCACACGTGACCGAGCAGGACGTCGGCGGGATAGCGGCGCGCGTCCCGGGGGATGGTGGAATGTCGGTCGAACCACGAGAGCGCCTCGCTGGAAAGCGGGCTGTCGAGCAGCTCTTGTTCGGAAATCCCGTAGATCGATTCGACGGAATCGATGCCGTTCACCTTGAGGATGTCGACCTTGTCGGCATCGCGCAGGACCTCGCAGAAACAGCGCGTGCGGCCATCGAGGTCACCGGGGAGCCGCCAAGCGCTGTGCAGTCCCACCGCCATGCGGATGAGGTCGTCTTCGGCGTCGCTGGCGACGAAAGAGCGGACGAGCGGCGCATCGCCTTCGGCGCCAGCGAAGAGGATCTGCGTCCCCAGCTGGGCATGCCCCACCGATTTGCCATCGTCGAAGGTACCCCAGCGCCGCACCTGCTCGAACCGGCCGATGTCGTGCAGGAGCCCCAACAGCCAGGCAAGATCGACGTCCTCGTCGCACGCAACGTACGCCGGCCCGTCCGACGCAGGCGCCGCAGCGGGCACTGAAGCGCTCGCAGCCTCGGCCGGCATGCAGGGCGCGCCCGCCGCCCGTCCCGCCGGATCGCCCGACCGCCCGCTGGGCACCAGCGAGCGCGCGATGCGCTCCGCGAGCGCGGCCACGCGGAAGGTGTGGTCGATTTTCAGGGCGATCTTGGGGTCCGTGGGATCGTAGGCCGCGACGTGGGCCCTAAACGCCTGCTCGGCCCTCTCTTTGTCTATCTTCACTATCGCTCATCCGCCGTTCGCGCCAGGCGCGCACGCTAGCGCCAACGGCGCTCGGCCGCTTCGAAGGAATGCGTCACCAAAAACGCCGCCGCCTTGGCCGCTTCGTCGCATTCGGCTTCGAGCTGCTCGAGGTCGTGCTTGCGGACCTCGGCGAGCACGAATTTGGCCACCTGCATCTTTCCCGGCGGGCGGCCGATGCCGCAGCGCACGCGGATGAAGTCGTGGGTGCAGAGCTTGTCGCAAATCGACCGCAGGCCGTTGTGGCCGGCGTGGCCGCCGCCCCGCTTCACGCGCACGGAGCCCGCAGGGCTTTCCAGATCGTCGTGGATCACGATCAGATGGTCGGGCTTCAGGCGATAGGTGGAAAGGACCTGCTTCACGGGGCCGCCCGACACGTTCATGAAGCTCTGGGGCTTGGCGAGCACTAACTCTTCCCCATCGATCGCGGCCTTAGCGGTGAGCGACCCGCATTCGGTCTTCCAATAGTGCACGCCCAGTTCGTCTGCCAGGCGGTCGACGGCCATGAACCCGGCGTTGTGCCGGGTTCGAGCGTATTCCTCACCAGGGTTGCCCAACCCCACCACTGCGTACATGCGCGCTCCTTCTCTCATAGGAAAGCGCCCCGCGCGCGCGGCGCGGCGCCGCCCCGAAGGGCCGCACCCGCCGCACTCACGCGGGGCGCTCGATGTGCCGAATAGGTGTGCTTAGCTGAACAAGGCCGACACGCTGCCGCATTCGTAGACGTTGCGGATGGTTTCGGCGAACAGGGGCGCGAGCGACAGCACCTTGATCTTGCCGCTCTGGCGGTCGAGCGGCACGGGCACCGCGTTGGTGACCACGACTTCCTTGATCTGGGAGTTCTCGATGCGGTCGAAGGCCGGGCCGCTGAACAGGCCGTGGGTAGCGCAGGCGTAGACCTCGCGGGCGCCGCGGTTGCGCAGGGTTTCGGCGGCGGCCACAAGGGAGCCCGCCGTGTCGATCATGTCGTCGTTGATGATGCAGATCTTGTCGTTCACATCGCCGATGAGGGCCGTGATCTCGGACTGGTTATGGCGCGGACGGTCCTTGTGCATGATCGCGATGTCGCAGTCGAGCATGGTCTGGAACTTCTTGGCGGCCTTGGCGCGACCCACGTCGGGCGATACGACGCAGACCTCTTCGGGGTTCCAGCCCTTCTGCTTGTAGTATTCCACGAAGATCGGCATAGCCGTCATGTGGTTGACGGGCAGGTCGAAGAAGCCCTGGATGGCGTCCTGGTGCAGGTCGATCGTGATGACGTTGTCGGCGCCGGCGACCGAAAGCAGGTCGGCGACGAGCTTGGCGGTGATGGGTTCGCGCGGGGCGGCCTTGCGCTCCTGGCGCGCGTAGCCGTAGTGGGTGATCACGGCGGAAATGGAGCGGGCGCTCGCACGCTTGGCCGCATCCATCATGATGAGCAGCTCCATCAGGGCGTCGTTGATCGAGGGGCCGGCGACCGACTGCACGATGAAGACGTCGGCGCCGCGCACGCTCTCCTGGTAGCGCGCGTAGATTTCCCCGTTCGCGAACTTCTCCAGGCGCACGTTGCCCAGCGAGATCTCGAGCTCTTCGGCGATCTCCTGCGCGAGCGAGGGGTTCACCGAACCCGTGAACAACGCGAGGCGCTTCGTGATGGGAGTGTTTTCGTATGCCATGATCAACCCTTCGTTTAGTGGCAGCAACACTTGGATTCTAACGCGCCGGTCGCGCCGACGCCACGGAATGCGGGACGGCCTATTCGCCGGCGGGACGATTGTGGTCGGGCTTGACGACCTGACGGGCGCGGCCCAAGGCGAGCGCGTAGTCGGGCACGTCGTCGGTGATCACGGAACCGGCGCCCACGAGCACGTGCGCACCCAGGTTCACCGGGGCCACCATCATCGTGTCGCTGCCCACGAACGAATCGTCGCCGATCGTGGTGGGCCACTTCTTCTGGCCGTCGTAGTTGCAGGTGATCGAGCCGGCGCCGATGTTGACGCCCGCGCCCATCGTGGTGTCGCCGATGTAGGAGAGGTGCGGAACCTTGCTGCCCTTGCCGATCGTCGACTTCTTGATCTCGACGTGGGTGCCTGCCTTCGATCCGTCGCAGAGGTGGGTCTGGGGGCGCAGGTAGGCGCGCGGGCCGCAGTCGACGTCGTTGTCGATAACCGTTTCGATCGCGACCGTTTCGTCGATCGTGCAGTCGCGGCCCACCGTGGTGTCGGTCAGGCGGCTGCAGGGGCCCACCACGGTGCCCGTGCCGATGTGGGTCTTCCCCGCCAGGATGACCTGGGGCAAGATTTCCACGTCGGGATCGATCGTCACGTCGGGGCCGATCCAAACGGTGTCGGGGTCGAGCATGGTCACGCCGGCGAGCATGTGGCGCTCGTTGATGCGGCGCTGCATGATCTTGGTGGCGGCGGCCAGCTGCACGCGGGTGTTGACGCCCAGGCATTCGCTCGCGTCGGCCGTGTAGGCCACGACGGCGCGACCGGCCTTGCGGGCGATTTCGATCACGTCGGTGAGGTAGAACTCGCCCTGAGCGTTGTTGGTGTCGACCTTGCCGAGCGCATCGAAGAGGAGTTCGGCGTCGAAGCAGTAGAAGCCCGAATTGCACTCGCGGATCTGCGCCTGTTCGGGCGTGCAGTCCTTCTGCTCGACGATGCGCTCCACCTGGCCCTGGGCGTCGCGCACGATGCGGCCGTAGCCGGTGGGGTCGTCGACCTGCATGGTGAGGACCACCACGCCGGCGTTGGCCTCTTCGCGGGCCCGGGCCAGAGCAGCGATCGTTTCCGGGGTAATGAGCGGACAGTCGCCCGAAAGCACGAGCAGCGAGCCCGTGGCGCCCTCAAGCGCCGGCACGGCGGCCGCCACGGCGTCGGCGGTGCCGCGCTGTTCCTTCTGCACGGCCACGCGTGCGTCGCCGGCCACGACGGGCTCGACCGCTTCGCGACCATGGCCCAGCACGCAGACGACGTCTTCCACGCCGGCCTCATGCGCGGCGTCGACGACCCAGCGCACCATCGGCTTGCCGAGCACCTCGTGCAGCACCTTCGGCTTGGCCGATTTCATGCGCGTGCCCTCGCCGGCGGCGAGAATGATTGCCTGAAGTCCCATGTATCCCCCTAGATGTGCGCCCGGCTCTACTGGCAGTCGGCGGCAAGCGCCGCGCACAGCGCGTCGAGCAAGGTGATTGCGTAATGTTGAGCCGAACGGTCGGGTCCGGCGTCTTCCCACTGGCTGCCCGGCAGGCAGACCGACACGCGATGCGGATGCTGCTCTTTGGCCACGCCGAGCGCCGATTGCAGGCGCAAGCCCAGCGTCGATTCGCGTTCGAATTCCACGAAGGGCACGTTGGCGGACGCGTCCTGCTTGCTCGTGACGATGTGCACGAGCGTCATGTCGTCGCCCGGCAGCACGAGCAGGTTGTCGGCGGAAACGATCTTCGACGACGGGTTGGTGGCCAACGACAGGTTCGACATGCGATCGGCCACCGAACGGGTGAAGTCGTCGGTGCCGAACAGGCACACCGCGTTGGCTTCCAGCACGTCGGCCGCGCGAGCGAAGCCCACGTGCTTGGTGGCCTGTGGGCCCGGCTTGCCTTCCCAAGAATGGTGCAGGTTGTTGATCGTGCGGTAGGTGAAGGCGCCGGCGATGCCGTCGGAGGGCAGGCCCATGTTGAGCTGGAACTTGCGCAGGGCGTCTTCGGTGTAGGCGCCGAAGATGCCGTCTTCCCCGCAGGCGAAGCCCAACGCGTTGAGCGCCGTTTGCAGCTGCTTGACGTCGTTGCCATGGAAATAGGGCATATGCAGGTAGAGGGTGCGGTCGCCCAAGGTGAACGTGGCGTCGAGCAGCGCCGCCCACACCTTGTCGTTCACTTCGCGCAGTTCGGGCAGGCCCTCTTCGCGGCAGAAGGCGGCCACCGCTTCGGCGGTCGCTTCATCGAAGGTGCCCGTTGCTTGCTTCGGCCCCAGGAATCCCAAGTCGATCAGCTTCTGTTGAACGTCGGATACGCCAGCGCCGGTGTCGTGTAGTTGAATTGCTTCCATGTGCGCCATTCTATTCCAGAGGTTTCCCGCAGGCGGGCGCCTGCGGCTTTTTCAAAGATATTCGCACAGCGCGCACGCCTCAAGCGCGGTTAGCGCAGACGATTCACAAACCAATCTGCCATCGAGAGCAGAAGGTCGCGCGCCTGGGACGGCTCGAGGACGTCGACCAGGCGGATCTTGGCCACGCTCGTGAGGTTTTCGGCGTAGCTGCGCGCGTAGTCGATGCTGCCCGCTTCCTCCATGATGTCGACCGCTTCGGCCAGGACGGCCGGGTCCTTTTCATGCGAGGAGAGAATCTCGATCAGGCGGTCGCGCTTTTCGGAATGCTGCAGGGCGTGCACCACCACGAGCGTGCGCTTGCCTTCGGTGATGTCGCTGCGGAAGTCCTTCTTGGTGGACTCTTCGGCGCCGATAAGGTTGAGCAGGTCGTCTTGGATCTGGAAGGCCAGGCCCGTGTCGAGGCCGTAGTTGCGCAGGCCCTCGATTTCGGTTTCGGTGCCGCCGCCGATGATCGCGCCCACGGCCAAGGGCACCGCACCCGAATAGTGGGCCGTCTTGTGGGTGGCCATGACCAGGTAGTCTTCGGTAGTGATGTCGTAGCGGCCGTCGCGCGCCCAGCCCAGGTCGAGCGCCTGGCCTTCGATCGTGCGCTGGGTCATCTTGATGAGCTCGCGCACCACGCGCACCTTGGTCGCGTCGTCTAAGCTTTCGTCTTCCATGACCGTGCCGTTCACGAGCGACAGGCCCAGATCGCCCGCGTTGATCGCGATGCCCTCGCCTTCGGTGAGGTGCAGGCAGGGCTCGCCGCGGCGCAGTTCCGCTTCGTCGGCGATGTCGTCGTGGATGAGGGCGGCGGTGTGGAAGTGCTCGATGGCCGCCGCGGCGCTCGTGGCCTTCACGATGTCGCCGCCCACGGCCTGGCAGGCGGCAAAGCAAATGAGCGGGCGATGGCGCTTGCCGCCGTTCTGGCTGTATTTCAACAGCGGGTCGTAGAGGTAGCGGTTCATGTCGGGATGGGTGCCCCGCGGAATGTAGGCGTTGATGAGATCGCCCACCTGTTCGGCGTAGCTGTTCAAGTAGTCTTGGAAGTTGCCCGGCTGGGCTTTCACCGAGTGGATGATTTCGCGGATGTTTTGAACGGTGGTCTCAGACACGTGTGCCGCACTCTTTCCCGGGCGTATCGCGCAAGCTGCCCGCAGCTCTGCATCGGTTTTCGTGGTGGTAGGAGCGGTGGGACTCGAACCCACATATCCGAAGATGGCGGATTTTAAGTCCGCTGCGTCTGCCAATTCCGCCACGCTCCCGCATCCTTTTGATGCAATTTCCCATCATAGCAAAAGGCGCAAGCCTGCAGGATACTGCATAGAAAGCGCCCACGCGGTGCACAGATGTCGCGAGCGTGACAGGGGGGGCGGAGGTTGTTGTCACGGGCCCGTGACAACAGCCTCCGGGACGTGCGGACTCAGAATGAGACAGTTTGGAGTCCGCATGGGAAAGAAGAAGTACGCGCCCGAAGAGGTCCTTCGCGCGGTGAGCCTTGTCGTCGACGGCGGGATGAGCCTTCGCGAGG
>Ga0214872_100404_pt1 | contig 11375 bp, 8 predicted proteins | sample Stichaenrichm18X_FD_168614 | JGI IMG/M metagenome (GOLD analysis project Ga0214872, IMG submission 168614) | Xylose enriched microbial communities from anaerobic bioreactor in Madison, Wisconsin, United States - 18X | ecosystem: Engineered > Bioreactor > Anaerobic > Unclassified | place: USA... | reverse complement strand
GAATGGACGGGTGGCATGGGACAGGACATCCCTGAAGCCGGCATCGTTCAGGTGCGAGACATCTGCCACGATATGGAGCTCCTCCATGCGCTTCAAGGCCTTGATGCCGAAGGAGGAGAGGCCTTCTTGCGTGTCGTTGCCGGAGCCGATGCAGTTCTGCCCGTTCCAGGTCAGGGTGATCATCTTGACGCCGTCAGAGCGCATCTCATCCAGGATGGAGAGGCCATTTTCGAGAGGAGAGGCATTCTCGACCGTGAGCATTGCGGCAACACGTCCATCCGAGAAGGCGTCCTCCACCTTCCTGCCATCCAATACCTGGCAGACCTCTGGTTTGTGCTCCTCGAGCTGTTCCCTGAAATAGGATGCGACCTTTCGGTAGAACTCATGCGGCTTGAGTCCTGTCTTTGAGAGGTCATCTGGCACCCAGACCGCAAAGCACTGGCACCAGCTTCCTGCCTGCGCCATACGCTCGAGCGAAAGCTGCAGGCTGTTATGCGCGAGGTCGTCTCCCTCCCGTACATTCGAGGCAGAGCGTGAAAAGGGCTCCACGTCGTGCATGGAAAGACTGTCCAACGTATCGCAATGAAGATCGAAGATGCGGATGCTATCTGCTGCCATATCCTTCTCCCAGCTCGCTGTGCGTCATATCTGATGCTCTGATTCTATGCCAGCATCAGAGCAGGTGCCGATATAGCCTTCCTGCGGCAACAGACAGCAATATGCATCTGAGCAGCTTGCTGCCACCATCCGCTCTGGGCCTGACTCAAGAGTGCATCTGGACTTATCATGGTGCGGAACAGACGAGAGGGAGGATGGCCTCATGGGCGAAGACGCAAAGCTTGATGTCTCTGCTGCGGCCCAGGCTGGCAGAGCGACAAAGGGTGAAGACAAGCTTGGCAGGCTCTGCGACGAGGTGGATGCAGACACCCGCAGCAGAGATGGATCTCCAGAAAGCCAGCCTGAGTTCGAAGAGCTTGCGCGCACGGTCTGGCGCCTGAGACAGGCTGATGGCTGCCCCTGGGACCGGGTGCAGACGCATGAGAGCATAGCAAGGAACATGATCGAGGAAGCCTATGAGGCAGTGGACACCTTCCAGGCGCACGATGATGCGCATATGCGCGAGGAGCTCGGCGATGTGCTTCTGCAGGTGCTGCTCCATGCGCAGATTGCGGCCGATGAAGGCTCCTTCGATATCCACGACGTCTGCAGGGGTCTGAATCGGAAGCTCATCCGCAGGCATCCGCATATATTCGGAACGCCTGAAGGAGACGTGCCCCGCGTCTCGGCAAAAAGCACTCAAGAGGTGCCGGACATCTGGGACAAGGTAAAGCGTGAAGAGCGCGAAGCGAAGGGCGAGGCCACCGGCGAGGAGCCTGGGCTTCTTGATTCTGTGCCCATATCGCTTCCTGCCCTCATGCAGGCCCAGAAGATATCGAAGCGTGCTGCCAAGATGGGCTTTGACTGGAAGACCACAGATGATGTCTGGGACAAGGTCAATGAGGAAGTGGGGGAGTTCGAAGCTGAGCCCTCTGGCTCAGAGCGCGCCTTCGAAGAGTTTGGCGATGTCCTCTTCTCGCTTGTCAATGTCGCACGCAAGGAGCATATCGACGCAGAAGCGGCACTGGCCTTCGCGAACCGCAAGTTCCGCAGCCGCTGGGCTTCTATGGAGCGTGCTGCCGAGGCTTCAGGAAAGCCTCTGGATGCATGCTCCGATGAGGAGCTCGACCAGCTCTGGAGGCGGGCAAAGCAGGAAGAGCGGGGACAGTAATTCAGTGCAGAGATTCCATCCCGTAGTGAGAGCGATAATCTCGTTGCATCATGAATGAAAGAGCCTCTCCCGTTCTCTGATGGAATGGGAGAGGCTCTCTATTGCAATCTGTGAAGGGAAACGATTACGACAGGAGCATGCGGTCGTTGGCAAGCTCGCCGCCCGAGACCTCCTCGAACTTCTTCAGAAGGTCTGCGACCTTGAGCTTTGCCTTCTCTTCGCCGCGTACATCGTAGATGACCTGGCCTTCATGCATCATGATGAGACGGTTGCCGAGCCTGATGGCGTCGTGCATGTTGTGTGTCACCATGAGGGTCGTAAGGCCGTTCTCGTCGACAAGCTTCTGCGTGAGCGAGAGGACCTTGGCAGCCGTCTTCGGGTCGAGGGCTGCCGTATGCTCGTCGAGCAGGAGCAGCTTCGGCTTCTTGAGGACTGCCATGAGAAGCGTCAGCGCCTGGCGCTGGCCGCCAGAAAGCAGCCCCACCTTCGAGGTCATGCGCGTCTCAAGGCCGAGGTCGAGTTCCTTCAGGCGGTCGACGTAGCTTTCGCGCTCGGCCTTGCCGATGCCCCAGGCAAGGCCGCGGTGCTGGCCCCTGCGTGCGGCAAGGGCAAGATTCTCGTCGATCTGCATGTCAGCTGCTGTGCCGCGCATGGGATCCTGGAAGACGCGTCCCAGATCGGCTGCACGCTTGTATTCGGGCAGGCGCGAGACATCCTGTCCGTCGAGCTCGATCGTGCCGCCATCAGGTGGGAAGACGCCGGCGACGATGTTCAGGAGCGTCGATTTGCCGGCGCCATTGCCGCCGATGATCGTGACGAAATCGCCGTCTGCAAGATCGAGGTTCACGCCGCGCAGAGCCGGCTTCTCGTTCACCGTGCCCTTGTTGAAGGTCTTTGTGACATTCGTGAGCTTGAGCATCAGCGCTCGCCTCCCTTCGAGTAGGAGAGACGCTGCTGCCTGCGCTCCAGGATGACGGGGATGACAAGGGCAAGGGCGACGATGATGGCAGAGAAGAGCTTCATATCGTTTGCGTCCATGCCCATCTGGAGGACGATGGCACGGATCAGGAAGTAGACGACAGAGCCGACGACCGCGGAAGTGAGGCGGCTGCCAAAGGCCTGGAGCTTGCCCGGGGTGAGACGGCCGAGCACCTCGCCGATCACGATGGCAGCAAGGCCGATAACGATGGCACCAGTGCCCATGTTGATGTCAGCGTACTTCTGGCTCTGGCAGACAAGAGCGCCAGAAAGACCGACAAGGCCGTTCGAAATCATGAGGGCAAGAAGCTTCGTCACACGCACATCGATGCCGAGCGCGCGGCACATATGCTCATTCTGGCCCGTGGCGCGGAGGGCAGAGCCAATCTCGGTGCCGAAGAACCAGTACAGAAGCACGATGCAGAGCACGGCGACCAGGATGCCGATGATGAAGGATGCGACGCTCTGGGAGACACCCAGAAGCGAAGCAAGACGGGTGAAGACAGTGTCGACATTCAGAAGCGGAACATTGGACTTGCCCATGATGCGCAGGTTGATGGACCAGAGTGCAATCTGAGTAAGGATTCCTGCAAGGATGGCAGGGATATCGAAGACCGTATGGAGCAGGCCGGTGACAGCGCCTGCAATGACACCGGCAAGGGTGCCAAGAAGAATGGCGAGAAGCGGATCGAGGCCAAGCGTGACCGATGCGGTCGCGGCGACGCAGCCGCCCAAAGCGAAGCTGCCGTCGACGGTCAGGTCGGCGATATCGAGCATCTTGTAGGTGATGAAGACGCCCAGGACCATGATGCCCCAGAGAATTCCCTGGTAGACGGCCCCGGTAAGAGCAAGAAGCATTGAGATTTCCTCCTTTTCCAAAAGCATGCCCGGCGAAAATGGGCCGGGCACAGAATAGAGCAGCGATACTGGACGGCAGGAAGGTCCTGCCAGAGCTCTGTCCTCTTACTGGATGACAGAGAGGTCGACGCCTATCGCCTTCGCGGTCTCTTCGTTCGTCGAGAGCGTGCACTCGCTGGCATCGAGCGTCTCGATCGGCATGTCGGCAGGTTTCGACTCGCCCTTCAGGATCTTCACAGCCATCTCACCCGCCTTGTAGCCAAGCTTGTTGTAGTCAATGCCGTAGGTGGCAAGGCCGCCATTGTCGACCATGCCCTTCTCTCCGCAGATGACAGGAAGCTTGTTCTCATTGGCGACCATAGCGACCGTTGTCATTCCGGCAGCGATCGTGTTGTCCGTCGGAGCGTAGCAGGCATCGACCTTGCCGACCATGGACTCGACGACCTGCTGGATCTCGTTCGAGCTCGAGACCGAGTAGCGCGTGACCTCGAGGCTGCGCTTGGCTGCAGCTTCCTCTGCCATCTGCACCTGGACATCAGAGTTGGACTCGGCGGTGCAGTAGAGGATGCCAACCTTCTTGGCATTGGGAAGGAGCTGGACAAGCAGATCGAACTGGTCGTCGACCGGCGTGAGGTCGGAGGTGCCCGTGACGTTGCCACCAGGAGCATCGTTCGAGGCGACGAGGCCGGATGCGGCAAAGTCGGTGATGGCAGTGCCGACGATGGGAATCTCGGTCGTGGCACCTGCCACTGCCTGGGCAGCAGGGGTGGCGATGGCAAGAATCAGGTCGTCGCCGTCGTTCACGAGCTTCTGAGCGATGGTCTGGCAGGCAGACTGGTCATTCTGCGCATTCTGCTGATCGATCGTATAAGAGATGCCCGAATCGTCGAGCGCCTGGACGAATCCCTTGTTTGCCTGGTCGAGCGCTTCATGCTCGGTGAGCTGCAGGACACCGATCTTGAACTTCTTTTCGCCGCTTGTGCCGGAGCATGCAGCAAGGCCGCCTGTGGCCATAAATGCTGCAGCACCTCCGAACATTGCAAGTGCGCTGCGACGTGTGATATTTCTGGCCATGCTGACAGCCTCCTCATTGTGAGCGTGCCGCCCGCAGCGCAGGCAGGCTTCAGCAGAAGGCCATGCCGGCTCCATGAGCGGCGCAAGATTGATACATGAACAGATGCTAGTTTCATGAGAGGGCACAGGTGGAGTAAGAGCTGCAACTGATAACGAGCATTTAACCGCATGGATAAGGAACTGAGCAGTCAGCTTTATCGCATCGGCCGCAGCATCCTGGCGCACGATATAGCAGACATTCATTATCTCATCGGTCTCGAGCGGTACCGGAATGATGCCACGGTCAGATGGATAGACCCCCATTGCGATGTTGTAGCCATCATGCCCCGACAAGAGGCGCGCCAGAAATCCGTTGTCGCTGAGCGCGACATGGCTGTGGCAGGAAAGGTCGGCAGGCGGCTCCTCTGCGAAATAGGCCGACCCTTCCGTGCCCTGCAGATGGGGGAAGCGCGTCACGCCTGCCAGCTCTTCGGGCCTGATGCTTTCCTTCTGCGCGAGATTGCTGCCAGCGCGGAAGAACACATGAGGACGCACGATGAACAGCAGCCTGAATTCAAGGCCATTTGATTCGGTGGAGTGCCCTGCGACATGCCTGTTATAGTCGTTCAGGTAGATGATGCCCACCAAGCTCCTGTGGTCATGGACATCCTGGATCACCTGGATGGTGCTCGTCTCGCTCAGGGTGAGATGGCAGGCACGTTCGGCGTGGGCATCGAGCAGGACGCCGAAGGCTTCGACGACGACTTCGTAGTGCTGAGACGATACCGCAAAGCGCATTTCGGATTCGCCGCCCTCGATGAAGCATGACAGCATGAGATCTGCCTGATCGACGGTCTGGCGCGCGCAGCTCATTGCCTCGAGGCCCTCGTCGGTGGGGCTGACGCCGCGGCTCGTGCGCTTGAAGATCGCGATTCCCAGCTCGCGCTCAGCGCGCCTGCAGTGCTTGGTGTGAGCACATCCATCTTTGTCCTTGCTGCCTGGATAGCACGCACCCGCAGGGCCCCGCTCGGAAAGCTGATGCTGCTTGCGGTCTGCGTGGCGCTTGGCTGCATGAATGGTCTTGCGCTGATCGCCTGGCAGCCGCTGCTGCAACGGATGCAACAAGAAGCATGACGGAACAGCAGATCCAGAACGTCCGCCCATACACCCGGGATGCGTGGCTTTCATGAGCTGCCTAGATACGAGACCAGCCATGCAGCAGCCGAGCATGTCAATTGCTGGAGCTTCTATCAAGCCGCACCATTTCTCTGGGTGCTTGGCAAGAAGAATGGCGGCAGGATGCCCCGATGTCCTTCCGTGGCAGAGCGAGACCCGGGCGAGCTTCCAAGAGCCAGGCGATTCCAGGCATTGGAGACCCTGTTCTTCTGGCAAGCTGTCGATGCCAGTATAATCAAAGGCACGATTGATGACTCTGAACAGGGACTTTCGCCACACCCGTTCTGGAAGGACGGAGACACAGAAGCGGTCCCGCCAGGCGTCTTCTGGATGCATTGAACCAAGCAGCGGGACGGGCAAGCGATAAGGAATGCGGGCTATGGAGTTTCGAAAGATAAGGAAGAAGAGAAACGAGATCGGCATCGATGCCGCAAAGGATCTGCTGGCTCGTTCCAGACGGGGAGTTCTGGCTGTGAATGGTGACGACGGATATCCCTATGCCATTCCGATCAACTTCCTTTATGACGGAGAGCGCAATCAGATCATCTTTCATGGCGCAAAGGCCGGGCATAAGGTCGATTCCCTGAAGAGGAGCGACAAGGTATGCTTCACGGTCTTTGGCAACGAAACGATCAAGGACGAGCCGTGGGCCCCATATATGCAGAGCACGGTCGTCTTCGGAAGATGCCATCTGATAGACAGCCCCGAAGAGAACATCAGGTACGTGAGACAGTTTGCAATGAAATACTATCCCGATCCTGCTCTGGTGGAAGAAGAGATCGTGCGCTCGGGGCGCGCTGTGCAGATGTTCGTGATCGATATCGAGCATATGAGCGGCAAGGAAGTCCAGGAACGGTAGGGAAGGGCTGCACGAACACCCAGGCCATGATCTTTTCGCTGCAGGACATGTCCTGCAAAGCTTTCCGTCAATGACGCGGCATCGCATGCAGGAATGCCCCGCCGGAGCACGTGTTCGATCTGCGTGCCCTATGCCGGCAGTTCCTGCATGCAGTTGCACAGCTGCTACAGCGACGCAATGAAGCGCATCTGTCCCGCGCGCCCGGCTTCATCCCATTTGAAGACGCCGGCGTCCTCGAGCACATGCGAGAAGACTTCGCCGACGCCGTCCTTCATGATGGCCTGGATATTGTCTTCCGCAAGCTCCGGATGCGCCTGCGCAAGCCCTTTTGCCCAGACGGCATGGGCGGAAGCGAGCCCGTCCTGCCTGAGCTCTTCGAGGGAGGCACCCTTGAGGAGGAGCTCCTCAGTGCGCTTGAGCTCGGGCACGAGGCGGGGTGGGAGGATGGCCAGACCCATGACCTCGATGAGACCGATGTTCTCGCGCTTGATATGGTGCCACTGCTCATGCGGATGGAAGACGCCGAGCGGATGGTCCTTCGAGGTGATATTGCACCTGAGAGCGAGGTAGGCCTCATAGGTGCCGTCATGCTTCCTGACGATAGGCGTGACCGTATTGTGGGCGCCATTCTCGTCGTGGGCGATGATGCCGAGATCGGGGTCGCTCCAGGCTCTCCAGCATGTGATGATGTGCTCTGCTGCATCGAGGATCTGGCCCCGGTTCTGAGAAGTGAGCCTCAGGACCGAGAGCGGCCACTTGAGGACTTCGCCCTTGATGTCGGGATATCCTGGGACCTCGAATGTCTCTGCCGTCTCTGCCTTCATCATTGCGAATTCATGCCTGCCGCCCTGGTAGTGGTCATGCGAGAGGATGGAGCCTCCGACGATAGGCAGGTCGGCATTCGAGCCGATGAAGTAGTGTGGGAAGAGGTCCACGAAATCGAGCAGGCAGGAAAGCGACGCCCTGTCCACATGCATCGGGCGGTGGTGCGCGCTCATAGCGATGCAGTGCTCGTTGAAGTAGGCATAAGGGGAGTACTGGAAGCCCCAGCGCTCGTGCCCGAGCTCGATCGGGATGATGCGGAGGTTCTGGCGCGCTGGATGGGCACCGAAGGCATCGGACGCAGGACGGCCCGCATATCCTTCGTTCTCGATGCAGAGCTGGCAGGCAGGATATTTCTCGCCTGCAGGCGCCTTGCCGGCTGCTGCAATCTCTCTGGGGTCCTTTTCCGGCTTCGAGAGATTGATCGTGATCTCGAGAGGACCGAATTCGCTCTCATATGTCCAGCAGATGTTTCTGGCAATGGCTGACCTGCGCACATAGCCGGCATCGCAGCAGAGCCTGTAGAACCAGTCTGTTGCGGCCTGGGCGCCCTTGGTGCTTCTCTGATCAGCGAACTTCTTTGCTATCTCAGACGGCCTTGGCATGAGGAGCCCCATGATCTCCATTGCGATGCGGTCGCGTCCCGAGGCAGTATTCTCCTCCTTGCCGGCAGCAATCGCATGCTCGGCAAGATCTGCCAGGAGCTTGTCGGGGACGTCAGATGACGCAGCAGGGGAGACAGCAGGATCTTCTGCATTCTCGGCCAGTGTCCATGCATCTTGAGGTCCAGGGCCGGTGTGTCCTATGGCAGAAAGCACGCTGTTGTAGGCCCAGATGCGGTCTTCCCAGGCTAGCAGGCCGTGCACGGCTGCATAGTCGCAGATGGCTTCGATCTCTGCCGCAATGTCTTCAGCTACTCCCATGATGCAAAAGCACCCCTTTCTGCAATGTGATAGCGGCGCGTGGCGTCCTTGCCGAGCCAGGCGTCCATCCTCTCCTGGAACTGGCCTGCTTCTGCAAGCGGGACGAAGCACTGGATCGTGCCGCCAAAGCCGCCGCCGTGGATCCGGCAAGCGCCCTTGCCTTCAAGAAGGCGCTCGGCAAGTGCAAGCGCAACCATTGCTGGCTGCTCGGCATTGCCGGTCGTCACGTTCTGGAGATACATGGCAGAGCTTTTGCCCGACGCGCGCGTAAGTGCCAGGAACTCTTCGATATTGCCTTCCTGGAGTGCCTGCCATCTCTTCTGAACGAGCCGGTCCTCATTCCAGTAATGGAGGGCGCGAAGCACCGGCCTGTCGCCGAGCTTCTTCCTGAGCTCCGGTACCGCATCAAGGAAATTCTTCTCGTCCACATCGGCGAGACGGACCTTGCCGAAGGTGCGGGCGACTTCCTGCATCTCTTCGGGGATGGCGGCATAGGCGTCGGTCAGATCCTCGTGGCTCGCTCCGACCTTTGCCAAGATCAGGGCATATCCTGCATCCTCGAAGTCATAGACGAGCTTCTCTGCCTTGGGATTCTCCTTATCGAAGAAATCGATGAAGGCAAGGCCGCCGAGACAGACCGAAGCCTGGTCCATGAGTCCGCAGGGCTTGCCGAAGTAGACGTTCTCGACTTTCTGGCACATGCGGGCAAGCTCGAGCGCATCATAGCTCTTTCCGTCCCAGAGCGCCTCCATGGCACGGCCGAGCGCCGCTTCGATGGCAGCGGAGGAGGAAAGCCCGCCGCCCACGGGAATCGTGCTCGTAAGGGCGATATCGAAGCCGGAGGGCACCCTGCCATCCTCAGCCATGCATGCCGCCATGCCACGCACAAGCGCAGCCGTCGTATTCTTCTCGTCTTCGCGGATCGAGAGGTCGGAGGCATCGACCGTGACGAGAGGGTAGCCATCGCTTGCAAGGCGGATCTGTGTGCCTTCTGTCTTTCTGGCTACGGCGTCGATTGCGACATCGAGAGCACCCGCAATGACATGGCCACCCTCATGATCGGTGTGGTTGCCGGCGATCTCGGAGCGTCCTGGCGCATGCACCTGAAGCAGTTTGGCTCCCTTTTCTGGCTCGCCGAACGCTTCGTCGAAGACTTCGTGCGCACGCATCTGTCCTTCCGTCATCTTTGAGGATTCCATCTCGTTCTCTCCTTGTCTTATCTGTCCAACATTCGGCAGCCTATCGCTGCGCATACGTGCCAAGCATCCAGGCAATGCCTATCTCGTAAGGCCTCTCTGGCGTGCAGACGGGCTGGGACCACGACGGGTGATGTGCGCAATCGGGGAAGTACTCAGCCTCGGCCGCAAAGCCTGCGCCTGCTCTGTAGCTCGTCCCGTCTTTCCCCTCTGGATCATCGAGCCAGTTTCCGGGATAGAGCTGGATGCCGGGAGTCGTCACAGAGATGTCGAGCGTACGTCCGGACTTCGAATCATGAGCTGAAAGGGCATGCCTGAGCTTTCCATCAGGCTCCCAGCCCCTTGCGCAGAAGCAGTGGTCGATGCCATGTCCCCGCTCGAGCTGGACCGATGCCTGACAGAGATCTTGGCCCAATGCCTTGGGAGTCCTGAAGTCGAAAGGAGTGCCTGCCACGGGCAGGATGCGTCCATCCGGCGCATGGTCGTCTGCTATCGGCAGGAAGCTGTCTGCATCGATTGCGACAACCGTATCGAGGGCAGAACCTGAGGCATGGCCCGCGAGATTGAAATACGTGTGGTTCGTCATGTTCACGAACGTCTCTTTGTCGCTCTCGCATCGGTAGCGTATGTCGGCCCTGTAGCCATCCTGCCCTTCTGCCAGAGAGAATGTTGCGGTGAAGCGGCGGTTGCCTGGAAGGCTAAGCTCTCCGTCTGCCAGATTGCAGGCAAGCGTCAGAGAATCATCCGACTCATCTTCGATGCGTTCCCAGAGCCTCTTGTGAAGGCCTTTCGTCAGGCTCGAGTGGAGGTTGTTTGCGCTGTCAGGCCCATCATTCCCCTCGAGTGCATATGTCTGCGAGCCAATCGTAAGCTCGGCGCCACGGGTCCTGTTCGCGACAGGTCCGATCGTCGCACCGTAGCAGGCTGGGTCATCGAAGTAGCCTTCAAGCCCGGAGAAGCCAAGCACGATATCATCCACGTTCCCGTCCCTGTCTGGAACGGAAAGGCCCAGCACCGTTGCGCCGAAATCGGTGACGGCCAGGGCAGCGCTGCCTGCTTGAATCGTGTATTTCATAGCGCAGCTGCCATCTGGCAGCATGCCAAACATCGAGCTCTCGACCATAAGCATCCTCTCTGCTCCTGCTGCAATGTTAACGTACTCATAGCTCAATTGCAGCGAGATTCTTGGCTCTGTGCTACTGTTTTCGCCAATGGAACCAAATGGCAGGGGAGCGGCAGGAGGTATTCGCGTGACGAAGAGAGAGCAGATGCACCGTCCGGTATCGGCAGCGGATGTCGCTCGTGCCGCGGGCGTATCCCAGCAGACTGTCTCCCGTGTCGTGAACCGGCAGCCCAATGTGAGCGAAAAGACGCGCCTCGCTGTGACACGAGCGATGGAGGAGCTCGGGTTCCGCCCCAACTTTGCCGGACGCTCGCTCAGGAGCGGCCGCTACCATTCGGTGGGCCTCACGATCTACAACATCACGCAGTACGGCAATCTCTCGACGCTTGACGGTATCGCCACTGCTGCACGTGAGCATGGGTATGCCATAACGATGGAAGAGGAGCGTGACGACAGCCCTGTATCGCTCGAAGCGACAACGAGGCGCATGCTTGCCCTTCCTGTCGATGCGATGATCGTCAGCATGAGCATCAAGGCAGAGGACTTCGATGTCTTCCGTCCCGCGCAGGGCTTGGGCTGCGTGCTTCTGACCATGTATCCGCACCCCGGCTGCACGACA
>Ga0214872_100400_pt1 | contig 11435 bp, 8 predicted proteins | sample Stichaenrichm18X_FD_168614 | JGI IMG/M metagenome (GOLD analysis project Ga0214872, IMG submission 168614) | Xylose enriched microbial communities from anaerobic bioreactor in Madison, Wisconsin, United States - 18X | ecosystem: Engineered > Bioreactor > Anaerobic > Unclassified | place: USA... | reverse complement strand
CCAACCTGTTTGACTCCTACTGCGCGTGGCCGTTCCCCCTGCTCGAGGCGCTTGGCCAGAAGATCGACACGAGCGACATGGATCCCTTTGCCGCCCACTGGCCAAGGCGCGTGAGCGAGAGGATGCTGGACCCATGGCTTGCCACTAACGGCATCTCGTATGCCGAGTTCCCCGCGGTTAGCCCAGAGCCGGTGGACTGGGTCAAGAGTGGCTCCTCGTTCTTGGCGACAAAGTTCCTGGGCAAGAAGTACGAGAGGAGCTTTTAGTGCTTTGTTTCTCGAAATCGGGAATTTGGCTGCGATACTGTTTCGACGTTACCTTAAATAGATATTTCTGACGTCTATGGATACGGGCAGTTTGGTCACCCTGAATTACTTCTTTGATGCGGATGATAGGTAGGTTGGATAATGGCGGAAGAAGAAATGCAAAGCACGCCTCTCGTTTCGATGATTGTTGCTTTTTATAACATCGAGTCATGCGTGCGCTATTGTATGGACAGCCTGACTGCTCAAACTTTCGACGACTGCGAAATCATTTGTATTGATGATGGGTCGACAGATGGTACTGGTCAACTACTTGGGCAATACTCGTCCGATCCGCGTGTTCGAATTGTGCATAAGCCAAACGGTGGCCTTTCAGACGCTAGGAATTACGGAGTCTCCATCTCTATGGGTCGATATATTACTTTCGTTGATGGTGATGATATTATTGCTCCGCACTATTTGTCCTCACTTGTAAACGCAATGGAGGGCAGAGATAACCGAATGGTTATCAGTCCTGAAGTATCAATGCCATATTCTGTGACTTCCGACCCAAAAAAGGTGGTTTGGTCAACTCAGGGTGAGCCTCTTCAGCTCAATAGGCAGCAAGTGGTTGAAGAGATTCTCTACGATCGCATCCATCCAGGTGCTTACGCTAAGCTTGCGCCTCGAGAGGTCTATCTGAATCATCCGTTCCCAGTTGGATGTCTATACGAGGAAATCCGAACAATAATGACTTTTGTAGGAGCACTCGAGGAGTTTGTGATTATTCCTTCGACGATATATGGTTACATTATGCGTGATGGCTCAATTACCTGGTCGAAGAGCATTTCAGTTAACCGACTTGAGCAATATCAAACCGCAGCGGAGACTATTACTAATGATGCGTTAGATATATGTCCCGGTCTTCAGGAAGCCGCGCGGTATCAGAAGGCGCTCCTGTATACAAGGATGCACTCTCAACTTCCTGTGGGGGTAGTGCTACCCCAGGATGTCAAAGAGAAAGATGACGAAATTCGTGGAACGCTGAAGAGCTTGATTCCGCAAGTGAAGAAGAATAAGGCCGTCCCTCTTGCCAGCAAATGGCGTATGCAACTCTTAGTAAGTGCACCTTATTTATATGATGAGCTCTATACGCTGTACCGAAAGAAAATTAAAGGTGTGCAATAAGAACGATGAAACCTACGCTGAGTATTGTGATTGCGGCATATAATGCCGAAAGAAGTATCTCAAGGTGCCTCGACTCGCTCAATGGTGATTGTGAAGGAAGACTCGAGGTGGTGGTGGTTGATGACGGATCTTCTGACTCAACCCAGACCATTGTTCACAAGTATGCTCAGTCTAATCAATCGATAGTACTCATTAGCCAAGAGAACCAGGGAGCTGATCTTGCCCGCGCTTGTGGGATAGGCAATTCTCATGGTGAATTTGTTCTATGCATCGATGCCGACGACTACATGCTTCCCGAAGCAATACCGACATTGCTTCGGTGTATTCAGGATTACCCTGGCGTTGATATGATTTGGTTCCAGTACTGTACAGATGGTTCAAGGCCAATAGGTGATGATAAGGGTATTTCAAGGCTATCTAAACTGGGGCTAATTGAGGGGGCCGACTTAGTACAAATACGTTTGAACATCTTCCAAGGTCTCAGCAATACCCTCTGGAACAAGGTATTCCGTCGTGAGATGTTGAACGATAAAAGAACAGTTTCTATGGCCCGGTACTATGGAGAGGATTTTTCGCGCGTTCTCCTGGCACTTCCCAAGGTTGCTGGCTGCCTGGTTATCGATGATGTGCTGTATTGCTATGCTGATGATACCGAAGGCAGTAGCTCTAAGCAGCTAAAACCGATTTATCTACAAGATATCAATGCAGTATCTAGACAGCTTCTTCAAGTGGCTCGGGAAGATGGGGTCGAGGGCGTCAACGCTGCTGGAACCGGAATCCTTGCCCAGTATTACAATCTTTTTGTCCTTGCTCGCAATGCACAAGATACTGCTGTGTTTTATGAAGTTGCAACGAATGCTCAAGAGACTTTGACGGCTGCGAATCTACCGAAAGATTTCCTTCCGTCAAATAAGAAACTCAAGCTCTTGTATCCTTTGATTATGAGAGGAGATGTCAGAGGGGTCAAGTTTACCATCTCAGCTATTGAGTTTATTAAGTCTCTTATTTCCCGCATCGAGGGGAGCCGCTAATGCCTGGTAATCTTTCGATACGTCTAGAAAGGGTTGCTGATCCTCTGTTGGACAATCGGCTCCTCGGGCCGGTTCTTATGGCACTGTTCTTCATGCCGCAAGAGTATGCAATAGGTACTACCGCATTTAAGGTGTGGCAATATGCGCAGATGATTGTCTTCTTGATCACGTTGGCTACCATCGTGATAAAAAGAGAGACAAGCATTCGATGGTTGTTTTTCTGCGGATTCTACTTGTGCTTTTATCTGATCTCATCCTCGATTAATGGTGCCTTTGCTGTTCTGAACTCAAATATCTACGAGTGCGCACGGGGGATAGCGTTTATTAACCTTTGCGAGCTTTACTATCAGCGCTCTCCAAAGGAATTGCTGCGCACTATTGCTATTGGCGGAGGATTGATGTGCCTTTTGCACGTGTTGTCCGTTGCAGGCGTTCTACTTCATGTTATTCCAAAGTTTTCCCCGTCGCCGCTTGGGAACTATAAAATGGCAGGTATTAATTATTTCTTCTTGACTTATGACAACGAGTCCATCTTTTTTCTTCTACCAGTGGTTTTCAACGACAAGCAGGTATCTGTTGAGAAATACATAGGCACATCATAAGAGAAGAAGGAAGTTATACATTTCAGTCATGGCCAATATTGGATAATAAGTTATCTAATACAAGTGATATTGCAGATAATAATACGACTATAGGGATTTATTGAGCCGACTTGGTGCAGGCGTTGGATGATTGGTAGGATAATTAAACATGAGCTGGTATTTCACCACCGAATATGATGAGGTCGCAGAGTCAAAGGTAAATGCTGGCGGAAAGGCTCGGCAAGACATCTGTGCCATTTTGTCTAACATGGGGATGTCCGAACTGCGTGTCCGTGTTCCCCTGGGTCGGGGCTCATGGGATGTCATGGGCAAAATGAGGGGACACCGCGAAGCTTATAACAGGTGGATGTCTGCCACGGCTGGTCTGAGACAAGGCGATGTACTTGTCATCCAGTTTCCTACGTCTGCTCACACGCTGCTGTTTCCTCGCGTAATGAATCATCTTGCGGCTCTTGGGGTGAGGGTTGTTCTCCTTATTCACGATTTGGACTCTTTAAGACCTGGTGTTCCGACTGAGGAATCGTTCTTCGGCAACATTCGCGTAAATAGGGAAGAGGATTATGCAGTTGCTCATGCCGATGTTGTCATCGCACATAATCCGAAAATGGCGAATCTAATCACTCAGAAATACTGCCGCAAGCCTGGCACTGTTGTATCTCTCGGAATCTTTGATTATTTGATTCCGCACTTCTGCAAAGATTTGGAGTCCTCAAATGATGGAGCGGTAGTGATAGCGGGTAATCTGTCGCCCAGGAAGGCAGGCTATCTGTCAGCGTTGCCGCAGGGGGTGCACTTTAACCTCTATGGCCTTGGATTCGAGGGCAACGATAGCGATGACATTTCCTATTATGGTGCATTTCCTCCTGAGGTCTTGCCCCGTGTTATGACAGGCGGCTATGGTTTGGTTTGGGATGGGGATTCTCCTTCAACATGCTCTGGGGCTGGAGCATATTTAAGAATCAACGATCCGCATAAGACATCTCTCTATTTGGCCGGTGGACTTCCTGTTATCACGTGGAAGGATGCTGCCATAGCAGATTTTATACAAACCGAAGGGTGCGGTATTGTCGTTGCTGGTTTGGAAGACATCCAAGACTCCTTGGCTGCGGTTAGCAAGGAGCAGTATGACCAGATGAGCGCAAATGTGGCACACGTAGGTGCTCGACTACGAGACGGGTTCTATACAAGACAAGCTATGACTAACGTTGCAGCAAGGCTCGGCACTGACTTACCTTCTGACAAGAACGTTTAGATACTCGAGAATTGCGATTCTCTGTTGGCAGCCTATTTTGAGAGCTTTGGAAATAGCTTATTAAAATGAGAATTATTAGTTTGTCGACAGTAGATAAAAGCGAAGAAGAGATAAAAAACCGCGCCAATTAAAATCTCAAAGATTAGTGAAGGAGCTTTAGGAACAGTAAGGGCTTCCAAAGCAATTTTGGTTGCGCGTATTAGCAACAACATGACGAACCCATTTACGAAAAATGGAATAATACCCCTTAGCTCCTGCAGCAGCGGAAGTTCGCCTCGCACCAACCAAGCTTGGACTAAGAGCACTGTTAGTTCAGCAGCAACTGTCGCACACGCTGCCCCCATTGCTCCATACGCCGGAATGGCAAATACATTGATGAAAATATTAACCAAGGCTCCCGCAAGAACTGATGCCGTGAAGCCACGATCCCTATGCGACGGTACAAGGTACTGAACACCGATTACGTTAGTTGCGCAGATGAGAGGGATTACTATCGAGAGCGCACCCATAAGCGGAACGCACGCCTCATACCCAGCGCCAAAGAAGACGGGTACGAATTCAGGGGCCACGGCTGTGATGCCAAAGGCGAGTGCCATTGCACACGCCTGCATAAACCACATGGTTTCGCTCACAAGCTCTTTAGCTTTCTGAGTATTGCCAGATGAAATAACTTCTGTCATTTTTGGCAGAACTACTGCACCAAGTGCCGTAATAATTGCCATGGGCATCTTGGAGATCTTTTCGGAATAGTCATAAAACCCGGTCTGCTCCATCCCTGCCATATTCCCAAGCATAACTTTGTCAAGGAGCGTGTAAAGACTAGTTGCAATAACGGGGATAAACAGCAGGAGATTTGGCTTGAGATGCCTAAACATCTTCTGCCATGTTGGCTGTGCATAGTCGACGTAGTGTTTGATGAAAGGCCAAACCAACAGTGCGTTCAGGAAATATGGCGCGGAAATGGCAAACACGTATGCCCAGGTATCATTTTCGGTATGAACAAAGGCGAAGATGAAGAACATCCCCGCTAGTCGTGTGCAGAAATTACGCACCATTGGAATCTTGAATTCTTGGCAGCCATTGAGTAGCCAAGTAACATCAACAACTGATCCAATTACCCAAAGACTCCAAATCATGAAGATGAAGAGTTGACTTGCGCCGATGGTTAGGGAGTAGATGAAGTAGGCAACAGTTACTGCAATTCCTACTACGAGATTCATGGCAAACAGGTTCCAAAACGTTTCTGAACGCTTGTCACGGTTGTCGCCGCATGACGCAATCTCTCGGACCCCATAGTTCGTTATTCCGAGCTGAGCAAACAGAACAAAGTAGTTTGCAATTGACTGCGTATACGTGAAGATGCCGTTGCCGGTAGCGCCTATCGTTCGAGAGAGATATGGGGTAGTAATAAGGGGGACTATGACATTCAATATCTGATATGCAGAGTTGAACAAGAAATTTGTCTTTACTGAATGGGCCATGGTTCCACAATTCGTCGGAATGCCTATAGAAAATAAGTGAAGGCCACACTGACGAACTAGCGACAACTGTGCAAGGCATAGTCAGCAGGCCAGTCTGTCCCCTATGCATCGACAATCACAATGCTATACGTAATAGTACACAATTACCGGTATACTATTTAAATCTGCTCATCTTACTCACAGCGATGCCACGAAGGTGGAGATACCCTTTGAACAGAATGACCCTGAAAGTCTCTTCCCCTGATAGTACTGCAGCTGCCGAGGCCTTCTATGAACGCACGTTTCAAATCACCTTTTCAATATGGCTTGCGTTCAGTATTGCAAGCGTCTCATTTCTGTTTAGCCCAGCCGCCAACATCGTATTCAAGGTAGTTAAGATATTTCTTGTTGCATTAAACGTAATTGCTGCGTTTTATTATTACCGCTTCAATGGAATTACCAAAGCTACTATTCAGACTTGGGTTGTGGCTGCCATCTCGATTGCAATTTGCCTTAGAGCTTTAGGGGTTTATTACTGTTTCGGCGTCTTTTTTCTCGCTGTTGGCAGACATTTCAATCTAACAAAAACATTGAAGCTTTCTCTGTGCGTTACCATAGTCAGCCTCGCTTTTATTGTTGTGCTCTCTCTAATAGGTCTAATTCCTGATTATGTGGAATATAATCCCTCACGCATTAGGCACTATTTAGGATTCCGCTACTCGCTATTCTCTGGACAAATTTGCTTTATCTGCATATGCATGATGGCGGTGATACGAGGAAAGAACATTAAACTCTGGGAATCAATTCTGTGTGCAGCGATTCTATACTTAGTCTATGAGGCAACTGACGACAGGCTGTCTTTCTGGCTGTCAGTGCTGGTGCTCTTTGTGTTAGTTGCAATTGCAGCTATTAACAGAGTTCATCCTGACCTAGTCATTTCCAAGCCACTGGTTGCGCGCTTGGGCATTTGGGCAAATGTAATTGCTGTGCTTCTGTTTCTTGTGCCTATTCTGCTTACTGTGTTCTACTCGCCAGCTTCATCCTTCATGCAAGCTCTGAATGAGTTCCTCGGGAACCGCTTGGCGCTTGGGCTGAACGGGCTGAAGGAGTTTGGACTTTCCATATTCGGTCAACGCCTCGAGCTTGTTGGCAACGGGCTGGATATCAATGGCATTCCCGATCAGGGTACTTATAACTACATTGATTCAACTCCGATGCTCCTAATTATTCGGTATGGACTGATCTTTACCGTAGGCTTTTTAGTTCTACAGGCTACTGCTATCAAGGTTCTCTGGGCTGAGCGGGAGTATGTGCTAGTCTTTGTTCTTCTGGTCATCGCCCTCCATTCAACTATTGATGATCTATGCCTTGCACTGTACTTTAACGAGTTTCAATTTGCCTATTTTGGTTGTCTTGCGGTTATGCTCGGTGAACCGAATGCATTTCTTGGGCAAACGCCGGATCCTTCGATATAGGCTGCGGCTAAATAACACTTTGCGTGTGGCAGATTGAGTGTGAAGCAAGCATCCCTCGAGGGGGGAGCTGCTCCCAAATCAGCGCGTTGGGGGATGACTTCTTTGGCTTGTGGTACTTTAGCGTGTTTTAATAGATTGAATTATGACAAATAAGCGGCTGTTCGAGAGGCGAAGTATGACTCTTCGAGACGTATGGCGCTCTAAAGCGCAGTTGGTGATGTGCATAATTCTTGGCGCCGCCTTTGGGATTGCGCAGAGCTATCTAAGTAGTTCAACACTTCTCATCAACTTTACGCTAATCGCCTGCTCTGTTGTCGCCTTCCTGTTCTTCTCATTCCTATTTGCGCTTTTGAACATGGTGGGACGCACTCAGTGGAAACCCCGTAATCGCCTGCTGTCATGGATTCTCGTGGAGTCCGCTTCGTCACGTCAACTGGTGCTAAGGGTCGCTACTGTGCTTCTCGTTGCTTGGCTCCCGTACCTGATTTTGATGTACCCAGGAAACCTCAGTAACGACACGACCGGCCAGCTCACAATGTTTTATACGCTCATGGGCCACGGAGAGCGATGGATTACCGCGCATCACCCCGTTTTTGACACTCTCGTATTTGGAGCAATTACTTATCCGTTCTATGCGATTGGGCATTTCCGCATTGGTGTATTCGTTTGCATTGCCATTCAAGAGCTGATGACTGCCGCTTCCTTTGGAGTTGCCTTTGCGTGGATGAGAAAACGTCTAAGCGTTTCCGATGGAATCTTCGCCATTGTCCTCGGCTTCATGGCTCTTTGCCCGGTTGTTCCCCTCATGGTTTGCAGCCTTTCTAAGGACACTTTCTTTTCTTGGACATACCTGCTTTGGCTTGTCTTCTTTCTTGATTGCGTAATTGTCGGGCGAGTGGATAGGCGCCACTTCCTTGCTCTTGCCATTACAGGAGCTTTAATGGTTCTCACAAAGAAGTACGGCTTCTTTGTTGCCTCTATATCTCTGGTTGTTCTTGCGATTTCCTTTCTTGCAAAAAAGGAGTTTCGTACCGCGTTGATTTCGTTTGCACTAGTCTTGGTGGTCGGAATTTCGTATGGGCTGGTTATCCCGCTTATAAACGCAGTGACCGATGCTGATCCTGCATACAAGTCAGACACACTGATTGTGCCGCTCCAGCAAGTTGCTATGGCCTATTCACGCCATCCGGAAGATTTTTCAAGCGAGGATTTTGAAACGGTGTCCAAATTCATCAATACCGATGTGATTAATTCTGGACAGTGGGACAAGACGAATACTGATTCAATAAAGAGCTATGGAGACTCTTCGACTCCAGGCGGATATACAAATGAACAGATTGCTCATTTTCTTTCAATATGGTGGAAAATTGGCTTGATGCATCCGGGTTCCTATGTGGATGGCTGGCTTTCATTGGAAGCGCCTCTCTTCTCCTTTGGGAAAATTGTTCCTCTATTCGACAACCATTGGCATACGTGGGCTCTGCCCTCAGTGATTCCTGATCAGTATTTTGATAAGGCGTCGCCCTTTGCACAGCTTTCGGAACAGATACAAGCGTGGTATAGCTGGCTCACGAGTGTGCCGGGAATCGATTTGTTCCTCTCTCAGACTCTTTATGCCGTGGTACTTCCTGCGTATTACTTGGCCTGCGCGTTGCGACGCAACAGGCGGCTACTTCCAGTTATCGTGCCCGTGATAGTTTCGTTCTTGGGCCTTCTGGTCTCTCCTGTTGTTGCTTCTAACTTCGAAACAATGAGGTATCTCATACCCTTCGTGTATTCGACCCCTGTATTGCTGTGCTTGGCTTGGTCTCAGAACAGTGCCTCACAGGAGACTGAACCCAAAGTCATCAAACGGCACTCTTAGTTAGAATGTATCGGTGCTAGCCGATTTTGTGGTTGGCTTTGTGTTCTTTGGCGTTCTGTTGTCGCGAATAGAAAGTGCTCCTCATGCCTGAAGATTGGTCAAACACTGCAGTACTCGTGCCTTGTTACAACGAAGCAGTTACAGTTGGTAAGGTCATCGATGACTTCCATCGTGTTCTTCCTGGGGCCACTGTCTACGTCTACGACAATAACTCCTCTGACGATACCGCCGACATTGCTCGTCAACATGGTGCTGTCGTACGAAAGGAGCCCCGACAGGGCAAGGGTAATGTGGTACGGCAGATGATGCGCGACATTGACGCCGATTATTACATCATGGTGGACGGTGACGACACCTATCCCGCCGAGGCCGCGCCAGATCTGCTTGCCCCGCTCATCGCTGACGAGGCGGATCACGTGGTGGGTGACCGTCTCTCCAATGGGACCTACGGCGAGGAAAACGCCCGCGCCTTCCATGGCTTCGGAAACAACCTGGTGCGCTGGCTCATCAAGCGCCTCTACGGCTTCGAGTTCAACGATGTCATGACCGGCTACCGCGCCTACAACTACGTCTTCGCGAAGTCCTTTCCCGTGCTCTCTCCGGGTTTTGAGATCGAGACTGAGCTCTCCATCCATGCCGTCGACAAGCGCTGGCGCATTGCGCAGGTGCCGATCGTCTATCGCGACCGTCCCGAGGGCTCTGTCTCGAAGCTCAACACCTTCTCTGATGGTGCCAAGGTCCTAGGCATGATCATGTCGCTCGCAAAGGACTACCGGCCCCTGCCGTTCTTCAACATCCTCGCCCTGATCTCGCTTGTCATCGGTTTGTGCCTGGGCATCCCCGTCATTGCGGAGTTCAACGCCACCGGGCTTGTGCCGCGCCTTCCGACTGCCATGCTCGCCGCCGTGCTTTGCGGATTGGCGGTGCTCCTCTGCGTCTCTGGCCTGATCTTGGACACCGTCGTGAAAGGTAATCGCCGTCAGTGGGAGCTTGACGTCATGCGCCTCTATGAGAATAGGGACGTCCGACACCAGGGCCGGTGATACGGGATAAACGTCAGGCACCTTGTGCCACAGTTTCTCAGGTTCAGCGTTGTGGGCGCTACGCACTTGTCATAGACTTCGGCGTAATGGTGGCGCTCACTGAGCTGGTGGGTCTGCCGCCGGTTGTCTTGGCGGCGTAGCGCTGGATGGCCTCACTTACTAGTTCCGTTTGCTGATGTCCATGTCGCGTGCTTGTGCGAAAGTGTCGGTAAGGCTCTCAAAAGGGTTTCCTAGGTCTGTTCCTCGAAAGGGGTTAGCATGGCAATGGATGTAAAGTCGGATGTACCATTCTCTGGTCAGGCGCGTTCGCTCTAGGGAAAGTCGGACTACGGAGTGGCTATGAGCGAGAACTTTATGAACTCGGAAACCCCCTGCGTTGCCCACTTGCGCGAGGATGGGTCTGAAGAGCTTGTAGAAACACACCTTTCGGAAGTTTCCGATTTGGCTGCAAAGTTTTCTAAGGAGTTTGGCGCCGAGCAATCAGGACGTGCGCTCGGACTGGTTCACGACATAGGCAAGTTCTCCGGCGAATTCCAGAGAAGAATACTGAATGATGGACCCAAGGTAGATCATTCCACTGCCGGTGCGTATGAGCTAGTCCAAGCGGGTGCCTCTTGGCTTGCGTATTGTGCGGCGGGACACCACGGTGGCCTTCTCGACTGGAAATCCCCAAACAGTGACTCGACCCTTTATGGCAGGCTTAGGAAAGCGGCATCTGGAAAGATTCCGGAATACTGTTCGCAAAAAAGCGATGCTGTCCTTTCAAAACTCCCAACGATAGCGTCACTTCAAGATGAGTTGCGGAAGAAAGCGAAGAATTGTCCAAAGGAGAAAGTGCGTGGCATTAGCGAGTCGCTGCAATGCTCGTTTACGATTTCCTTCTTTGTGAGAATGTGCTTCAGCTGTCTTGTTGACGCTGACTTTCTGTGCACGGAAAAGTTCATGCAGGGTCAGGCCAGAGAGGCCGTTCCGGTCGATAACCTCGAAACACTGAGGGGGCGTTTCGAGCACAAGGTTAGTGCTTTCTACCCACCTCAGGGAGAGCTCAATACGCTGCGATGCGGTGTTTCGAATGACTGCCGGGAGGCCGGTGCGACCATGGAGCCCGGGGTCTTTTCCCTCACGGTCCCAACCGGGGGTGGAAAAACCTTGGCATCGATGCGGTTTGCACTCCATCACGCATGTAACCATAGAATGAACCGCATCATATTTGCGGAGCCCTACACTGCGATTATTGAGCAGACTGCAGCGAAATTCCGTGAGTATCTGAATGGCGAC
>Ga0214872_100398_pt1 | contig 11519 bp, 10 predicted proteins | sample Stichaenrichm18X_FD_168614 | JGI IMG/M metagenome (GOLD analysis project Ga0214872, IMG submission 168614) | Xylose enriched microbial communities from anaerobic bioreactor in Madison, Wisconsin, United States - 18X | ecosystem: Engineered > Bioreactor > Anaerobic > Unclassified | place: USA... | reverse complement strand
ATGTCTTCACACGAACAAGCTCCATTTCTTACAAAGTTTTGTTGATGCTTTTGAGAAAGCTTAGTCAAACTTTCTACGGTCTGTAAAAGATTCGCTTTCACAGAGCCTAGTCAACGTCGTCAACGTTAAATCCCACATCAGGATCGCCAAAACCACTAAAGTCTTTCTCAACCTTGGAAGGGGTTGGGGTTGCAGGCTTTACCACATTGTGATTAATCGTAGGCGTAGTGTAGGTGGCAGTTGCCGCTGACTGACGATTCGCCGTAGAAGGAGCAGCATTTCCATTCTGAGCACCTGAATTAATATGAGGTGTCGGAGAGGCCATCGGCGCACGAGAAGCCTGACGGTTATTCGTCTGACTTGAGGTGTTCGAAGACAGTAGATGGCTCTTTGGAGCTCGTGCCTTTTGTCCATTCAAATCAGAAAGAATATCCTGAGAACTTGCAATGAAGTCAGTCAGCATGTCAGCATAACCTTCACGTGCAGCATCACGATCATCTTCAAGCTTCGTGATTTCGTCTAAAATGCGCTGCTTTTCGGCATTTGCCTTATCAAGAATGCGCTGGCCTTCAGCCTCGGCATCTTGACGCGTGGTATCGGCATTCTGATTTGCAGTCGCAATAATTTCATCAGCAGAACGCTGCGCAATAATAAGCGCTTGCGCGATAGCTGAATCGTCCTTTTTCTTTTCTTCAAGCTGACCTTGGAGCTGCTGAATCTTAGAATCGCGCTCATCGAGGTCTTGTTGAGTGATGCCTGGAGTGCCAGAGACAGGAAGAACACCCGTCTCAGAATTTGCAGCAGCAGAGTTTGCGCGCTTTGCTGCCTTCAGTTCATCATTCAGCTTGCTGTTAACGTCATTCAGACGTTTGAGCTCACTTGAAACCTTTTCAAGAAAGACATCGACCTCGTCGACATCGTATCCTTTTCGATCAATCGTGAAGCTCTGATTATCCACGTCTTCAGAAGTAAGCGGCATTGGTTTCCCTTTCTTTATTTCTAAGATCCTGCAAAGTGCTTTTGTGATGACAACATTTTCTAACGAACATCAGCATTTTTAAAGCAATCTCGCAAGAAACTCCACAACCAATTGTAATACAAGGAGTGCAATAATGGGCGAGATGTCCACCATCCCTCCAATTGGTGGAATAACTCGCCGAAATGGTCTCAAAAAAGGTTCACAAATTGCAGCGAAAAAGCCGCGAATATCACCCATGACTCCCGACGTAGAATGAGGAATCCACGTCAAAAAACAGTAAATGATAATAATGATTGAATAGATGTTGCCAATTGCCAAAATAAGACGGCCGATCATATTGAGTCCTTAATCACCTGAATCTTTATCGGTCCAACACCTCTTATAAGAGGTTGTGAGAGGTTTCTTGCAAAACGTTTATTGAATCACGCCGAGATCTCTGAGCTTTTGCCGTTCGCCTTCGGTGAGCGCTGATCCGCGTGTAATGACAAATACCTTATCAGCAATGCAGTCCACTCGTCCATCAAGCGCACTTGCAACTCCAAAGGAAAAATCTAAGACACGCTTTGCAAGTGAATGCTTCGTGGCATTGAGACGCAGCACCACCGCATTACCTTCTTTGAGCGCTTTTGAGACCTTTTCAACTTCCGCATAGTCCTGCGGAGCGACAACCACCACGTCGCGAGCGGCCTTATTAACGAAAGAACCATACCTGCGACCACGTTGAACACGCGTTGTGGTGGTACCCGCATCATCATATTCCTGCTTGCGCGCGGTGACTCCTACCCGAGAGGATGGGCGCACAAACTGACGACCAGAAGCATCGTTTTCATCACGTGAACGCTGATTCTCGTTGTCCCGTATATCATTCCCACCATAGGCATCATCGTAAGAATTTCTGTTAGAGCGACGGTAACTTCTTTCATTTCGCGATTCTCTATCGCGAGACGAGCGCTCATACCCGTATTCGTCTGTATCAGGATCATCTTCATACGAATGGCGAGAACGGCCCGCACGTGTATCGGATGCGCCACGGGAAGCTCGGTGACGCGATCTCCCCGTAGCAAAAGATGCAAATCGAGAAACAGACGATTGTCCTTCTCTGCGTTCTTCTTCCGCATCAATATCGTCGGCTACTTGGTCGGGAGAAGTATCGACATGGTAATCGGTCTCCGATCCGGAAGCCGTATAGTCGCTTGCACGTCCTACCGACTGTCGCCCATAGCGTTCAGGAATTTCGCCTTGACCCATGATATGCGAGGTTGAATGACGAATGTCCCGGCGCGATACCAACGCAGGATGCGTCGCGGAGTAGCGCCGCTGCCCCAGATCGCTTTCGGCACGATCGGTATACGAACTTCCATACGAACGATGCGTGCCCGCATTTCGTGTTGTGACAGGAGCATAGCGATCATACCCTTGTGAAGGTTGATCATCGGGATCTTGATTATCCTCGTAATCGTCGTAGTCATCTTCAGGATAATCTTGATCATCATATCCATATTCATCGTCATAGTCATCGCGACCATGGCCTATGCCAAACCTGTCCTTGATGGAGTCAAACAATCACATCACAGCCTTACGTACACGCATCTATCAGGATCTCTATTCGAATTCCGTGCTAAAAATAGCACGGCCGATACGAACAATCGTAGAACCTGCTTCGATAGCGTATTTCCAATCTTCAGTCATACCCATTGAAAGTTCAGAAAGTGAAACATTATCAAACTGTAATGCGGGATCTTTTGCAAGTTGATCACGTAAATCACGCAAACCAGCAAAACATTCCTTCGTTGCTTCGACCTTTCCGCGCGGCGCCATGGTCATCAGCCCACACACTTTGATATGGGGGAACTGTGACGCAGCTTCAATCATATGAGGAACCGCATCAGGGGTAAGTCCGCTTTTGCTTTCTTCGCCCGAGACATTGACTTCAAGCAAAATAGGTTGAACCTTGCCAAATTTTTCTGCACTCCGATCAAAACGTGCTAAGTGATGCTCTTGATACACCGAGTGAACCAATGTTGAGCAGCGAACAATATCCGGAATATGTCTTGACTGGACATTGCCGATGAAATGCCATTTTACCTGCGGGAATTTATCATGACGCTCGACAATATTTTCCGGACGGTTTTCGGCGAGTTCTTGGGCGCCCGCTTTAATGGCTTCAGCAACGCCATCGAGCCCGACCGTCTTCGAAACACCCAAAAGCTTTACTTCGGAAGGGTCACGCCCACAATCAATGCACTGTTGGGCTACTTCATCTTTTACACGCTTATATTGATCAGAAATTGCCATAAGAAACATTTCCTTTCGATGATTTATCTGCGATTTTACACGCAAAAGCCCCGTGTCTGCCACATTTGCCTTTTTGTGCACGATATGAGTAAAACTCATCGGTATAACATGATGTGCAACGATCCACATCTGCAATACGGTCCGGTCTCACACCAAACGAAGCTAAATCATGACGGACACACACTCCTAAATCTACATGTCGAAACGCCGGTGTTGCGTCTATTCCGAATTCGTTGGAAAAGCGTTGTGCAAGCTCTTCAGATACCTCAAAACATTCGCTGTGGATATAGGGGCCAATGTAGACATTCAACTGATCGGGGGTGCATCGGGAAACCTCTGACAGATCGTGTGCACCCTTTATGCAGATATGTCCCATGGTTCCACGCCAGCCCGAATGAAGCACCGCGAACTTGCCTGCCGGGGACACGAGGATGATCGGCATGCAATCGGCATAGCAAAGAAGTGCGGAGGTGCCCCCGCAGGAAACCACGATTCCATCGGCACCGTTCTGTGCTTCACTGCGCACGCGCGAAAGCGCTGATGGGTCTGCATGCGCTACCTCTACGATGCGCGTTCCATGAACCTGGTGTGCCGTCACACATTTTTCGGGATCTGCACCCATTGCAACGCATACTCGCCTGCGATTTTCTTCGATAGCCAAAGGATCATCGGACACATTTGATCCAAGGTTGAGCGAGGAATAAAAACCCGTGCTTACTCCCCCATCACGCTCGGTGAATGCGATACGCACACCGGTGGCATCAAAGAGGCTTTCATCACTCCACGCGGTCAGAGTTTTACCGAGAGCAAATGTAAAACGACCGCGGGACAAGCGCGGAAGCGGAAGCCCAGCGGTCGGATCGTTCATATACGTGCCCTCGAGCGTATCGAACCCAATCAACGTTGTCTTTTCAGGAAATCGGGGATGTAATCCTCGTCCTCAAACTTATTATTGTTGGGATTTGCATTGCGAGAAGAGGAATGGTTCTGCGAATTAGAATACGAATTATTCGTTTGGCTTGATGCCGTGTTTGCGAATAAACTCTGACGACGATCATCGTAATCATCATCGTCATCATCATCTTGTTGTCTAAAACCAGTCGCGATAACGGTGATGCGAATTTGATCATCTAAGGACTTATCAATGATCTGTCCATAAATGATATTTGCATTGCTATCTGCGCAATCCTCAACCACACTTGCAGCTTCGTTAACCTCAGCAAGAGTCAAATCTGGGCTGCCTGCAATTGAGAAAAGAACACGAGATGCACCCTTTATACCGGACTCCAACAGCTTTGAATTCGTTGCCGCATCAGCAGCCTTCATTGCCCTGTCTTCACCAGATGCAATGCCGATACCCATCAACGCCGTGCCCGCATCCTTCATAACGGTGCGGATGTCTGCAAAGTCAACATTGATCAAGCCAGGAACGGTGATGAGGTCGGTTACGCCCTGAATACCCTGACGGAGGGTATCATCACAAATACGGAACGCTTCGACCATCGTGGTCTTCTTATCGACGATCTCAAGCAAGCGATCGTTCGGAATAACAATGAGGGTATCAACCTTCTGCTGAAGAAGCTGAATGCCCTGTTCTGCTTGATTGCGACGGGTACGACCCTCAAAGCTAAATGGACGCGTTACGATGCCGACCGTCAACGCTCCAATCTCTTCACGTGCAATTTCTGCTACGACAGGTGCAGCACCTGTTCCGGTACCACCGCCCTCGCCAGCGGTAACAAATACCATATCGGCTTCGGCGAGCGCATCGCGAATTTCAGAACGGCTTTCTTCTGCGGCTTGAGCGCCCACTTCAGGGTTTGCTCCTGCTCCCAATCCACGAGTGAGTTCTTCACCAATATGAATGGTTTTATCGGCATCGGACATTTGCAGCGCCTGGTGGTCAGTGTTCACTGCAATAAATTCAACGCCTTTGACGCCAGCTTCAACCATGCGGTTGACGGCATTGGTTCCACCGCCGCCTACTCCGACGACCTTAATGACCGCAAGATTTTTGTCGGCCGGTTTCTTTGTTGTTGGCATTGTTTCCTCCAGGTGTGCTGCGTTTTCTTGCTGCATATTCATATTCCCACGTGCATTCATAAGATTAAATACTACTGCAAAATTGTACACAAAGAGACACCGAATGCAATAAAAGCAGTGCAGGTAAGGTTTCTATAGCCCGTCGCGTTCACCTAAGATATGTATGGAAAAACAAAACCATACGAGCTGTAGATCCCAACTTATATTGCATGGAATTTGTGCCTATGTGCACATCAATACTGTCTTCGTTCATTATTCTAGTATTTTTGCATTCGTTCTGGCGAATAACTGCGACAAAATCCTAAAAAGTGTACCTGTTCAGATATAAATAATGAAAAAATTGCACATTTACAGCCCATAAAAATGACGAGCCGTCTTTGGATGAAGCCTATGAACTTAGGCCTCTCCATGTTGGACGGTTAACAGTTCGAACGTTGATATATGAAATTTGTCCTTCATGTTCGCTGAGTAATTGCTGGCAAACCCGCTCTTTCTCACGAATATCTTCCGATGTTCCAAACGCGATTTGAACACCATTGTTAAGCGAGAGAACCGCATTGGATGGACTCGATGCCGAAATACTTGAAACATCTTGAGAAAGTGAGGTGGTAAGTCCAGTGATGATATCCAGTGCATTTTGAATCGATGGATCACTCACGGTTGCGCCAACTTCGGGACTTACTCCGTAGGGAACATCGGTTATATGAAGTGCAGCGTTTGCATCATCATACACACGCTGCGGTGTCGTGCGCCCTTCATCGGAATTGGCGTCGGGAATTTGCATAAGCCAGATACCATCGCTTGACAATATCCAATCTTGCGTTGATTGATCACGCGACGAGGGAACCTCTACTACCGCTTGGATGGTGCGTTCCGTTATATCAATTTCGAGAGTATTAGGGAAAACCCTATGAATATGGACACTTCTTACCCAAGGATTTTCACGGAGCCTTGATTCAATGCCTGACGTATCCACATTCAAAAGCGAGCTGTTCGCGGGGATAGAAGCCATGTCACTGATTTGCTGCTCACTGAGATGATTTGCTCCTTGAACCTGCACCTGAGAGATGCTAAATACTGTCGAGTTTGAAAGGGCAAACCAGCTCACGATAAGCGCAATCACCACTACGAGCACAAACGTAAAAATATGACGAAATCTTGCATATGCCGCTGAATTTTGACGGATGTTTTCCCGACGTTGCTCACGGCGTCTATCACGTTCTATTTGTCCAACGGTTACGGATCGTTGCTGAGAAGGACGAGATTGTGACCTCGGACGAGAAGAATTCGTCCGGCGATCTCGTATATCACGAAAGTCATACGAGCGTGTTGTGTTTGTTCTGTTGCCACTGCGAGAGCGAGTGCCGCGGCTTCCTGAGGGACGACGGGCATTTCTCTGATTTACGCTTCTCTGAGCTGAACCACGAGATGAAGAGCTTCGACGCACCGATGAAGATTGACGTCGCTGCCCTCCTCGCTGCGTATTCCGCGAGCGCGGCTGCATCGATTGGCGCGTACGTGAAGATCTGCGATTGTTTGTATCCCTTCGCGAGTTACGTATGCGAGGTCTATCTGTACGACGAGAATTACTCATGGAAACCTAAGAATCTTACTTCTGGATGAAGCTCAATATTGTAACGCTTATGCACCTTTTGTTGCGCGAGGTGAATAAGGGCGCAAACATCTTTCGCACTTGCATTGGCGTCATTGACAATGAAATTAGCATGCTTGGGAGAAATCTGTGCACCACCAATGCGCTTCCCCTTAAGCCCACAACTTTCGATGAGCTTGCCAGCAGAATGTCCCTCTGGATTTTTAAACACACTGCCACAACAATGAGCGGAAAGAGGCTGCACCTGCTTGCGGTGAGCCAAGATCTTGTCCATTTTTTCTTGGATCTCTTGTTTATCTCCTGCCCGAGCTTGCAAAATACAATCGAGTACCACTTCATCTGACGGAATTGATGTATGGCGATATTCCCAATCAATGTCCTCGCCGCGATACGTTTTTATTCCATCTGAGGCAGAATAGGTACGCAAGGAAACCACACGCGATCCAATACTGTCATCGGGACGCCCGGCGTTCATCGTCAGGATTCCACCCATAGTGCCCGGGGTGCCCGTTCCAAATTCAAACCCAGAAACACCCAGATGAAATGCCTGTTGAACAATACGGGTAAACGCAACAGAACTTCCAACATAGAATTGGAAGGTGCACTGATTAAAATCCCACTTCTTAAAGTCACGCCCCAGATGGATGACGACACCCTCAAAACCATCGTCGGATACCAGGAGGTTTGCTCCCATCCCCACAACACACCACGGGAAGTTGCCTTTCACACAGATTGAAATAACCTGTGAAAGCGATGCAATTGAATCGCATTGAATCCACGCAAATGCAGGACCGCCAATGCGATAAAACGTATGGCGCGACATCGGCTCTTCGAGGCGAACTTCGCCATCAAAATCATCATCGAAACGAAGAAGTTGAATTTGATTTTTTGGATCGCTAAGACTCAATGTCTTCCTTGCCCTCTTCTTGTGCTCTTTGGTCGGCTTTTTCTCCCGCATCCAAGACTTGTGGTGAATCGACGTTCCACATTTGTTGAGCGTTGTAATCATTTACGCGGCCACGATCATGAACTTGTTCGCGCACCTTGAGCGCATCTAAAAGTTCAGGTGCAACAGACGTGACATCACCGGCACCCATAGTGATCACCAAATCACCTGGTTCAATATCTGCCATCATCGTGGGTACCACATCACGGCGATGTTCAACATAGGTGCACTTCGGACACTGATTGCTATCCTGGAGCACATCCATAAAAGTTTTTCCATCAATTCCTGGAACGGGAATTTCACCTGCAGAAAACACATTCATAAAGACTACGGAAGCGACTCCGTCAAACGCATGGGCAAAGGTATCGCGCATGACATGGGTAAACAGATTTGCTCGAGAATACCGATGTGGTTGAAATACCACCCGAACATGCTTGAAATTCAAAGAAAGTGCTGCTTTGATCGTCGCGGTGATTTCTGTTGGGTGATGCGCATAGTCATCAACTACCGTCACGCCATCGGCTTCACCAACAAGATCAAATCGACGACGCACGCCGGCAAAGCCCGTCAAAACATCGGCAGCTTGTTGTGCGTTGAAGCCGAGGAATTGTAAAAGCGTAATCACTCCTGCGGCATTCAACACATTATGGCGACCCGGATTCTGTTTTACCGAACCGTGCACAACCGTGCCATCAGGCATCTTAAGTTCAAATACGCTGCCTACACCTTTTGGCATCCACGAAACAATTTGAGTGTCACAACCATCGCTAAATCCATACGTAAGGATGTGTTTGCCTGTATCTTTTGCAAGTTTTACCAGATGGGGATCTTCACCAGACACCACGGCACATCCATCATCATGTGTCTTTGAAATAAAACGAGAAAATTCATGGCGAATGTCATCGAGATCTTTATAGTGATCCAAATGGTCAGTATCAACATTGGTGATCAGCATCGAAAACGGATCTAAGAACATGAAACTTTTATCGCTTTCATCAGCCTCAACCGCATAATACTTGCCATTCCCCGAATGTGCATTGGTACCATACGACCGCACAATACCGCCAATTAAAAACGTGGGGTCCGCATTGAGACCATCAAGCGCAAATGCAAGCATAGAAGATGACGTTGTCTTGCCATGTGTTCCCGCGACACAGATGGTAATTTTATCGCGGCCAAGTGCTGCAAGCATTTGAGCACGACGCCATATAGGAATGTTGCGCCGCTTTGCTTCCTGCAGTTCTGCATTATTGTCCATTATGGCAGTAGATACCACGACGACGTCAGGTGCAGGATCTGTGGGAATATTTTCAGCTTGTTGTCCAATGTGCACTTCGATACCAATTTGCTGCAGCTGCTTGGTATAACGACTTTCCTTCAGATCGGACCCGGTCACAAGCAATCCCTGGTCATGCGCCACACGAGCAATTCCGCTCATCCCAACGCCACCGATACCAATAAAGTGAACTGCTTTTATCTGTGCGTCCATCCCGAATCCTTTCTATGTATGCAGGCATATATACACAACACGTATATGCTGTTTGAAATTTATACCGTGCGCACTCGTAGTATCACATACCACCGTAGCGAGTACCCGTAATTGGTAAGTCCATAATACTCAGATTCATAAGAGTACTATTATTTGCGTCTACGATTTGCTGCAGATTACTTCTTCACGGTTTCCATCACCACATCGGCAAGTTTTGATGCTGCATCACGTGTTTTAAGCGACTTTGCCGCTTCACGCATATCGTTTCTTACCTGTTCATCATCAACAAGCTTAGCAACCTTCGCGGCAAATTCCGGCGTTTCAACCTTGTCGTCATCTTCCATCCACGCAGCACCCGCCGCTACATATTCGCGGGCATTCGTGGTCTGGTGATTTGCTGTGGCATACGGATATGGAACGAGAATCGCCGGTATATGAAGCGCCGAGATTTCGGCTAAACTCGTTGCTCCTGCGCGCGAGACAACCGCGTCGCTTGCTGCTAAGACCTTCCCCATTTGGTGCTCATAGGGAATAAGCTGCCAACGTGGCAATACCTCATCAGAAAGATGAAGTTGACTGCGCACCGCATCATATTGCTTTGGGCCCGTTATCTGGCGTACATACAGATTAGGGCGTTTCATCAGATCAGAAGCCATTTCGCAAAACGCTTTATTGATATGAGCTGCACCTAAGCTTCCGCCAAAGACGGTGAGCATGACGGCATCAGAGGGAATTTTGGCGTATGTGCGTCCCTCTTGCCGCGTTGCCGCAAAAACCGACGCACGCACCGGGTTACCCGTAACGACAATTTTGGATTTATCAGCAACTGCTTCGCCTGCAACGTTATACGTGAGCGCCACACGCGCTGCTTTCTTTGACAAATATTTATTCGCCATCCCCATGACAGAATTCTGCTCGTGAACAATCACGGGAATCCCCCGCTTCTCTGCTGCACGACCAACAGGGATGCAAACATACCCTCCAAAGCAGATGACGGCATCTGGCTTGATTTCGTTAAACCATTGAGCCGCCTTCTTCGTTGAATCATTGATAACCTTGAGTGCATGCGGAAGTGTCTGCGGATGACGGCGGCGAAATCCTTCAGCAGGAAATGCCTTAAATTCAACACCCGCCTCAGGGACTAACTTTGATTCCACCCCCTGAGGAGTGCCCGCAAACCATACGTGGCCCCCACGTTTTTCAAGTTCACTTGCAAGTGCAAGAGCCGGGTTTATATGTCCCGCGGTTCCTCCACCAGAAACAACAAAATTCATGGTTACCTCCTGCGACGAGGTGCAACATCGCGATTTCTTCTATATTCAAACACATCCGAGCGTCGGGTTCTGCCCCGAGAGAATGAGATATCGTCTCTTGTATCACGAAATGTTGGACGGGTGCGCTTCTGTGTCGAAGACGCACTCGAAAACGTGTTGGGTCTGGAAGAATTGGTAATGACACGGAGATTTCGGCGTCGCTGATCATAGATCGAGGAGTTATTTCCCGAATTAAGCGATACCGATAAAATCGTACCCACAACGATGTACGAGCCAATCAGTGCCGATCCGCCTGAAGACATAAAGGGCAACGGTTTGCCGGTTACGGGGAAAATACCGAGAACGCACGCAATATTGATGAACGCTTGGACAACCAGCATAACCGTACATCCTGCAGCAATCATTGCCCCAAAAGAATCGGGAGCCTGACGCGCAATTCGTATGCCGGCCCATCCTAAGGCACAGAACAGTAAAACGATTGCAAGAGCGCCAATGAGTCCGCATTCTTCACCGACAATAGCAAAAATAAAGTCGGTATGCGCTTCGGGAAGCGTTCCATATTTCATCGTGGAGTTGCCAATACCCACACCAAACAAGCCGCCGTTCGCAAATGCATGCATTGCGGCATCAGCTTGGTAACTTGCATCCGAATTCCCACCAAAAAGGCCCGCAATTCGATCCGCGCGATATGAGGTACCAAAAATTGCGACGAGAGCGACAATCACGGCAAGCCCAATGAGCACAAAAAACACTTTTCTATCCAGGTTGTCGACCCACGCCACAACCAGCAGGCCAACACAACAAATGACGGTCGTCCCAAAATCGGATTGAAGCCGTAGAATGAAGAAAAGCGGAACGACAATACCGACGGCAAATTCAAT
>Ga0214872_100396_pt1 | contig 11545 bp, 9 predicted proteins | sample Stichaenrichm18X_FD_168614 | JGI IMG/M metagenome (GOLD analysis project Ga0214872, IMG submission 168614) | Xylose enriched microbial communities from anaerobic bioreactor in Madison, Wisconsin, United States - 18X | ecosystem: Engineered > Bioreactor > Anaerobic > Unclassified | place: USA... | reverse complement strand
GAGCATGCATACAGCTCAACCATGTTTAACTACCAGTCAGGACGTCACTACACCAAAACAATGCCATCGCGGTTAAGAAGGCCAAGCTTGTTTAACTACCAGTCAGGACGTCACTACACCAAAACTAGGTAAAGATACTGTATCTAGGCCAACAAGTTTAACTACCAGTCAGGACGTCACTACACCAAAACCATATGCGTCCCCGTCTTCGACATATAATAGTTTAACTACCAGTCAGGACGTCACTACACCAAAACTGGCCTCAGCATAACCATCAACGAAACCATGTTTAACTACCAGTCAGGACGTCACTACACCAAAACAATGGTTGGGCATGTTGGTTAAGGTTGCGTGTTTAACTACCAGTCAGGACGTCACTACACCAAAACCACGTCTAGCCACGTCTCACTAGAATTTGGGTTTAACTACCAGTCAGGACGTCACTACACCAAAACCTATCGTCTAGGCTATTGCGATCGATGGTAGTTTAACTACCAGTCAGGACGTCACTACACCAAAACACAAATGAGGCGTTTCCCGCACCCGCGTTTGTTTAACTACCAGTCAGGACGTCACTACACCAAAACCCGAAGATGAATGTGTTACGTCAATATCACGTTTAACTACCAGTCAGGACGTCACTACACCAAAACAATGATTAATTACATAGAATTGAATGGCGAGTTTAACTACCAGTCAGGACGTCACTACACCAAAACGATAGCTTTCCCAGTCTAGGACAAAAATTGGTTTAACTACCAGTCAGGACGTCACTACACCAAAACCAAATTTATGCCCGATACCATATGAAATAAGTTTAACTACCAGTCAGGACGTCACTACACCAAAACCCATCTGGCTTATAGCGTCTCTAATAAGGGGTTTAACTACCAGTCAGGACGTCACTACACCAAAACGAGCCGTGGGTGTCTCTACAATTTCTGCTAGTTTAACTACCAGTCAGGACGTCACTACACCAAAACTGCAATTTCGTCTGATACTGCTACTGCTGGGTTTAACTACCAGTCAGGACGTCACTACACCAAAACCATTGATCTTTTTTGCCGTGGGCTTTGGTTTGTTTAACTACCAGTCAGGACGTCACTACACCAAAACACCTCACATGGACTCTGACTTCATCGCATGGTTTAACTACCAGTCAGGACGTCACTACACCAAAACATGGTGTCATTGGCTATAATACGACCACCTGTTTAACTACCAGTCAGGACGTCACTACACCAAAACGACGTTGGAGTTGTGGTTAGCAAGCGCCGGTTTAACTACCAGTCAGGACGTCACTACACCAAAACACGTCCTTTGTAATGCGCAGCTTATGTCCAGTTTAACTACCAGTCAGGACGTCACTACACCAAAACTGTATCTGAGCGTATCTGTCCAAAAGATTGGTTTAACTACCAGTCAGGACGTCACTACACCAAAACCATTGGCATAAGTTCTCCCCTATTTAGAAGACGGATATCCTGAAAGGTAGAGCTAACTTATCTCAAGAAAATGCTGATCAATCACCATCTTTTTCTCTAGTGCATAGTAGTTCTTATCTAAAGAACTTTCGAGAAAAACAGCGGATAATTTATGAAAAAATAAATGATCTAAAAAAGATATAAAATCTTTTTCTGATAAAAATTCTTTTAAATTTATAAACAACAGTACTTTCTTAAGATACATATCTGCACAAAAGTCAATAAAAGTATTTAAGTTTTCAAGGAACAAACCACCTTTTGGGCGTGCTACAGAAAATGAAAATGCCTTGAGGTAACGTTTCACATTCCATTCTACCGCAAAGGCATAGTTACCATTTATTTGATGCGTCAATTGCAACAACCTTGAGTTGAGCTCATCATTGAGGTGTTCAACTGATGTTCTTGTGCTCTCATCTTCCAATAAAAGCGTCTCAATATGTTCGTAGAGATGACCTTCAAGATCTTTGCTGTCCCACGGAAGCATAAAGGGATCACTGATAAATAAAAAAGCGCCTGTTGGGGATATTTCATGTCCATCGTCATCCCATAGTGAATAAGGCTCAGTGGCACAATTACCTTTACAAGATAAAAGCGAGCTGCATATTCGAGAGAAAAGTGTCTTGTTTTCGATCTCAACAGTACGAGCATATTCTTTTGATATTACAATAGAGTGCTCGAGGCCAGAAAAGACAATTTTCATAGGACTATAAACTCTTCCATGGTGTCCATTTCCTCATGTTCTGTCTTTGTGCCACTGATGTACGTCATTGTTTCATATTGTTTCTCTGTTACCTTCAGAACTTGGATAAGACCTTCTGTAGGACAATAAGTATTCAAGCGAACAATAGTACTGCCAGCGACCGCGTCATTCACTACAAGTTTTGAATAAACTGACTCTTGGATCATTAGGAACCCATCTTTGATAATGTGCTTGCGAAATTGGGCATAGCTCCGTCGCTGTGCAGGAGTACCAACTGGCAGGTCAAAGAAAAGCATGAGTCGCATATATCGGATCCTTTTTTCGCTCATTTGATATCAAACCCAGCGATATCACTTACGGCTAACTTTTTATTAAGTGCATTAAGACAATCTTGAACATATAAAGAAATAACAGAGCTGAGCTTGTAAGTACCATCTTTGTACAGCACGGTATTATTTAACAGGTCAGCGAGTATGTGACGCGCATCAGAATCGAATTCTGCGCCAACCCATTCATCCACCATGCGGTCGACAACCGGGCGAAAAGGCTCCATCAGATCACAAGCAAGGTTGAACTGATTAAATTCGTTTCGATGACAGATGCCACATTGTGTCAAATATCCACGGCTGACAATTTCTCGGTTGACAGCCGAAAGCAGGATTGCATATCCGTAGTTAAGAGCACTATTTATCGTACAATCAACACTCCGTGTGAAACCATCACCGAACAGCTCTTGGAAATAGATGCGAGCTGCAGCAGCCTCGCGGTTAGTTACATCTCCCGATCGCACTTCATCAATGGAACGTTTGAGCGTCTGGGCAGACGGAAGATCCCTCTCTTTTAAGAGAGTGGCTTGCTGCCGTATTTTTTCACGCACGACATGCTGCCAGACACGCTTCTTTATGGGCTCGCCCCATGCAAGCTGCTCCATAATGCGCTTACTCGTGTTATGCGCACCATAGAGCGGCAGGTATTGGCCAATGGGATCTTTTCTCTCATCAGAGACAACCAATGAAATCTTGTTTTTCGCCAACTCAGACATAAGGTAAGCACTTATGTAGACTTGCCGAGTCTGCAGCAAAATAGAGGAGACCTCTGAAAGATGGATCTTCGTAGTGCTGTCTTCCTTACGCACAAGTAAATACCCGCTCTCATAAGAGAGTCGACAAGGACTTTCAATGAAGATAGTTCTAAAGCCCAATGTGCGTTCGCCTTTCGAACATCCCAGTCACGGACTGGTCGACAAAGGTAATACCTTCCTCATTATTTAAGTATTTCTTTTTTGCTATCCTAATACACCCTGCAGTTTTAGAACCACCAACTAAAGTCATATCAATCATATTGGTCTTTGCAGCAGCAATGGAGACAAGAGAACATAATACTTTTGCTTGAGCACTTTTATCAAGTTTTGAAAATGAATCTCCTATTGAGCTTATTTTTAGGATTTGGGCAAGCTTTGGAGACAATTTGATAAATTTATCTTGAAGAGTACCAAAGAGACTTTCTAAATCCATTTCATCAGTAAAGAAGCCTCTCTTAATCTGCGTGAAAAGCTCAGTCTCATCCTGCGTAAAGGCAAATTGGCGAGCATTTCTAACTTCTTTTTTCCCTGTGATAAAGAAACGATCGGATCCAATTTCAATTTGCTGATATTTGTAAATTTTATTTCGAATAACGCCAACGAACTCAGCGCCATGCTCAGCCGCTTCTTTTTTAGCATAGTTTTCAAGTGCTTTTATACCGCCTAATTCGATTTGTGCCGAAATTCGCACGGGCACAGACGAGAAGACAAGCTGACACTTCCCCTTCTTATCCTTTTCTTTATAAATAAAAAAGTAAGCAAACTGCTCATTTGAAAATGCTCCATATTTTGCTGGATCGAGACCTTGCTTTACTGGTAACGAACTTGACGAAATCTTTTTGCTCTTGTCCCGTGGGGAATATACCGTGGCATCCCAGAAGGCACCGTTTGTTTCTTCTGGCATCCGAGAGATGAAGACTTGCTTATAGTTGAAAAACTTCCCGATTCGCTCACACTCGTATTCAGCATCCCAGCTATCCTTAAAGACTTCTCCCGTTCCCTTATCAAAGCCAGAGTGAAGAAAGCTTGAGATAATAAAACCAGCAGAGCTAGGCATGTGACCAGTACGACTAGCCTCTAATGCCTCAGCATGGATAAAGTTCCTTACTACATGTGCATAGCCGACAGGATTGTCATACATCTCTGAATGTCGTTTGAGAAGGAACCTTCCAATCTCAGCAGCAAGAAGTGCGTCGTGGGCATGGTGAAAATCATTAATCTCACGACATTTCGGATAATGCTTCACCTCGCGCAGCTCATGAGAAAGCCCAGCTCTTATGCCAAGCACGCGAGTCTCGGGGAAGCGATTCTCGAGCATAATTTTTGTAAGTTTTGTACTTTGGCTTGTCTCGACAAGCTGTCGAGAGATAAAACCTTTGATTTTCCTATCACTAATGTTAGAGCATAATAAATTATTAAATTTTTTATCCCCGATCAGGCCGACCCTATGGAGTTCACGCCAATAACCAGCCATGCGTTGTCTAATCGAGGGGCTGATGAGTAAGCTATTTGTTTTGGATTGATTTTCCTTTGAGAGCACAAGTGCTTTGTTTTCAAGACTATCATCCTTGATATATGACTGAGGAATAATGTGGTCTATCTGGTATTCTGACAGTCTCTCTATGTCAATAGGCTTCCCAGAATACAAGCTTTTGCCGCCCTGCATGAAGTAGAGCATCAACCGATCATCATCAAACTCTTTTGCGTTACGTTCTTCAAACTCTTTAATAAGCTCAGAGTTCTCATCTTTAAACGCCTTTAGAGTGTCATTGAGCTTTTCCCAGCGACGCTTTGTTCGCTTGCCCTTATTTTTAGGATCCTCATCTCTTGTCGTCTCTATGAAAATATGCGTTGGAGCCTTTCCTGCAATGCGGGCAATCTCCTCTACGATACGCGTGGCTTGATTGACAGTACGGCGGTTTGCCGGTGAGCCAGGCAGATCATTGACTTCAAACTTACCCTTAGCAGCAAGCTTCTTTTGGTTTTCCTGCTCAATAAGCTGCATGAAGTCAAGGTTGCTATCATGAATTATCTCCATGAGCACCATGGACTGCCGATAGCTTTCCCCACTTGTGGGGCATCCTTCACGCATGATATCCATAATTGATTTGGGACCATGGTCAGTGTCTGTCTTAAGACCTATGAGGAACTTGCGAGATAAACGACCCCATCCCCTAAAGCGCCTGTGGCAAATTGTCTTGACTTGCTCTGCTGAGAGAATGTCACCGAAATTACGCTTGAGTTCTTCTTTTAAGATCGAGCGGTCCTCAAAAAGCGTGTTCCATAAGATGATTTGCTCAACCTTCGGAACAAGGGACTCAGGGAGCTCATCAACATGGAATACATCCTTGCAGAAAAAGCGATAGGAAGACAGGTTTGACTCAAATTTTGTCTCCCCCTGGCCACCAGATACATGGATGCTAGTCCATTTACGATTTTCCCGCATCCAATCCTCTACGCTCTTATACGTTACTAAATGCTTTTGTTTGAAGAGGTCATCTATGATGCCTTGTCGGTCTGCGCAGTCAAAACGCCTCTGCTTATCCCCATCTGCGCTGTAATGCGTGCCATTTAGCTCATTGAGCACACAATACTCCTCATAGAGAAGGGAACATTTTGGTAAGACAGGCTCATCAACCAAATAGGTGCAGTCGCTTGTCATACGTTCGATAAATTTCTGAGCTGATCTGTTTTTATCGATAACTTGATCCCAGTTCCAAGGATATACAGGCTCGTTTTCTTTGCCCTGTCGATGCACAGACCACGCGAAGCGAAGCTTGCCATCTTGATCTCTTGCAGCATTTTTCTGTGTTAAAGGCCCCACATAATAGGGAATACGGAATGAAACTAAGGATTCGATCTTGTCTCGTTGAGCAAGGAGGAAGGGATAGAAGTGACCTTGGTTGGTAATGATCGCATTCATCTCTTCAAGATGGAGCTGATATGGGATGCTTCCGTTATCGCTTGTCTTAAGGCGGCGAAGAAAGCGCTCCTCACCAAAGCTCGCCATCATTTTTTTGTATTGCGGATCTGCCGCAGCCTGAGTTCCTTCAAAAAGCTTAATAACGTTTTTTTTGAAGTCGTCATATGAGGCACCTGCTCGTAGCAAGTTATACTTGGTATAGCCCTTTGCCTTAGATGGGTCGTAGTTATGGGTGCCTGGATAGAACTCACCTCGGAAGAACTCATTAAATTTATCCGGTGCGAACTTTCGTGTGAGGGCTTTGAGCAAAGTCAAGTCACTGTTATATTGCTCATACTCGCGCACCTTGCAATAGGAGATGGTCTTTCCTGTTGAACCCTTGAGTATCCCTGATTTTATCGGTCTGTCCCCACCAAAGCTTAAGATGCCCGATAATATGAACGCGGAGTATACGCCCCTGATTGCGTCAAACAGTGCCATTCCATCATCAGGTATATGGCTGAGGTATGCTTCAACTGCATCGTCATTTGAAAGAGAGAACTTTGACTCGTCTGCCTCCTCAAAGAAGATTGATGCGAATTCTGCTTTATATCCAATGATTGCTTTTGATATTTGAGCACCGAGGGTCTTTCTATTTTCCTTATCAAAACATAGCTGGTCTTGAAATGCGCTTTGCTTTTCTCCCCGATTAGTTGTCGGGTCCTCAAGCGTCTTGCACATATCTTCAATGTGATCACAACACGAAGTCTCTATGTCATGCGCATCGCACCAATCGGTCAAAGTTAGACATAGTGTCTCAATGGAACTAGTCATGTCAGCATTTGATGCACTTAGCTTCCGATTGTCTTGGTGCAGAAAGTTTCCTCGCGTCTTTACGATGTTGTGAAATGCCAGATAGATCAGACGTAGGTCAGCTTGATCATTGGTCTGCATGAGCCACGCACGCAAATGGTAGATGGTGGGGAATTTTGCATAATAGTCTCGCTCGGTAAAATCGGTAGCATTGAAGAACGGCCAACGATAATCTGCATGGCCGTCCATACGATCTTCTGGGTGCAGACGGGATTGATTGAGACGAATGAAAAACTCATCGTCTATCCCAGCCATCTCTTCACGAAACATATCTTGTAGGAGATTCAAGCGCCAACGACGACGCTCATAGCGACGGCGCTGACCACGTGCTAGACGTGTTTGCGCAGCTGGCTTTCCAGATGGGAAGACGCGACTCCCCCATGTTGGTCTGCCTTTAAAATGTAGGAGCTCTCCGTCTTCATCTGTTACAGCCCAGCCAACAGATCCTGTACCAAGATCTAGCCCAACATTATAACTGTCAGCATCGCGGAGATTCATAATCGCTCCTCATGTGCTCTTAATGGCTATATGGAAATTTAAATAACTTTGTGATAACATAATAATGTCTTGATTACCAGTCAGGACGTCACTATGAGTCAAAATACGGCTTTGCCAAAATTGCCCTCGGGCGCCACGTAGGTGGTAATTTTGATTCATTTAAATGGTCTTCTGTAAAGGAGGCCATTTTTTATTTCGGAATTCTTAAACCCTAAACTTTTTATTTCGAATAACGAATATGGATCGCCATGACACCTGTCAGTAATCGCCTTTTCTCCTTGCCCAGCAACGGCATCATAGCTCAACCTCTGCCGAATGGATGAGGCATAACTCTCGGCAGCTATACTGACTGAGAAAGCATTTTTGAAGAAGGGGATCCTATGAACAAGGAATTGCTGGACTACACTGCTACAAAAGTAAACGAAATGCTCGACGCACCATCGGCATCCGCAGACACCAAGAAGGCAGCACAGGCCTGGAAAGCTGCCATTGCAGCAGATGCGGACTCGGACGCTGCAACGAACACATTACTTGACGCCATCAGCAAACACCAGACTACAATCGATGACCTCATCGGCTTCGTTGGATCCGATGCTGCCAAGAAACTCTTTGGCGAAGAGAAGGCCGCCAAGATGCTGGCTCACGCGCAAGCGCGCAAGAAGGCCGGTGCAAGGTTCTGTGACTGTGCCGCCTGCAAGCCCTGCCATGAGCTGCTGCACAAGTTCGGCCGTGAGGAGGCAGACGTCTACCTATAGACACAGCCATCAGAGCATGCGTCGCCTTGAACCTGACCCATAGCGATATGGGCCAGGTTTTCTTATTTCGCTGGGGAATCTGTAACCGAAAAGTAGAGGGCCCATGTTGCTTGAGCAGGGGTATTTTTGTGTCGTGAACGCTAGCCCGCGTAGCGGGGATCTGCCCTTCGCACTGACCAGGGATAGCGTTTGCGGAGCCGCTCCCAGCTTTCCTTCACCTGGTCGGGCACATCCAGATGCACGATAAAGCCGCGCCCCTTAGGACCATAGCCATCATCGTCGTCTGTGAGCCGGGGAATCTCGCCCATGAGCAGTGTCAAATACCTGCGTGGTTCCCACATGCCGCGCGGCGCATGCTCATAGATGAGCCCTTCTCCTTCCTGAACGATCATATGCGCCTCATAGGTTGCGAAGGCAATTGGAGTGGTGCTAGGTATCTCTTTTAAGACTCCGGCAACCATGCGCCGCTGCATGGTGGCATCTTGCGAAAGAATGAGGCTGTCGTGTTTTATGCCCTGCTCGTTAAGAAGATCACGGAGGTTGGTGATGTTATTGCCGCAGTTCGTCGAGTGCATTTCCAGAAGGTTGGGTGTAAGGCCATAGGTGCGTAAGAGGTAGGCCGAGAAGATCTCAGACTCGGTAGCATCATCGACAAAGTCAAGGTCCGGGCAGAGGCTGCGTGCCTTGGCACGAAGCATCTCGGTGGTGTGACCTGCGCCTCCGACAATGACGTATGCACGGGCAACGTCGGCATGCATCGCCTCAGCCAGCACGTCTCCCCCAGCAAGAATCGATCCTCCAAACAAAGCCATAACGTCGGCTTGCTTGAAGCCATAGCGAGACTGTAGGGCGTCCTGCGTCAGCTCGAGCACGTCGCGCATGCCGAGGTATGCGGCAAGCGTATTGATGTCATTTGCGACACTCTCCCAGTTTTCTGTCTTCCCTGCCAACGAAGTCACCTCTTCGTTAAAACGTATGCACCGCTTGTCTAGAGCACATATACCAAAGCATAAGGCGTCTTCTCAGGTCTGCACCAATAATTTATTGTTTTCTCGCAGGTTATTAAACACAGATGTCCAAGGAGTGCGTGGGTCTGCGGCCAATCCGTTAGACATAATAGTCACGCAGCGTATGGAGGGGTCAACCTTTCTTGGACACATTCTTAAGTGCCTTCACGCACTTTGGCGCTCGAAGTCACGAGGACTCATATATCCGAGAGTCGAGTGCATGCGCTTCGTGTTGTAATAGAACTCAATGTATTTGAATATCTCCTGCTTGGTCTCCTCCTGGTCCTCGTATGCTTGCCCTTTGATAAATCCTCGCTTTAGCGTCTTGAAGAAGGACTCAACGACCGCATTGTCGTAGGGGTTGCCCGGACGTGAGATTGACTGTGTGATGCCATGATGCTCAAGCGTCTTTTGAAATGCCCGCGAGGTGTACTGGTTTTCTTGGCCATCATGGAAGATGAGGCCGCGATCCGGAAGGGTTCTCACGACCGACAGCCTGCTCGAGTGTGTCTATGACAAGGTTCTCGCGCCTATGGGTGGCCACCGGCCAGCCGACTACCTTTCGAAAGAAAGCGTCTATCACACTCGCAAGGTAGAGAAAGCCCTTCCTTGTCGGCATGGAGGTGATGTCTCCTACCTAAAGCCTGTTCTTGCTGAATACGGTGAAGGCTTGCTCGACTAAGTTGATGCGAGGATCTCCGGCTTCAATGCGCTTCTGGATGCGATAGCGCCTCGTTATCGCCTTGGCTTGAAGGCCCTTTTCCCTCATGATCCTTACGGCCCTCTTCTCGCTCACGACGACGCCGCTCTTCCTGAGCTCGAGATTGATCCGTCGGTGTTTGTATCTGCCCTTGTGCTTGAAGAAGATATCTTCCACGAATCCCTCAAGCGCCTCGTGCTCTATCTGCTGGTTGGACTTCCTGCGTCCCAGGTACTCGTAGTATCCAGATTTTTCGAGACTCTCATGAGATTGCATGCCTTCTTGATGGCGTCGAGATCGTCCCTGTGCTTCTTGAGGAAGCGGTACCTCACGTGCGGTCTTGACTTACGAAGGCCCGGAAATTTTTTAACAGTTCGTTTTCCCGCTCGAGTTCCTCGACCTGTTTTCTTAAGCTTTACGATCTCGTAATCCTTGTTCACCTTCGGTGAGCCGTTACCGAAAAAGGCATCTTCTCTCATCTTGTCGTATTCCTTGGCCCATCTTCTCAAGGTAGCGTCTTTGACGCCGAGCTCCCGGAAAAGGTCGATCACCGTGGTCTCGCCCACCAAGACGACTTTTGCGGCAGCTACCTTGAACTGGCGATCGTACCTCTTCCTTCTTTGGGTCATTGTGAACACCTTTCACTCTTAACTTGGTGTCCAATTTAGATTACATCCTTCAATTTCATGACCCGAAGACCCTTATACGATGCCGTCACACGCACAAAAGCGGCCGAGCTCTACGACAAGGGCCACGGTGTCCTCTCCATCGCGAACCAGATCGGGGTTCCCTACGAGGCCGTGAGACAATGGATCAACACGTACAGATCCGTTGGTATCGAAGGGCTGACAGACATGGGGAAGAAGCACACAGTCTACCCGTTTGAGACCAAGGTCGCAGCAGCTCGAGGCTGAGAACGCCTATCTAAAAAAATCGACGGCCCTGAAGGCGGAGAAGCGCTCTCGAACCGCGAGAAGGCGGCCATCGTGAGCGAGCTTTCAGGGCAGCATTCCCTCTCCGACCTGCTCAAGTGCGCCGGCCTCGCCAGATCGAGCTACTACTATGCGCTGTCCCACCCGAAGAGGCCCACGAGGCCGGAGCTCTGGGAGGCGGCGGCCGAGATCTTCTCGCGCACCGCCAACGGCTGCGGACACCGCCAGATAGCCATGGGAGAAGCTGGGCACCGACGTCACCGAGTTCAAGCAGCCCTGGGGGAAAGCCTACTTCGCCCCGGTCTACGGCTTTAACACCAAGGAGATCGTCGCCTGGTCGATCTCCCTGCATCCCGACATGGTCCAGTAGCACGAGCTGCTCGACCAGCTGATGACCAAGAAGCCAGATAGCGCCAGGCCCGTCCTGCACTCGGAGATGGGATGGCAGTACCAGCAGGCCGGTTGGTGCAGCAGGCTTAGGGAGGCCGGCGTGGTGCAGAGCATGTCCCGCAAGGGTAACTGCATCGACAACGGAGCGACGGAGCAGGTGTTCGGCCACATCAAGGACGAGTTCTTCAAAGGCAGGCAGTGGCCCAGCTTCGAGGCGTTCAAA
>Ga0214872_100395_pt1 | contig 11551 bp, 5 predicted proteins | sample Stichaenrichm18X_FD_168614 | JGI IMG/M metagenome (GOLD analysis project Ga0214872, IMG submission 168614) | Xylose enriched microbial communities from anaerobic bioreactor in Madison, Wisconsin, United States - 18X | ecosystem: Engineered > Bioreactor > Anaerobic > Unclassified | place: USA... | reverse complement strand
CTTGACGGCTTCGACAACTTTATTCGCATCGTCGTTTTTTGCCGATCCATAGGTGGAGTGCGAAAGCAACGCAACTTTTGGCTCGGTGCCAATAAGGGCCTTCCAGGATTCTGCGGAATTTATCGCAATGGATGCGAGCTCATCCGCACTCGGTTGCACGACCACGGCACAGTCCGAGAAAATAAACATGCCATGTTCACCCAGTTCGCAGTTGGGAACTACCATAATAAATACCGAGCTGACAAGTTTTGCGTTCGGCTTGGTCTTAAGAATCTGCAGGGCGGGGCGCAGCACGTCGCCCGTCGCATGGCACGCGCCGGACACCATGCCATCTGCGTGGCCTGTCTTTACGAGCATTACGCCGAAGTACAACACATCGTCGAGCATCTGATTAGCCTGTTCAGGTGTGACTCCCTTGTGTTTGCGCGCCTGATAAAGGGCATCGGCAAGTTCAGCGCGCTCGGGGTACGTTGCAGGGTCGATAATTTGTGCGCCCTGGAGGTCATAAGGGCTCGCGGCGATTTGGTTGGCATCACCTAAAATAATGAGATTGGCAACCTTGTCCTTTAAGATTTGCTCTGCCGCTTCGAGTGTGCGTGTATCGTTTCCCTCAGGCAAAACGATCGTTTTGCGGTCGCTTCGTGCCTGCTCAACCATTGAATCAAGAAACCTGCTCATTGCGTTCCTTTCGCTTATATATTTGTAGCGTATGGCACTATTTTAGAAGTCTTGTAATTTATTCGCATGATAACGCCAAGACGCGCAATGCGGCACGCTTGCTTTGCCCATTTCGCTCCGCAAAAACTTCGATTTTCATAGCTGCTCGCCCGTCCTTTTGATAGCAAATAGATTGACGCCAAGTCGGGACAGGATAAATAATGCTTTACCAATTTCCGCGGTATCTTTGCCATTTTCAAGATTGGATAAGTACACGGCAGAACAACCACTCATCTCGGCAAGCTCAGCTTGCGTATAACCGAGCTCCTTGCGTCTTTTTCTGATTGCACGCCCAAAGTCGGCGCTATCAATGATTCTCATGATTGTCCAATCATAAACGTCCGTTTATATATTTCTTAATACAAAGAAGTATAAACGTTCGTTAATAAAATATCTAAACTCATCACAATATAAACGAACGTTTATCATATGAACAATAAAGATTCCCTAAGGGAACTCTCCAAGTGGAAGAACACTATTGAGAGAGAATTACGCGTGGCGATATAGAGAAGTCTTAGCTGTATTTAACTGTCTTTAGCTGTCTTGAGCCGCGTCAAGCGTTAGATCTTTTTTGCGTAGATGCCAAAAAGAGGCGTGGATGCCTGGCTTACGAGTTCTTCCTTCGACCATACGCGGTCACAAACACGCAAATCTACATCAACGTTGAACCCGAGTGTTTTGAGTATCTGTTTGTCCCACTCGGGGCGCTGTTTGTCTGTCAAAGGTGCGAGTTTCGCGATGTTCTCCATTGCCTGAGGATTGCCAAGTTGACAGCGATCATTCATGCCACTATGCGCGATGTTTTGTCGATCTTCCTCATATTTCTTTCGCATATCTTTGTCATCTAGATAGCGATACCAATTTGCATCGTAGTTCAATAGAAATCCGTCAGGTCGCAGAACACGTGCCCATTCGTAGTACGCATCAGCAGGATGGGGCAGATCCCACGTGAGATTTCTGGATACAATAACATCGAAACTTTCACTGGGGAATGTAAGTGATTCAGCATCCATCGACATAAACTGTATCTTTTGGGCGTTCTTGCGAGCATTTTGCCGTGCATGCTGAAGCATGGAAGGTGTGTAATCGATTGCAGTGACGTTGTAGCCTTGCTCCGCCAAAATAATAGAGAAGAAGCCAGGTCCACAGCCTATTTCCAGAACCCGCAGATCTTGCCGTTTTGCATCAGGGAAAGCGGCACTAATTTTACTATCGAGCTCATTTGACCATGCGCACTTCTGGCCACTTTCCAATTCGCCAATATGCTGTTTCGAATAACTGTCCGAACGGAAGGTCCAGTATTGTACGTTCGCCTGCTCATATAATTCGTCGGAAGAGTGGCGAACAGGGGTAGAAAGGTCAGAAACCTTCTCATACGTATTTATAGCGAAAGTAGTTTGGTTAGCAACCTGGTTGGCAGAACGCATTGCCTTGCTTTCTCTCAATCGTCCACGCAATTGAAAAATGATTACGTGTTCGTTCAATGTTACGAATAATAAAATTGTAACATTTTCACAGTAGAGAAATTTGAATTAAACAAGAAGTATATATATCAAAAAAGGATGCCGATGAGGGTAAAAGAACGTCAATGAGCTCATAAAAAACTTGCAAGCCTTAGTGTGTTACGCAAAGACTTGCAAGTACTTCAGTGTTTATTTGTTACGCAATAATTACTTTGCCAACAGCTCACCTAACAGTTCGCGACTTCTACTTATGAGGATAGAACCCACTTGGTGCAGAGCTCTGGTTAATCATGATGTTCTTGACCTGGGAGTATGCATCCAGGATGCGCATGTCGTTCTCGCGACCGATGCCGGATTCTTTGTAACCGCCAAACGGTGCACCTTCCGGAATCTGGTTGTAGGTGTTGACCCACATACGACCCGTCTCGATCGCACGTGAAACACGCAGCGCGCGGGTGATGTCCTGAGTCCAAACGGCACCGCCGAGTCCGTAGGTGGAATCGTTTGCCATCTTGATGACCTCGTCTTCGGTCTTAAACTTGATCACCACGGCCACAGGTCCGAAGATCTCGTTCTGCGCGCACGGCATGTCATTGGTCGCATCGGTAATCAGCGTTGGCTTGAAGAAAATGCCCTTTGCGCAATCGCCTTCGGTGTATGGCTCGCCTCCGCATGCGATAGTCGCGCCGTGTTCCTTCGCGTTTTCAATCCAGCCCATAACTTTCTCTTGCTGGCGTTTGTTGATCTGCGCGCCCATCTGGGTGGTTGGATCCAAAGGATCGCCAATCTTTACCTTGTTGAACTGGTCAATTGCTGCATCGAGGAACTTGTCGTAGATGTCTTCCTGAACAAAAATACGCGAGCCCGCGCAGCAAACCTGGCCCTGGTTAAACAGAATGCCCAGCTGAATGCCGTCAAGCATTTGATCGAAGTTGCAGTCGTCAAAAACGATGTCCGCGGATTTGCCGCCCAACTCCAATGTTGCAGGAATCAGGCGCTTCGCTGCAGCGTCTGCAACGTTGTGCCCGACCTCGGTAGACCCGGTGAATGCGAGCTTCCTGAAACCTGGGTTGTCCAGAATATACTGACCAGATTTTGAACCCTTGCCAGTGATGACGTTCAAAACGCCTGCAGGCAGAATGTCCTGAATCAGTTCGGCAAGAATTAGCACCGAAAGTGGCGTCGATGACGAAGGCTTGATTACCACGCAGTCGCCAGCGGCCAAGGCAGGTGCGAGTTTCCATGCAGCCATCAGGAACGGGAAGTTCCACGGAACAATCTGTCCTACGACGCCGATTGGCTCGCGCAAAACAAGGCTCATGAGCCCGCCGTCAAGCAGTTTTACCTGGCCAACTTCGGTTTCAATGAGGCTTGCGAAATAATTGAAGTGGCGCACACTCAGCGGAATATCCAGCCCTGAAGTCTCACGAATTGGCTTGCCGTTATCGCGGGTTTCAATTTCGGCAAGTTCATCTTTATGCTCATCGATAACGTCAGCGATCTGGCGCAACAACTTCACGCGCTCGCCCGTTTCCATTGCCTTCCATGCGGGATATGCAGCCCACGCAGCATCTACAGCTGACTGCACATCTTCTTTGGTGGCTTCTGCGCAGGTAGTCAGATGCTCGCCGTTTGCGGGGTTTGTAACCTCAAACGTGCCGCCATCTGATGCAGGCACAAACTTGCCTCCAATGAACAAACCGTAGGAATCCTTAAACTGGTATGCCATAAAACCACCTTACTTTCTTTCGCCGAAGCGAAGTTAGAGGAAACATATACGTGTTTATGAACGCATATATGTCGGTGAGCACATATTTGCCTGTGCCCGGGCAGATAGAAAGGATATTTGATCGACTGATCCGTCTGGACTCAAGTATAGAGGGCGCCTCATGCATGCAAGCGATCGCGTTTCTGATTGGTAGGTTCATGCGGGTGAAATACGTTTCTGTTGGCGAAATGTGTACTTACTGATAAGAATCGAACACCATTGATGTTTATAGCCTCTCAATGTTTATAGTCTATCGGCGATTTTCTGAGGAACAGTACCGACGGCGTATAAAGGTACATTTATCAGCCAATCTTGTTCACGGTATCCTCTGAGTGAAAGGCGTAATCCGCGCTTAAGATGGTACGAATCTATAAAAGAGTGAAGGCTTTTCGATCGCAGGTTTTCTTCAGCTTTCACTTCGACAGGAACGATTTCCCCCGCGTAGTCGTATATGAAATCAATCTCTGCACTCGAGTTCTTCGACGACCAGTAATGAAGATTCTTGATTCCATTTGTCTGAAGGGACTGACAGGCGAAGTTCTCTGTGAGGGATCCTTTAAACTCGGTAAACAGATGGTTTTGCTTGACGATTGTAGACTTGTCCAAGTTACTTGCCGCGCCTAAGAGTCCCACGTCAAGAAGGTATAATTTGAATGCATCTTTGTCTTCATATCCAGCGAGAGGCAAGGCCGGCTTTTTGATACGGCGTACGCGAATGAGTAATCCAGCATCCACGAGCCATTGAATTGCTTCCTCATAACTGCGCGCCCGAGCACCAGTTCGTACTGCTGAATAAATGAATTTTTTGTTTTCGCGCGTGAGTTGACCTGGGGCGGATTGCCAAACTAAGCGGATTTTTTCTGCCATTTCTGGTGACGTGTGCTTTGAGAAATCCTGCTCGTAGTCTCGAAGAAGTCTCTCCTGAACTGTTCGAGCTGCATCAAAATTCGCTTCTCTCCCAAAAGCTGTTACCGCCTCAGGCATTCCCCCGACGAAGTAATAAAATCGCAATTTGTCCGTGAGCATCTCGCTAAAAGCTGTCATCATATCGAAATCGGCAGCATCGACAACGTCTGCTAATTTTGCATCGCCAGTGCCACGGAGAAATTCTGAAAAGGTAAGAGGAAATAAATCAAGGTAATCGACCTTCCCAACAGGATACGAAATGTCCTGGTGCATAGCGACTCCAAGAGGTGATCCAGCTGCAACAATAGGTACATCGGGACGGGTCTCGCAGAACATTTTAAGAGACATCAAGGCTCTTGGGCATTCTTGGATTTCATCAAAGACCACCAAGACATCTGAGTTTCCCGCATCCGTATTTGTTGCCAATGATATGGCTTGCAACAAGCGGTGGCAGTCCAGACTCCCTTCAAAAACAGCTCTCATATTTTCATCGTCCATAAAAGATATGTATGCTGTTTGGTGAAAATGCGTGCGTCCAAACTCCTGTATAAGCCATGTTTTCCCGACCTGACGAGCGCCTTGAATTATGAGAGGCTTGCGGTTAGAAGAAGATGCCCACAACTCGAGCTTTGCCATAGCAATTCGATCCATGCAATTCACCTCTTCAATAATATTAAAAAAGAATATCCAATTCATCTGCAACAATGCCAAATATACCATAGGTAAAATTAACTTTGATGCCAAATTTGCCATAGGTAAATCTTCAAATGACGCCAATTTCCCCAGGGGTAGCGTAAAACCCTTTAGGGTGAGTAATTGAACCATTCAGCGAGAAATTCAGCGTTTTCAAGTTTTCTTATTGACTTTCGGCTTGACATGATTGTACGGTTAGGGAAGCCTAACAGTTTGTGATTTTTCGCAAATTGCTATCAAGGCGAAACTCGACAACTCGTTTCTAAGTGGCTCATCACCGGGCCACAACGGGTCTTAAGCATCAAGAAAGTTGGGTGCTAAAAATGGGCAATCAGACGGTCAATGCGCTTGCTACCAGTGGCCTTTTCATCGGCGTGAAGAAGGACTATTTCGAAGATGTGCTTTCAATTATGGGCGCGCACGAGCAGTCGTATGAAGACCAGGAGTTGCTCTTTAGGCTGGGAGACCGCGTCGAATTAACCGGCATTGTGATTGATGGTCGGGTAAAAGTAAACTTCTACGATGAAAACGGAAACAAGTCTTTGATCGCAGCGATGGGGCGCGGTGGTGTGTTCGCCGAAGCAATCGCAGCCGCTGGCGATCCTAGTCCCGTACAGGCGGAGGCCTCCGGTCAAACACGGGTTCTGTGGCTTAATATCAATCGTCTTATGACCGCCAAGGCAATGTCCAAAACCCCTTATGCCGGCATGATAATGATGAACGTAGTTCGTATGCTTGCACGCAAAAATACCATGCTGGTGAGCAAGGTGCAGCTTCTTGCGCAGAAGCGCCTGCGCGATCGTATAAAGCTGTATTTATTACAGTGCGAAAATCAGTCAGACTCGGAAGAATCGAATGCGGGGAACAGTCGTGCAGAATTGGCGCATTATTTAAACGTTGACCGCAGCGCGCTCTCACGCGAATTAGGGCGGCTGCGCGATGAAGGTGCTATTGCCTTAGAGAACGGCTCCATTAAGGTGATTAATCATCAATTTTTAGAAAAATAATCAGATTTTTCAAAATTATTTTTTCCATTTGTTGCCATGGCAACAACACGAACTTCATTTATCCAATAAAAAGTTAGGTATGCAAAACAATTTGAGGAAGACAAGCAGCTTCAAAAGCTGCGATGTCGGCTTCGCATTTGAGGCGAAGTAACAGACAGTAGGCTTTTTCGGGTAATGAATGTAGGTGTATTGCCACTGAAGGGAAAGAACTATACAGCCTCGCGATTTAACGTTGCGAGTTGTATTTTCGCCGAAACGTTTTCTTTAGATTAGAAGATTTTCCCTGGTAATCCATCCTTTTACAAACGTACATCTCAATACGCCGAAAAAACTGAAGAGAAGGGTCGGATTCATGTTCATATCTAAATCTAAGAAAGGCAGCGCGAGGCAAGCGGCAAGGCTTGTGATGGCATTCTTCCTAACATTTGCCATGGCTTTTATGTCTGTTCCTGCTGTCTCTCTTGCTGCAGAATCTAATTCGAAGGACTCGGCTATTGTCGCGAGCGACCAGCAAGGGGGCGAAAACAGCGATAATTCTTTAAGTCAAACTTCAGGGAATGCTACTTCGGCAACGACAAATGGGTCAGCATCTGCATCTTCTGCTGATGCCAACGCTCAACAGTCGAAAGAAGATAGCCAACAGCCAGCAGATAATAATGTTACCAATACTGCTAATAGTGGTAACGCTACTGACGATTCTCAAAGTTCAGACGCCTCTTCGCAAAAAGGTCAAAGTTCTTCTGAAAACTCTCAAGCTGAGAACGGACAATCTGAGACGGATGCTGCTACTCAAAATGCCATAAGCGATGAAGGAATGGCGTTGCTTGCAGCTGAAGAAGACAGCGGCAATGATAGCGGAAACAATGCACCGTCATCTTCAGTAGATTCGCTGGAACCAGGTACCTATTTAGTCACTGCAAATATGGTTATTCCTGGTTCACAAAACCAAGTACTCGGCGGGCTTACTGTCTACCTTACGTCTTCAACATTTCCGCCAGTAAATCCACAGACTTCTCGTAATGCAACTCTTGTCGTTGATGATTCAGGAGCGATGACTCTCTCGTTTGATCTTAATTATCAGTGTGACGACATTATCACGCTGCAGTCCATTGCGTCAGGTTCTGATGTGGATGTTATTAGTACCCAGCGTAATGACCACCAATATGGTGATGAAGGTAACTACGTAAATGGTCGTATTACTTCAGTAACTCTTGGTCTGCATAACAAAAGTGGTTCATATTCATTCGGAGATTGTACCGAGTTTAATGATATTGCCCTAGCTCCACTTAACGTGACGAAGCAAATGCGTACTATGCCTATCTATCTTTCAGTTGATCTTGCAAATGCACAGAAGCAATACACGGGCGAAGACACGGATGTTACTCATTCTTTTACCGATGATGCAACAGGGGTATCAGTACAAGTTGTCTCTTCTAATGACAGTCTCAATACCTCACTCAATACTGCAACCTTCCAGGTATCGCAGCCTCAAGAAGGGGACACCACCTACGATACCGCTATAAATGCACTTCATGAACAGGCATATGGACAGGTAAGCTCTATGTCTATGTATGACCTGCAGCTCCTAGACAGCGCAGGAAATCCTATTGATACAAGTGGTGCTGGAAGAATATCGGTTACTGCTCCTAATTCAGTAGACCAGGTTGATGGCTACTTCTACAACGGGACCTTGAGCCAGGTCTCAGGATTTACTAAAGGAGACGGCACAGTTTCCGGCACAATTCCTTCTATGGGAACACTGATGATATTCGGCACCCAGGACTCGCTTCGTTGGGAAGAACAGAGTTTTACTGATGAGGCAACAGGAGTTTCTGCATGGGGTCGCAGTCAAGTTGCAGATGTACTGGACGCAGGTTTCCCAGCGGCAAGCTTTGACGTTCTAACAGAGCAGAAAGATTTAGGTACTGCATATTACCTTAAATTCAAAATGTGGTCAGCCTCCGAAAATGATTGGGAACCCTTCGTGGTGGCTCATGATGGTACACAGGTAACTGTTTCCATTCCTGTCTCGTCTGATTCGCAGCGTGTTTATATGGTTTCATACGGAACAACTTACGTTGATACTCATGCCACGATTGAAAATGGTATGGCGACGTTTACAATTATTAATCCTTCAATGTCAAGCGACAACGCAAATGAACGTTTACAAGAGCTCTTCTACGGGATGGATTATAGAGCAGATAACTTTGGAATTTACTTCCTTGTGGCTGATCATCCGTATGCCACTGAAGCACAGACTGTTTCAGGCCTTACGTATACTGGACAACTTCAGCAAGGCCTTATCTTAAATACAGAGACGACTGAAGTTGTTCGCAGCTGGGTGAATTCCGATTGGAACACGAGTGCATCTGCTGACGGTACTTCCGGTATCAATGCTGATACGTATAACGTCGAATACAAACCTAAAGATGGATATACCTGGGTTGATGGAACAACAGATTCAAAAACAGCCTCTTGGACATTAGGGCGTGCAAGAATCAGGGCCCATTGGCAAAAGATTGTTCCATATGACTATTCTGGTCCAATTCCCACAGTTGATGACATTAGAAATGAAATGACCTTTACCGGATTTGTAAATGGTGATACGGAAGAGACACTTGAGGGTTTTGACCGCAGTGCAATTCAAATCTCACTAGCTTCAAATTGGCCCACCCAAGCTTCAGATTGGCAGGAGACAACTGGTTGTGATCTTAATTCAGATAAATACCGCTTCTATGCTCGGATTAGTGGGGGGAATCTTGGAAATAATTACCAAGTTGATGGCACTGGATACTTTATTGTAGGTATGTCGCCGGAAGTTGAGGCAATGCTCCAGCCGGCAAATGGTGAGTCATATTCGCTTGTGTATACGGGAACCCAACAAAGGTTTTGGGATACAATTGCTGATAAGACTTTCGCCAATGGAACGTTTGGGCAGTTAGGCGATGGTACTGGAGTGGCAACTGATGTTGGCACATATCAAGTAATAGTAGAAATGAGCTACCAAGGTGGGCAACTATGGTCTGCCTGGTCTGATGGCACAACTGATCCCAAAGAATTTGAATGGAGCATCACTCCAGCACAACTGACAGCCACGCTTCAAGACACCACTATCGATGTCTATGATCCAGAAAGCAACGATAACCAGTTTAATATTGATGTCGCAGGATTTGTAAACGACGAAACGGCAGAAACTGCTGCCGATTATGTAGCTCCAACGGCATCGCTTCCGGATAATGTTGAGCCAGGCAAGACCTATGAAGTCACCCCAACAGGTGGTTCTGCGAGAAACTATACATTTAATTATGCTCCTGGCAATGTGACGGTGAATACTGTTGTTGCGCATGCTCCTGAAGGTCAAACCCTTACCTATACAGGTTTAGAGCAAACAGGAGTAGAAGCAGGTAATGGCTACACCCTCTCAGGTGATGTATCTGCAACCAATGCAGGTACCTATACTGTAACGGCTACTCTAAATGATGGCTACATCTGGTCAGATGGAACAACAGATCCAAAGACCATTACGTGGACCATCGCACCAGCTAATATTGCAAACGCAACAGTAACAGCAGCAGATGCAGAATATACCGGAGAGGCTTTAACTCCTGAGGTCACGGTTACCTTAAACGGAAACACGTTAACCCAGGGAACCGATTACACGGTTGCTTACTCAAACAACACAGAAGTTGGGACAGGGACTGCAACGGTTACCGGTGAAGGTAACTATACCGGAACTGCGACCGCTACCTTTAACATCACGCGTGCGGCATCAGAAATTACACCAGGCACCTATACAGTAACGGCAAACCTGGCAATGCCTGGTGAATATAACCCTGTACTTACGGGAATTGATGTCTATGCCAACAGCCCCGATAATCCTTTCGGTCCTACCATTGATGAAAACACCGATGTTACGGTGCAAAGCAGGATCCCTAGGTATGCTCAATCAATGAATGCAACGATTGTGGTGGGCACCGATGGAACGCGTACGCTGATACTTCCTATTCGCAACCCAATCTTTACGACGCAGTCTCTTGGTACCTGCGATCAACTTACCAACGTGCATACCGAACGGGTTACTCCAACGGCAAATGGTGGGATGTTTAGTGGCAACTATGGAAACCGTACTGATCGCATCCATATGATGAGTGCCGTTCTTCCTGCAGGCGATACTACAGGAACAGGTACCTATAACTTTAAAGGTAGCGTGCTCTACGCGGTGCCACTTGATCGTGAGATTGCGCCAACAGGAGATATCGCCCTGCAGCTTACCGTTGACTATGACAGTATGACACGTGCATCCGATAGCACCGCACTTCCTACCTTTGCGCGTACTTCGGTTGCTGCTCCAACTGCTGCCGAAAACCTTACCTACACTGGCTCTGAACAAACGGGTGTTGCGACAGGCACGGGTTACACGCTTTCTGGAGCTACTTCTGCTGCTGATGCCGGAACCTATACAGCAACCGCAACATTGGTAGATAACTATGCATGGTCAGATGGCACAACAGATCCAAAGACCATTACCTGGACCATTGCACCAGCTAATATTGCAAATGCAACAGTAACAGCAGCAGATGCTGAATATACCGGAGAGGCTTTAACCCCTGAGGTCACGGTTACGCTTAATGGCACAACCCTTACCCAAGGAACTGACTACACGGTTGCTTACTCAAACAACACCGAAGTTGGGCAGGGTACCGCTACCGTCACTGGTCAAGGTAACTATACCGGAACTGCTACAGGAACCTTTGCCATCACAGGCAACAACAATCCTGGTACCAATGACAATTCTGGTACGAACAACAACCCTGGTACCACGGATAATTCGGGTTCAAATGCAGGCATCACCGATAACAACTCTGGTGCAGCAACGGTTGACAATAACACAGGAGCAGGCACGACTGATCAAAACACTGCCACTACTCCGAGTTCGACCGATACAACACCGGCCGCAACAAGTGGCGCGGGCGCTTCGGATACCACTGCCGCAGCTT
>Ga0214872_100389_pt1 | contig 11637 bp, 7 predicted proteins | sample Stichaenrichm18X_FD_168614 | JGI IMG/M metagenome (GOLD analysis project Ga0214872, IMG submission 168614) | Xylose enriched microbial communities from anaerobic bioreactor in Madison, Wisconsin, United States - 18X | ecosystem: Engineered > Bioreactor > Anaerobic > Unclassified | place: USA... | reverse complement strand
TTCGAGGAACCTACACCCTTACGAGGAACGATATGATCCATCTGACAAGTTTGGAATGTTATGGGTTTACCACAGTATATACACTGTCCATTTTGTCGTTGAACTGCCTGAAGTCTTCTTATATCACCATGACTTATTGCGTCATCACCATGAATGTTAGCATCGGCCTCTTCCGATAACGCACTTTGCCTTTCTTTATATTTAGATTTAATCTTTGCAACCTGCTGTCTGACCTTTTGGTTTGCTTCATATCGCTTATTAGATTCACGCGTATAAGCTTGGTCCTCTTCACGGGCTTTCTTTGGAGTCATGAAGCCTTGCCGAACAAGCTCGATATTAACTGTTTCTGGTTTGCCCCATTTCTTATTGCAAGCACAAATCCAACGAGCAACAATTTTTATATTGCGATCTACTGCAGGATTTCCCGTAGGCGTTCCGAGTTTATTTGGTTGCGGTCGCCAATTATCATCGACACCGAACTCAGCTTTACGCGCTTCAAAAAGATCCATCCCATCATGAAGCATTCGGCGATTCAATCGAGTGAGTGTATCAACACTATATGCGGCGCGCCCTGACTTTAAATGGATATTATCTACCTTGTTTAGAACTGCCTCATCCATTTTTCCAAGCTCATCCAAGAAACTGTCAACTGATCTTTTTGCCTCTTGCTCTTCTTTTGTTAAATGAGACACATCAAGCCCAGCATTTCCCATCATCTCAATGAAAATCTCACGCTCAATTTCTTTTGTTGGAGTATCGTCGTACCACCAATCAGCAAGTTGTTTTACCTTCTGCACTTCTTTTTCTGTTGATAGATAGGGCGGAACCTTATTAGAAATTGGCTCGCCATCTTTTGTAACTCCACCAGTTCCTCTAATGTTGTTCCTTTCAGTACCAAGAGTTTCTGCTAGATCGCTCCAAGTACATCCGCCATTTTTAGAGACTTTACGCGAGCACAAAAACTTATATGCTGTTTGGATTTCCTTGGCTGTAAAACGACGCTCTTCTTTTCCATCTACCAAACGTAGGTTCGTGATCGTCGTAAGTATTACGTATTTTTGGAAAGCTATAGAAGCGCGTGACGCACGGGGTTTTCCCGGCGGCAGATCATCTTTCGCAACGAGCTTTGCTGCTGCGCCTACTTCTTTTGGGTTAACCTGTTTAAATACCGCTGTAATGATTTCATCCCATTGATTTTCCGGAACTTTTTGCATCTTAAAAATCTTGAGAAGCTCATAGCAGTTATCACTCTGATGTAGTTTTTTCATCTGTGTTTCAGGAATGTCTGCCACGTTAGAAGATTTATTACCTTTTTCAGATTCTTTAGGTGGATCGCGGCGGATTCTGAATCCTGTTTGCGGAACTAAAAGATCCTTTACTAATTCTGCTGGTGTTGGTCGATCACCTTCGCCCCAACTAGGAGGAGTAATAACAAGATTATTTTTATCATCGTAAGAGAAGGTTGCTCCATACGTATTCGCATCTTGTATACCCTGTTGCTGGCGTTCATATTCCCATTTAGCAATGCGCTTGTAAAATTCCAAATAAAATTCCGAAGGCTTTTTACTGTCCTCTATAAGGGATGATTCTTTCTCATACGGATTTCTCCAACCACGATGGCGCGCAATATGTCGCACGGCAGCCGTAATCGCTAATGCGCGCTCATCATCATTCTTGATATAAGAAGTTGCAGCAAAAATACGTGCATTCCACATCCAATAAGTATTTTCTGGAATCGTCCCATCGGACATATCTCGAGCACGATCAACTGGGTAGCCCAACTTTTTAAGAATAACATCAAGCTGAGAAAGCCTTTTTCGCTGTTGTTTCATCCGACGACGTGTACGTCGCGCCACTCCAGAAACTGCTTTACGAGAATCTGCGACTTTTGCATTCTGAGGATCAACGCCGCCATCATGGATAACACTCATAGAGCTGAGTATGCGGATTGGCATCGCATCACGAGGATCATCAGAAGAATCATCAATCTCAATGGCAGTTAAGCCATCAGAATAAAGCCCAACATCAATTCCTATTCGATAACGTATTTTTTGCTGAGCCATAATTCTCCTTAAATCCAGATCTTCTCAACTATTAGTTAAATTACCCTAAACCTTTTTGCCATTAATCCTTGTCTTAGCTCATTAGCCAGGATTTGTTTCCAATTGTTTGGTCAATAGCATCACAAAACGGTTGAGATGTATATGCAACATTAATTTTGACATGTATCAATTAGAGAATCTTGCATAAAAAAAGCCCCTTGCGGGGCGGCTTCGAGAGGAAGATCCTCTCTCTGTGCTGAGAAATCATGATGGCAAACAAGGCCATCACTTATTGAAGATCTGCATCTCCTTTATACATCAAAATAGTCAAAGTAACCAGTTCTTATTTGTTGAGTGAATCATTTACGAATCCAAAAGTATCTTCCTGAGAGCTGGACAATCTCTCTACTCAGGAAACGTCCACTTGGATGTATCTTCTGGGGTTCGCCAATCGCATGGGTCTGGAGCAGCATATACCTTAATGCCATCGAGCAAAATCTGTACTCCTGTTTGAAATGAATCGCTGCTGTATGCGCTGTCTTTAAGAACCGACCATGCCGTAGACTTCCCGTCCGCTGATTGATGCTTGATATGGTGGTCAAGTATTTCGTAGCATTCATTCGTGATAAAGCCGCTCAAAAACGCAGCAAACACGTCGTAAAGTATACGGTAGACATCTTTAGGCATTCCCTGATCACAATGCACATAGTAAATATTTTTGTTATGGTTCGACGAATAAAATCTATTGATCTGGGAAGATAGAATTCTCACTTGCGGATGTTGCAGCGACACATCGCGTAAACTGTTGCATATGCGCTTCATCGTATCTTCCCAATATTCTCCGGGAACTGGTTTATTGTCTACATCGCTGTACATCTTCTCAACAACCGCGATTTCAATCGCCGCTTTTGAAGGAAAATAGGAATACAGACCCATGGGGCTCATGCCCAATTTATCTGCGAGTTTTCGCATAGAGAAGGCAGTTTCACCCTGCGCGTCAATAAGATTGAAAGCCGCATCAACAATATCCTGTTTCGTAAATGCTGGTTCAACACCGGGCTTTGCCATCCTACTCAAACCTCCTCAAAAATGAACATGCAATCCTCAACTTCATCTACTAATTTAGTCTCATTTATTCTTGCGGAAATGCAATTTAAGATCAATTTTTCAAACCGTGACGTAAAAAGCTTTAAGAAAATATTTGTGGGAAACTCGGGCTAATTTCTTTGCCATCAACAAAAAATGTCCAGATGGACTCATTAAATATGCCATATACCTACCATTAATTACGTACAGTGTATATAATTAAGGAAAGTTGTCATTTCTATGACAACCGAGCATCAGTTTCGTCAAACTCGTATGGGGGGAAAGGATATGGGAACAGGCGAACACAGCTCACTATCCCGCCGTAAGTTTTTAAAAACTGCAGGGATGAGTGCACTTGCAGCAGCAGCTGCTACGGGTGCATTTAGCATGACGGGTTGTTCGAGCAATAACGCAAACGCAGAAGAGCCAATCAAACATGTTGGAGGCGGCGTCGCAGATTACAGCGAAAGCGTATACACCGACGTTTTTCCACTTCAAACAAGAAACATGCCAATCATTGATGCTCCTTGCGAAACTACACGACAAGGCACGGTTGCCTATGTCGCAGGAGACATTCCAGAAAACCAGATCAACCGCACCGAAACCTGCGACGTGCTGGTTGCAGGCGCTGGGTGGACCGGCGTATGTGCCGCACTCGCCGCTTCTGACGACGGGCACACCAGCGTATTCTGCTTTGAGAAAATGTCGAAAGGCCGAGGCATCTTCGAAGGTGCGGGTGTTGTCGGCGGCAGAGTCATGGAAGCAGCGGGTAACAACGTCGATAAAGCCGAAATGATGGACCGTATGCGTCACGCGGCGTATTATCGCGTGCCCGTTGATCCAATTAAACTTTGGGCAGATCGCTCAGGTGAAGCAGTCGACTGGCTGCAAGATCGTTTTGACGAGGGCGATGGCCAAATCGAAACATATTTCCATCGTGGAAGTGCGAATGCTCACAATTTTGATGTGCCGCAAACAGAAATTGCATTCCGTTCGCCACAATGGTCCGAACAAACAACAAGTAATGCAGGTGGCGCCGGAATCTATATCGTCGCAGACTTAGCAAACACGTTCCAGAAGCGCAGCAATGCCGACCTTCGTTACAACACCGCAGTCTGCAAACTTGAGCGTAATGATGACGGGGTCGTCACCGGTGCAATTTGTCAGGATAGCGATGGGTATTTCCGCGTAAATGCGAATAATGGCGTCATTCTTGCAACGGGTGGCTTTGATGCAAATCCCGCGATGCTTAAAGCATGGTGTCGTGCTGAAGATATTGCGAATACCACCTCATGGGCACCGACCGAGGGCACAACGGGCGACGGTCAGCTGATGGGCCTCGAAATCGGCGGACAGATGGATCCATTGCCAGCGGCAATCATGAACTTCGACTTCGGCAACCCTGAAGCTTATTACTCCAGAGGAGCAAACCGCCTCGTCGGTCAAGGACTTCTCATCAATGAAAACGGAATTCGGTTTGCTTCCGAATCGCTTCCGTTCCAGGCAAGAGGAAACGCCATTTCCGCGCAGCGTCATTACGGCTCTGACTGCTGGCGTGTTGTAAGCCAAACTCAGATCGATCCCTTCAGACGTCAGCGCGCCGATGACTGGTCAGATGTACAAACTTATTTCGACTATTGCCAAGAAAAGGGCTATTTAGTCACTGGGTCTACCGTCGAAGAGCTTGCGACAAACATGGGCGTTCCTGCTGATAACTTGGTCGAAACGATTAACCGTTACAACCAATTCGTCGACAACCGCAAAGATGAAGATTTCAACAAGCCGATGCAGACTGCAACAAAGATGGAAGGTAATGAATTCTGGGCTTTTAAAGAGCAGCAATGCATTCTAGCAACGGTTTCCGGCCTGGTAGTGGACTATTATTGCCACGTTCTTGATTACGACGACAACCCTATTGAACATCTTTATGCCGCAGGCGGTGCTTCTGGCGGATTCTTCAGTGGAAACTATCCTCGTCACATCTTCGGACCTTCTGCAGGCAGATGCCTGACATTCGGATATGTTTCGGGGCAAAATGCAGCGAGGGGGATTTAACAATGGCTGAGAATAATACCAATCAAGCTAGCCAAGCTTCGACTGCAAAAGCGGTAAACAACAAAAAGAGAATTACGATTGCCATCATTGTCATTGTTGCGGTTCTGGCGTTAGGGATTGGACTTTGGCAATGGCACAACACCCCCGCGTTCTGCGGATCGGTATGCCACACGACGATGAGTGAGCATCTCACCAATTACGAAAATGGTCCCGGAATAGCGAAGGTTCATGCGGATAATGGTTTAACATGCCTTGATTGCCATGAGGCTGATCTCAATACGCAGGTTTCTGAAGTGGAAGCTCAGCTTTCTGGAACCTATGGCGACCTAACGCTTGCGAGCGGCCATTACGTCGACAATCAGAAGTGCCTGGATTGCCATGGCGGATCCTATGAAGCCCTTGCCGAGCAGACATCATATCTTGATCCGTACAACCCACACAATTCTCCGCACGGACAGATCGATTGCGATGAGTGCCATAAAGGTCATGCTGCGCAAGTCGATCAATGCGGCGAATGCCACGACAACGGCGGTCAGCACATGCTTTCATAGCTTGTGAGAACGAACTGGCGATAAGCACGAAGTCAGGACGAAATTGGGAAGTTGCATTGCCTTAAATTTCGCAAGCCAAGGAAGCGTTCCTCGTTGACTTCGTATCATCACATATTGGCTTCACGATTCAGGCTCTTGATGCAGATCAGGAGCCTGAATTTTTTGCCACCTGCTTTTGCCGTCTGCGGCTGCGCGTCATTTTTGCATTGGCGTCGACCCCAACCGTTATCTCTTACGCTGGTTCTCGCCGTCATCTCTTACGCCTGCGCCTCGCCATTATCTCTTATGCATGTACCTCATCGTGGCGCTTGCTAAATAAGCCCGGTGCATGCAGGTATTTCTTGAAGAGCGTCGTAATCACAACCATTGAAATAACCGTCATGATTAAAAACAGCACGTACGAAATCTCGTAACCACCAAAAATCGGTACCAAGAAACCTGGGATGAAGTTAAACACCAAGCCACCGGTCGTAAAACAAACCTGAAGGTTCTTAATGAGCTTCGAGCGATTTTCGGGATGAGAAAGCGAAATGCCCCAAACAGGAAGACCCACAGAGTTGATCGAACCGCCCCAGTACATGCACAAAATGCTTATAGCAGCAAAGAGCGGATTTCCTGTAGGAATGAGCAGCGCGGCAATAAGACCAACAATCTCGATCATGTATAAAATGGTTGTTCCTTTACGCACACCTATATGGTCAAACATTCGACCCGTTACAACCTTTGCAAACGTAAGGCAAAGACCACCAAGCGAAATCATTCCACCAACAAAAACAGGATCAAAACCGCTTGAAGTCATTTGTATCGTGATATAGAAAACTGCCGAAGTGCAGAAAACGCCTACGCAAAACGCAGATGCAGCAAGAGCAAACTGCGCTCGTTTTGAAAGCTGTACATCTTCAGGAATAGTGTACTGGTGTATGCTTTTGCGCTCAGGCAACCCCTTCGCACGGCGCCGATCTGCTTTATCAGTAATATGATATGCCTTAAGACCCAAGTCAGAAGGGCGATTTCGCAACAGCAAGAATGAAATAACCGCAAAAAAGAGCGAGATAATTGCTTCTATCCAAAACGCCCAGGAAAGCGAGATAGTTTCCGCTGCATACGTAATGATTGGTGGCATGAGAATTCCCGCAACTCCGCTTCCTGTTGCAGCCACCCCAACCACACTTGCGATATCGTTGGCGAACCAACGGTTAATCGCATAGGTCATGGCAACATTTCCACCGAGCCCGTATGCGATGCCGATAAAAATACTTGCAAACATATAGCCAGGCAGAGACTGCATAAATCCAAAAAGGAACATTCCAATTGCTGCGAATACCATGGATAGCGTGATGCCTACACGCAAATCAAGAAGATGGTAATAGTTGACGATGAGCACCATAGAGATTGCGGAAACAAGCAGGCGGAACGTGATAACCAGCGAGCCACCCGCATCTCCAACTTGCTCAACGATATATGGCTGATACACATTAAACGAAGTTGAAACTATCCCAACGTTTACGAACATCATAAAAAAGCAGCATGCTGCAATCACAAAGGCATACTTGCTGTGACGCCCCGCATTTTCTTGGGGCGCACTCTTCGTTTTATCAGCCATTTTCCCTTCTCGACGATTGAGACTTTTCATAATGCCATGTGAAATATTGGCATTAAAAAAGTGTAATTATGTGCACGATAGTTAACATAGGAAGTTGTACAACAATAGGTTCCTATATAAAAGGGTGTTTCTAATTTGTATAATCGCCCATGCGCGTAGAAACCCTTGGGTTGTTTGTCATTTTGGAAGTGCAGAAACCCTCGGGCTGTCCATCATTGCGAATGCACGAAAGTCTTCGAGCTGTTCGCCATTTCGGTTGCGCCGAAGTCTTTGAGTTTCCCGTCAGAAAGCTTCGCGGGGATGCTCAGCGCTTTAGCTAAGCGCTTTACTAAGCGCTTTAGCTAGCACGCGCTCCGCTTCAAACGACACGTATATCAGACAGAACTATTCATGATGACGAAATTTATGTTATTATCTTGAATTGCAAATATGTTAAAAATGGCGCGACGCTGAATCCAAAGGGAGGGTTGGATTTGGAGCTGCGCCATCAATGTATCTAGGGGCACACTGCTGAAAGCCTATTCAGCATCACGTGCACGAAGATATTTCTTGAACAGAACCGAGATCACAACCATCGATCCCACCGTGGCGATTAAAAATAGCGCGTACGAGATTTCATAGCTGCCAAAAAACGATACTAAAAATCCGGGGATAAAATTAAAGACCAGCGCACCGATGGTATAACACACCTGCACATTCTTGATGAGTTTTGATCGATCTTCAGGATGCGAAAGCGCGATTGCCCACACAGGCATTCCCACCGAATTCAGCGCGCCGCCCCAGTACATACCCAAGATGCAAATCACCGCAACAAGCGGATTTCCTGTAGGGATAAGTAGCGCAGCAACTAGACCGGCAATCTCGATCACATATAAAATTGCTGTTCCCTTTTTCACGCCGATACGGTCGTACATCCTGCCTGAAACAACCTTCGACCCGGTAAGACAAAGCCCTCCGAGCGAAACTAAGGCTCCAACGAAAAGAGGGTCGAATCCGTTCGATGTCATGTGAATGGTTATGTAGCTGGCTGCCGAGACGCAAAAGATTCCCACGCAAAATGCGGAAACCGCAAGGGCAACCTTCGCCCGGGCCGACAAATCCATATCCGCAGGGAGTTCGAATACGTGCGGCTTACGTGCCGATACGTCTTTTGCAGACCGTCGTTCTTTCTTTTCAGCGATGTGATATGCCTTAAGCCCCAAGTCGGAAGGGCGATTCCGCAACAAAGCAAACACGACCACCGCAAGAATTAAGGCAACAATCGATTCGATCCAAAACGCCCAGGAAAGTGAAACTGTCTCAACCAAAAAGGTAATGATCGGCGGCATGATGATGGCGCAGATTCCGCTACCGGTGGCCGCCACCCCGATGATGCTCGCAACATCGTTCGAAAACCAGCGATTCACCGCATAGGTCATAGCAACATTTCCACCAAGACCGTATGAGATGCCAATAATAATAGTGGCTAGCAGAAATCCTGAGAGCGTTTGCATAGCGCCGAAAATGAAAAAGCCTAACGCAGCAAAAACCATCGATGCCGTCGCGCCCACACGCAGGTCAAGCAGATGGTAATAGTTGACGATAAACACCATAGCGATTGTAGAAGCCAGCAGGCGAAATGTGAGAACGAGCGATCCTCCGGCGTCCCCCACAAGCTCAACGATGTAAGGCTGATACACGTTGAAAGAGGTCGATACCATGCCAACGTCTACAAATATAAAGAGAAAGCAGCACGCAGCAATCACAAAAGCATATTTACTTTGGTGCTCTGAAGCGTTTTGCATTTGTGGTTCGCTTGCTGTTTGCTTGGCCATGGCTTCTTTTCGAAATCCGAATGCGTGAACATTTTCTTTTAAAATAGTGGCAGCCGAAACGCGCAAAAGCAATCTTCTAAACAATTACTCCAGGTTTGTAGGGAGACAATTGGTTAAAATGGCACGGCCCCGAATCCATAGGGAGGGTAGGATTCGAAGCCGGACCAGAAGATATGTTTAGCTATCTCTGAAATTTCAGTTCAAACTGTTTTCACATTTTACGTAAAGAAATCTCTGCGTTAGCAAGTTCCGAGCATCTTGTTCTGAAATCTCAAAGTATCTAATTTCTTGGAGCTATTGTGTTGGGGTGTCATAATCTCCAAGAGCATCTTTCACTGCCAAGATCCCCAGAATGAAGCCTCTGCCAATAGATCCACCAGGAAGGAACATTGGATATTCGTGTCCATAGAACGATCCTGCGTCATCTCCGGCTGCATATAAATGCCCGATAGTGCCACCATCTTGGCTCAACACTTGGTTATGATCGTTTACTTGCAAACCACCAACGGTAGCCAGAACATTCGGAATACGTTTGATCGCATAGAATGGCGGCTCTTTAATGGCGTTATAAGACATGAATGTTCCATTGACACCGAAGTCGTCATCATGGCCTTTGTCGCAGAGCTCGTTGTAATGATTAACGGTTGCAACGAAAGTCTGCTTGTCATTTATACCAGCAGCATCAGCAAGTTCTTCAAGCGTATTTGCCTGCTTAATAGCACCTGTTCCTAAAAACTTATTCCAGTTTCCTTCTGGATCTGGGTTTTCTCTGCTGTGACTATTTGGATTTGGATAGTCGTTAATATGGTTCATCCAATTGCGATCGCAGATCTGGAATGCAACACGATCAGGCTGCGCGGCAACACTTAAAACAACAGACTGATACGGAAGATCCTCATTTGCAAAACGCTCACCATTTTCATTAACGCGTAACCAAGGAATGCCTGAGAATGGTGCATCACCTTCAGGAAGGCGTGTTGGGTCAAAGTGCATCATAATAGCATGAGGAGCTGGCGTTACTTGTGCACCAATCCATGAACCCATCTTAATAGCATCACCGGTGTTATTTGGCGCACCATGAAGATTTTGAATTCCGCTCAACAACGGCGCATAGCATTCGACCATTTCCTGATCATCGGTAATATCGCCACATGCCAGCAAGACACCCTTAGAAGCATTAACTTTGACATAATTACCATCTTGGGTTTGGCCGATAACGCCAGTAACTGTTCCATTGCCATCTGTTATAAGTTGCTGTGCAGGTGTGTTCCACAACATTTGCGCACCAGCATCTTCAGCTTTCTGCGCCATAAGATTTAAGAGATCTGCATAACGTGAATAACGAGTTTGGAAATCATTGTTTTCATACCAACCAAGAGTTTGCCCATGCTCAACACAGACAGGGGGAATTTCGGTTGTTTGGTCCAAAATCCAATTCATAACTTCGCCGCCGCGGTCCAAGAAAGTTTTCACAAGTCTTGGATTATCGCGACCATTAGCATATGGAGCGAATTGCGCATATAACTCAGTTGTATCAAATGGTGCTCCGCCAGAGTCTAACCATGCTTTATTGTTGATTGCATTAGCACACCAACCATTGCTGATTGCGTGATCGCCTTTCTGAAGAACAACAGTTTTTGCTCCATGCATAGCTGAATACATAGCGGATGGAGCGCCAGCAGCACCTAAGCCTACTATGCAAATATCGCAATCGTAGGTATCGGAGATATCTGAATCCGGAATTGCATCCGGTGCCTTAGACCAACTCCAACGGTTGTCGTCTGAAACAGTTCCGTTTGATGCATTATTTGCATCATCCGAACGACTACGATGCGTAGAGCAGCCTGCAAGCCCTGTAGCCATAACAGCAGATACAGCTGCGCCAGTGAGAAACGAACGTCTAGTAATTCCCTTTTTCATATTCCCTCCCATAGAGATGACCAACAGTTTGGTTTGTAACCAATTGCTTGGATTTGTAAGAACAAGATTAGGGAGAATTGGCACATTTTTATATCATCCACCCCAGGTAAAACAGGGGGATATTTACTCATATTGATATTTGTCCGACTTTTCCGGAACCTTTAAGCAGAATTCAACTAGGATTGTGAAAATCACATGTGTAACATGTTTAGCGTCTTATAAGTGAGTCTTTTTTAATGAGCAAATCTAAGAAAAAGCTTTTTATAGAAATGCCGCTATGCATGAGCGGCATGGGAATTTTTCGTGTCTGGACAGAAGAAATATATTCCAACAACCAAGTCTTTTTTCCCGCTCAACAATTCTGGTGGACAGGATTTGCCGCTTTCAATTTGATTTCTGCATGCCTTCTCTTCGTATACGCATTTAATGCAAAACATGTGACTCCTTTTTTAGCAAAAAATGGCCAAGCATATTAAGCGGATTTGGTTTGATTGCAAGTGCCTTGGTTAATTTTGCGTCAATACAGGTTTCTCAATACGCAATGTTATTAGGAACAATCGGCGTCA
>Ga0214872_100387_pt1 | contig 11684 bp, 10 predicted proteins | sample Stichaenrichm18X_FD_168614 | JGI IMG/M metagenome (GOLD analysis project Ga0214872, IMG submission 168614) | Xylose enriched microbial communities from anaerobic bioreactor in Madison, Wisconsin, United States - 18X | ecosystem: Engineered > Bioreactor > Anaerobic > Unclassified | place: USA... | reverse complement strand
GTCCGCCTGCATGGCCCTTCGCCATTGCTTCCTCCGCTCTTCCGGATGCATCAGCCGTTCATCCATATGATGCAGCGGAGCGGCGACAGGAATTCCTGCGGTTATGCCGGAGGTCCTCAGCCATTAATCAAGATTCCGGTCTACCAGACTGCTGGGTGGTCGCACTTCCACCTGCCTGGCTCCTTCAACGCTTGGAGGCGCTGCCGCAGCCACCTCAAGTGGCTCCGTGCCCACCGCGACTTTGAGTGGCCTGATACCTACAACCCCGAGAACCTCGAGGACCTCAAGCGCTACTATGACCGCTACCTCAAGGGCATCCACAATGGCTGGGAGATGACGCCGCGCATCCGTCTTGACATTATGGATGGCTACGACGTCGACTACCAGGAGCAGCGCCCCGAGAAGGCATGGCCGATCAAGCGCACGCAGTACAAGAAGCTCTATCTCGACGCGAGCACGCCGAAGGACTGCGCTGAGCTCGACCACAAGTCTTCCTGCTATACGCTTTCGTGCGAGCCGGTCGCCCAGCAGGCCAAGGCCAGCTACAATCCCGAGGACGAGGAGCTGGACTTCGATCTGACGCTTCCGGAGGATATCGAAATCACGGGCTACATGAACCTGCATCTCTTCGTCTCCTGCGATGGCTACGACGATATGGACCTCTTCATCAATGTCCAGAAGGCCGATGCTGACGGCAACTGGGTGCCTTGGCTCACGCTCGACGAGCCGCATCCTGGCGCCTGGGGCAAGTGCCGCGTCTCCCGCGCCACGATCGACACCGCGCTCACGAAGGCCCACACGCCGGTCTACACGATGACCGACACGAACAAGCTGGCCGAGGGCGAGGTCCGTGCTGTCGATATCGCAATCGTGCCGACCGCGCGTGTCTACCACAAGGGCGAGCGCTTCCGTGTCCAGATCTCTGGCCGCTACATCCGTGACGGCTGGTTCGAGCCCCTGGCCTGGGATACCGACAACCATGGCACCCACAACATCCATACGGGTGGCAAGTATGAGTCCTGGATCGAGATCCCGGTTGTCACGCCCCGCTATCAGGCAGGCGAGTACATCCACCGCTAAGCTGCACCGTCTCCAGCAGCAGTGACCATGCGCATCGATGAGGGCGCCCGGACCAGGTCCGGGCGCCCTTTCCAAAATTCGGTGGTGCATATGCACAGCTCAGCGGCGATGCGCCGTGCGTATGCACAACGCATCTTGAAAGCCCGCCTACACTTTTGTCTGCAAGGACGATTACCGCATCTGCCCTTCTGCCTACCATTAAGGCTGTTCAGTGCCGGCCCAGCAGGGGTCTGAGCCGGATGCAGGCTAGTTATACAACTCGGAGAGGGGTCTTCATGGCACAGCATAAGGTCATGGGCATCTGTGCAGGCATGCACGGCGGAAACGGCGAGATTGCGCTCAAGGCGGCGCTCGAAGTCCTGCGCGACAAGGGTGCAGAGTGCGAGCTCATCAACCTGTTCGATTACGATATCCTTCCCTGCACCGGCTGCGAGGGCTGCACGATGCAGATGGGCGAGATTGCCCAGCATCCTGAGAAGGAGTACAAGGGCTGCGTCCTGAAGGACAAGGACGATGTCGATCGCCTCATCACCGAGATGCACACCTGCAATGGTGTCCTCATTGCTGTCCCGACCTACGACCTGACCCCGAGCTCGCTCTATACCCGCTTCGCCCAGCGATTCCTGGCCTATGAGCTCTCGTTCCTGCTCCAGATCGGTGTCGTTAAGGAGAACCCGCACACCGTCGCGGGCCTCATCTCCGTCGGTGGCTCCATGCATGACTGGCAGACGCTCGCGCTCGAGAGCCTCCAGGCGACCTTGTTCACCATGTCGCTCCAGGTGGTTGACCGCTACATGATCCAGCGCTCTGCACGTCCGGGCTCGGTGCTGACCTTCCCTGAGCAGGTCGAGCGCTGCCGTCAGATGGGCGAGCACATCTGGGAGGCCATGGAGACGCCGGTCGAGGAGCGCACTTGGCTCGGCGATCCGGACGACGGCGTGTGCCCCAACTGCCATTCTAGCCTGGTCTACCCAGGCGACAAGCACTGGGACGGCATCGAGTTCCCGTGGGAATGTGCCGTGTGCGGAGCCGGCGGCGACCTCGTGACGGACGAGAAGACCGGCCGCCCGAAGCTCCATATCGCCGAGAATGGCCTCATCCGCGACCGCAACGACGATAAGGCACGTGCGGAGCACCTGAACGAAATCATCAAGACCCGCATCGAGTTCTACCAGAAGAAGGACCAGTTCAAGGACTCCGCCGCCCACTATCGTTCGCTCAGCTTCCCCTCGATCTAGGGATTGCGTGATTGCAGCTTGCATGAGGGGCCGGATGCTTGCACGAGCATCCGGTCCCGTCATTTTGGACCCACGCACAAGGCTTCGCTGCGTACCATAGAGAAAACAATATGACGCGATGCAGCGCATCGCAGGTGCGGAGGGTGCAATGAGAAGGCGTGTCATCAAGCTCGAATCGACCGGCGTCAGCCTGGAGTGCTATCTCACGGAGGATGCGGGAGAACACGTGCGTTCTGCTGTGATCGTCCTGGCGGGCGGCGCCTATGTGCTGCGTGCTGCCGCAGAGTCGGGCATCGTGGCAAAGCGCTTCCGCAGCCTTGGCTACCAGGCCTTCGTGCTCCGCTATTCCACCTATCCAGGTGGCACGCCCTATCCGGGGCAGGCTGCAGAGCTGATGGAGGCCCTATGCTATCTCAAGGCCCACGCCACAGAGCTCGGTGTCGATGCGGACCGGATCTATGCGCTTGGCTTCTCCGCCGGCGCACATGTCGCGGTCACGCTCGCCGAGCGGGCAGGCGATGAGGAGATCCGGGGCATGGCGGGAATCGCGACAGATGCGGATGATGCAGAGCTGCTCCCAGCAGGCCTTGTCCTCTGCTATCCGCTCCTTGCGGTGCATCCACTCAAGACCCAGAGTGAGCTTCTCTCCATCAGCAACAAGGCGCTCTTCGGCACCGAGACGCCGACCGAGGAGGAATGCGACTCTGTCGATTTGGTACAAGGTGTAAAGGCTGGCATGCCCCGCACCTTCATCTGGCAGTCGGCTCAGGATGCCATGTGCGATCCGCGCGATACCCTGCGCTTCGCATCGAATCTTCTGGATGCTGGTACGCCCTGCGAGCTCCATCTCTTCGAGGAAGGCGCGCATGGCATGTCGCTTGCCGATGAGGAATCAGTCGAGGAAGGGGCGAGCATGGCCGACGTTCATGTCGCCACCTGGGTCATGCTGGCAGACCAGTGGATGCGGGGCGTGAAGGATTAGGGGAAGGCTGCGGAGCAGGTCTTCAGCGCCTGCGTGCAGGCTTCTTGGCTGGTTCTTCCTCCTGGGTCCCCGCATCGGTGAAATCGGAACGATGTATGCTGATGCGTGATTTGAAGAGATCCAGATAGAAGAGGATGCGGAAGGAATACTGCAGCATGAACTGGTCCTCGCCTGAGGAGAGGTCGAAGCCGAGTATCTCGCGGATGCGCCCCAGACGATAGAGCAGCGTGTTCTTGTGCAGGCTCAGCATCTTCGAGGCCCGCTGCGTGTTGCAGCCATTCTGCAGATAGATGAAGAGGGTGTCCATCAGCTCGGTCCCATGCTCCCGGTCATAGCGTGCAAGGCGCATGAGGGAAGGATGCACGAAGTTCAGCAGGTTGTACTGCTTGTTCGTGATATCGAGCATATCGACGTGGGCATAGTCGCAGAAGTGGTAGAGGTAGCGGTCGTCCAGATAGAGGCTGACGAGGCGTCCTGCCCTGATTGCCGAGCGGGCCTGCTCGTAGTGGCTATGGATATGCGTCAGGTCGTCGAAGGCATTGCTGACGCCAGCAGAAAGGTCATTGACCTCGCAGACCTTGCGGAGCATCTCCTCGGTATAGTCGCCGAGTCCCATATCGCTGTCCCGTGAGAAGACGATCGTGAGGGCATGCTCGTAGTGCGCATAGATGCTGTTCTGGAGGCAGCCCGTGAGCTGCGGGGCAATCGAGTCGTAATCATGCGGCGCGAGATGGGCATGGTTTGCTTCGAGGACGCAGACATAGAGATAGGGGAGCGGCTTGAACTCCAGGACGCTCATGCGGCGCGATGTGACCGCATGGCTCGGCTGCTCGTCGTTCAGGAGGCTCACGAGGAAATAGGAATCCATCTGACCACGGCTTGCCGCATAGAGGGAGGTCTTCTGCATCTCCTGCGCCACGAAGCGCCCAAGGCGTGCCATGCATTCCACGTCGACATCCGAGAAGGGATGGTTCCGCTCGATCATCATCGTGTGCGCAATCGTCACGCCGTGGACGACGGAAGGGGTGATCATCGTGTCGGCGCCGAGGACATCGTTGTAGACGACGATGGGGCGCTTCGCCTCTGCACAACGTTCGGAGATGCGCTCCCGCTTGATGAAATCGACACCTTCCTCGAGGACCGACTCATAGCGGAACTCCTGGTCGAGCACTTGGTCTGTTCTGTTTGCCATATTGAGGGAGCCGTCGACGTGCCGGGCCACATAGTGGTAGGCGCTGTCCACGACCACGATGGGGTTGCCCAGGGCGCGCGATGCCTCCTCCACGACGTACTGGAGGCCATTGTTCGAGAAGTGCGCGGTGAGCATGCGGCGCACGATGTCCGTGACGCGGGCATCCTCGAGGAAGAACCCCTGCAGCTTGTTGTAGCAGGTGAAGGGGTTGGCTTCAGGGCGCAGGAGCACGGCGTTGCAGGATGAGGAGGAAGCAAGCGCATCGGGGATCCTGGCACAGCCGAAGAGCACGGTATTCAGGATGCAGGTCTCGGGGAAGCTTTTCGGCACAAGCGAATCATCCGTGAAATAGAGCACATTGGACTGGGGCTCCGCGTCAGGCTCTGCCAGAAACGCGATGTTGTCGATATTGATGTGGGAATCGGAGAGCTTCTTCTGGGCAATCGATGCATCGGGCAGCATAGCCAGCAGTTCTTTCAGTTCCATGCTCGTTCTCCTCAGCCGTATCTGTGCAAGGGCACAAAGGATAGCTGAAAATGCAACCGTCTGTTGGGCGGAAGCGTGCCGTCTAGGCGAACGGTTCACGCTATAGTCAGGGCATCTCAGCCACAGCGCTCTGCAGGAGGTCAGTGCATGAGGAAGCATGCAGGTACAAAGGCAAGCAGGCAGCGTACGGTCGAGGATCGCATCGAGGATGCCGTCTTCGACCTTATGAAGGCCACCGATGTCACGGACATCAAGGTCTCTGATGTCGTGCGGCTGGCGGGCATATCGCGTTCGACCTTCTACAGGCACTTCGGCAGCGTCGAGGATGTCGTGAAGCAGTTTGAGACGTCGCTGCTCGATACCATGCGCACGATCAACAAGAGCGCCCTGAAGATGCAGTTCAGCAAGGCTGAACTCAGGCCGACGGCGTCAATGATCAGCCGCATGGAAGTGCTGCGCGAGAACCGCGAGCGGATCGTGGCCCTCAACAGCGACCATGGGGATCCGACTTTCCAGCACAAGGCGACCATGCTCATGCACGAGTTCTTCCGCATCCGCTTGGCAAGTGTAGGGGGATCCGAGCTCCACCGCGACCTCTATCTCTCCTTCGTGATCGCAGGGCACAACAACCTCATCCAGTACTGGCTCGAGAAGCGTCCCGAGATCCCATCTGAGGAGATCGCCGCCATGCTCAACCGCCTCTACTATTCCTCGTTCTTCGTCGATGAGGACAATGCGGCGAATCTTCCCGCCGACCCGTTCGCGGAGCTTTAGGCGCCGTTCGCGCCGAGCCGATGATGCAGGCAATGCAATCTGTGCAGACTTCCGGAACAAGCCATCTGCCTGCACATTCATGCATTCACACAAAGTTCGGCGCTTCGCACCACATCATCTTTGGACAGGGCGGATAAGGGGTATCTGCCTGCATAAAGATACAGCATGGCTAGGAATGTACCGCTGTGTGGGATGAAACAGGCTGATATGTCCCACCATGCAGACTGGCCGTTCAATATCCTGAAGCTCGCAAGCAGGAAATGCACCGCAACAGGCGAGCAGAAGGAGTGATTGGCTTGGTCAGGCTTGGCAAGCAGGCACGGAGCGTGTCCATCGTGGGCGTCGGCTGCACCCCGTTCAAGAACTTCGAGGACCATCCCGAGACGAAGGGAATGAGCGAGGGCGATGCCTTCGGCTATGCAGCCCTCGAGGCAATTCAGGATGCAGGACTCGAGCCGCGCGATATCCAGTACTTCTATCATGGCGCCGCGAACCCCTTCATGATCGGTGATTCGCTGACGCCGAACATGCAGGTGGCAGACTGGTTCGGTGTCCGTGGCATCGGGTCGGTGCACCACTCCGAGGCATGCTGCACGGGCTATGTGGCCCTGCAGGAGGCCGTGCAGGCTGTCGCTTCTGGCACGTATGACGTGGTGCTCTCCGGCGCCGTCGATCTCGCAGCATCGCTTCCCGTCGTGGATGCTCCAGGCTGCTTCCGCCGCGACTTCCCGCTCTCCGAGATGCTCCCGTCCATCCCGAAGGTCTATGACCGCGCCTATGGCCGACCCTTCGACTCTGCCTTCGGCATTTCGTTCGACAACTGGATCAACAAGTACCGCTGGGAGTATGACCTCACGGCTGAACAGATCGATGATGCCCTGAACGGCGTGTCGAAGTCGCTCCGCCATGACGCCGTGCTCAATCCGCTCGCCTTCTCGACCGAGGAGTTCGAAGACCTGGCCAAGGCCAATGGGCTTGCGACAGCTGATGACTACCTCAAGAGCTTCGGCAACCCCAAGGTCACGCAGTACCTGCGCGTGACGGGCTTCGAGATCAAGTGCGACGGTGCCGCCGCCCTTGTCGTTATGCCAACCGATATGGCTGTGGCCCGTGGCCTCGACCACAAGGTGATCGATGTCCTCGGCACGGGCGCTGCCGCCTTCGAGGGCGCCACCCCCGACAACGAGTACATGGGCACGAAGGAGGGCGTGCGCCAGGTGTATGAGCTTACCGGCGTCAGTCCCGACGAGCTCGACCTCCTTTTCGTGAACGACTTCTTCCTCGCAGGCGACATCGTCGCAGCCGAGGAGGTCGGCTACATCCCGCGCGGCGAGGCCTGGCAGTATGCCATCGACGGCAGGCTTGGCTTCGAGGGCGACAAGCCCATCAACACCCACGGTGGCCGCTGCAACTTCGGACATGCCCATGGCGCTTCGGGTGTGGCAGATATCGTCGAGGCTGTCAGGCAGATGCGCGGCGAGGCTGGCGCCACCCAGATGCCCAAGGTTCCCCGCACCACGTTCCTGCGCGGCTTCGGCGGCGGCCAGAACATCCGCTGCCAGATCCTGCGCACCCACGAGTAGCCGAAACGAGCAAATCCCTTAGGAGGTATGCGAAATGCTTCTAGAAGACATGGAGCCGATTGTCAAGAAGTTCTACGACGGCGTGGCAGAGGGCAAGCTGCTCGGCCGCAAGTGCAAGGAGTGCGGAGCGATCGAGTTCCCGCCCCATCTGGGCTGCAACACCTGTGGCTACCACGAGACGGAGTGGGTCGAGCTCTCTGGCCACGGCACGCTCGAGTCGTTCGTGGTGCCGGGCATCCAAAACGACAAGCCCTACCTCAAGGCTGTCGAGCCCTATGGCTACGGCAAGGTCAAGCTCGACGAGGGCGCCGAGTATTCGTTCGTTGTCTTCTGCGGCAAGAAGAAGGTCGTGAAGGGCCTCCAGGAGCGCCTGTACAGGAACCAAGAGACCATCGGCGTTCACTTCAAGCCGATCAAGCGCATCGTGCCCGAGAAGGAGGGCTCTGACGTGATGGTCGAGTGGTGGGAGCCCTGCTTCGAGCTCGACGAGGTCGCAGCACAGTAGATGAAACGCGGAGGACGCCGGCAGAGGACGGCATCCAAAATGAAATCAAAGAAAGGAACTGACATGGGAAACGAGGAGCTCTTCAACACGATCGCCGGCCTTGCCAAGGAGGCCTATAAGACCGATATCCCCATCACTCCGGAGACCACGTTCACGGAGCTCGGCAAGGAATCGATGAAGATGATCGCCTTGACCTCGATGATCGAGAACGAGCTCGATGCTGAGGTCACGGTCTCCGAGATCATGAACATGCAGACCTTCGGCGAGCTTGTCGACCGCGTTGCAGAAGAGGTCGAGGAGTAGCTCCTCAGCCCTTCCAGTAAAGGAGATCCCTCTGGAAACCTTGGGGGCGGCCTCAGGGCCGTCCCCTTCTTATGAAAGGAGCGTCATCATGAGTCTCATGGATGAGATGCGCGAGCGCGCAGCGGCCGATGCACAGCGTGTCGCGTTCTTCGAGGGCGAGAACCCGACGATGATCAAGGCCATCGCCGAGCTCACGGCTGAAGGCCTTGCCGTCTGCACCGTGGTCGGCAATGCGGAGAAGATTCGTGCCAATGCCGAAGCGCAGGGCGTGAGCCTCGGCGGTGTGGAGCTCGTCGACCTCGCCGACGAGGAGGCGAATGAGGCCATCGCACGGCGATTCGAGGCGCTGCCGAGCTGCCAGTGGAAGGCCAAGGGCGTCCGCCGTCGTGTCGTCCGCCCGATGGAGCGTGCCTTCATGATGGAGGCGCTCGACGATGTGGATATCACCTTCGGCGGCATCGACTGCCCAACGGGTGACGTGATCCTCGGTGGCCAGTCCATCATCGGCCTGGCTGATGGCATCGACACGATCTCCTCTATGGGCATCTTCGATATCCCGGGCTACGAGGGGCCGGATGGCCAGCTCCTGGGCTTCGGCGACTCTGCTGTCTGCCAGGACCCGACGCCTGAGCAGGAGGCCTCGATCGCGATCGCTGCCTGCGACACCTGGCATGCCTTGACGAGGCGTGAGGCCCGCTGTGCCCTGCTCTCCTTCTCGACCGACGGCTCCGGTTCGGGCGACATGGTCCTGAAGGTCCGCCAGGCACGCGATATCGCGCAGAGCCGCAGGCCGGACCTCAAGATTGACGGCGAGTTCCAGCTTGATGCAGCCCTTCGTCCTGAGGTGGCCGCGCACAAGGTACACCGCGAGAGCGCCGTCGCCGGCAAGGCGAATGTGATCATCTGGCCCGATCTCAATGTCGGCAATGTGGGCGTGAAGCTGGTCCAGATGTTTGGCCATGCTGACGCCTACGGACCGATGCTCCAGGGCTTCAGGAAGATCGTCTGCGACTGCTCGCGGAGCGCTCCGGTCTCAGAAATCGTCGGCAATGTCGTGATGTCCTGCGTCCGCGCTCAGGCCCTGAAGGAGGCGTGATCAAATGGCAGAGAAGAGCTATCGCATCCTGGCAATCAATCCTGGCTCCACCTCCACGAAGATTGGCCTCTTCGAGGGAGCTGAGTGCGTCTTCAGCGCCAATGTCGCCCATGATGCAGCAAAGCTCAAGGCGATGGGCGGGGTCTCAGCCCAGCTGCCGTATCGCCGCGACATGATTCTCGATATCCTCAATAACAACAACTTGAAGCTTGCGGATATCGATGCCTTTGTCGGTCGTGGCGGTGGCCTCATGCCCTGCGAGGGTGGCGTCTACGCCATCAACTCGAAGATGCTCGACGATGCAGCGGCAGGAGCCAACGGCGTGCAGCATCCAGCCCAGCTCGGAAGCCAGCTCGCCCATGAATTCGCCCGCTTCTCGGGCGACAAGCCGGCCTTCGTCGTGAATCCACCTGACACCGACGAGCTCTGCGATGATGCCCGCATGACCGGCATCAAGGGCGTATATCGCCACGTCCATCTCCATGCCCTGAACCTGAAAGAGATGGCAATCCGCCATGCGAAGAGCATGGGACGCCGCTACGAGGACTGCGACTTCATCGTCTGCCACATCGGCGGCGGTATCTCGATCTCCGCCCACCAGCAAGGCCGCATGATCGATGGCTACGATATCGTGGGCGGCGAAGGTCCGATGACGCCGACGCGCTGCGGCGCCGTGCCGGTGATCGAGGCGTTTTCCTACCTCGAGGAACATGGCATCAATACGGCCCGCAGGCTCTGCCAGCGCACCGGTGGCTTCACGGATCTTCTCGGCACCTCCGATGCCATCGAGGTCACGAAGCACGCTGCAGCAGGCGATGAGGCGGCTCAGCGTGCCTGGAGCGCGATGGAATACCAGATCGCGAAATACATCGCCTCGATGGCTGGGGTCCTCAAGGGCCATGTGGATGGCATCCTGCTCGGCGGCGGCATGGTCCACAACGACGAGCTTGTCGCCTATATCCAGGATGCCTGTGGGTGGATTGCACCGGTGACTGCCTATCCCGGCGAGTTCGAGCTCGAAGCCATGGCGGCAGGTGCCATCCGTGTCCTCGAAGCCGAGGAAGAGGCCAAGACGTACACCGGCATCCCGGTCTTTCAAGGGTTTGCCTGCTTCGAATAGCTGAGCATTGCAGGGCAATTGGTCTTCAGCGGCTCCGTCTGTCCTGCGGCAGGCAGAGCCTTTCCTATGTCAGCATATTATCGTTGCTGCGGGCCTCTGCATCCGAAGCGCTTCGTGCGATAGCACATATAATCATCATATTCTACTTTAAGCTTGTTGCAGATCTCCATTGGCTGCAGAAGTTACAGAACTTACCATTACAAAAGTTGGCTGGCCTGCGGTTCGTTCCGCAAGCAACGTATTTGTACCGGCGGGTTTCCCGCCACAATGGGGAGGAATATCTCATGCCAATGAAGACTTCTACCAGGTTCGTGAAGGCAGCACTCCTGAACCTCTGCACAGCGCTCGTGCTCTGCGTGCTCTGCGAGTGGCTCGCGCTCTATGTGTTCCATACGGCACAGCCGGCACCGGGCGAGAGCTGGATCTGGCCCATGTTCTTCATCAACTTTGTCTTCGCCTGGTGCGTTGCCACCATCATCGGCATGATCCCCTCCATCCCGGACAATGCCGTCAAGTGGGCCATGAAGCATGCCAAGCCGTCTGATGGCGCAAAGTTCGGCTTCCTTGTGAATGTGCCCATCAATACGGTCTATGCCCTGATCCTCTGCTATCTGGTCGGCGCCCTTGATGCCTGCGTCCTCGGTGGTGCACCCTTCATCGCCTCGGTCTTCGGCTTCTTGCAGAACATCATCCCGGTCTGGGTCGCCTGCTTCATCGTGACCTTCTTCTTGCAGGGCCCGATCGAGAATGCAGCGCGCAGCATCTGCCATGATCCGGTGCCGGAGATGCCGCTGAACTAGCTCTGCATTCCTGCCTTCTGTGCGAGCATCTTCAGCACAGAGGACAGATGCAATAGGGGGAGAGGGAAAGGGCCGCGCAAGCGGCCCTTTCCCTTAAGCAGACAAGCTTGAAGATCGCTGCTGGCTCAGCCCGGGCACACATGGGAAGTGGCAAGATGACCAAAAGCGCGGCGCAAGCCCCTTCCTTCAGGCATGGGGTCAAGCCGCGCATCGCCGTCAGGTGATAGCTATCTGCAAGTGGTATAATGCCTGCATGAAATACAAGAGCAACAACAACGTCGTCTACAGCTGCAAGTACCACGTGGTCTTCTGCCCGAAGTACCGCAGGCCGGTGCTGGTGGACGGCGTGGACGAGCGCTTCAAGCAGATAGCCCGGCAGGTGGCAGATGGCCTCCATCTCGAGATCATCGAGATGGAGGTCATGCCCGACCATGTCCATATGCTCCTGGAGGTGGATCCCCAGCTGGGCATCCACAAGGCCGTGAAGAGGATCAAGGGAAGGACCAGCCACGACCTGCGCGAGGA
>Ga0214872_100386_pt1 | contig 11701 bp, 7 predicted proteins | sample Stichaenrichm18X_FD_168614 | JGI IMG/M metagenome (GOLD analysis project Ga0214872, IMG submission 168614) | Xylose enriched microbial communities from anaerobic bioreactor in Madison, Wisconsin, United States - 18X | ecosystem: Engineered > Bioreactor > Anaerobic > Unclassified | place: USA... | reverse complement strand
CAGCTCATTCCCCGGCATGGAGAACCGCTGCGACCGCTCGGTGTCCAGCTCATCCATTCGCGCAACAATACAATCCAAAATGTCTTGCTTGCAGGCGAAATGCTTGTAAAGGGCGGCCTTCGAGACCCCGACCTGCTTCGCGATATCGCCCAAAGACGTACCCAGATACCCTTTTTCGGAGAACAACTGAAGCGCTGTTTCCGTGATCCGGTCCTTCGTGCTCGGCTCCATATCAGTCCTCTCTCTACTAGGTGACCGAACGGTAACCTGTCAAGGGATGCACGGTCCCCCGGCCATCGGAGATTAGCGCCATGTTGGTTATGCGCGCATGATGCCTGCGACCCGTTGCCGTTCGGCTGTGCTCGGTTGTATACCGCGCCCGTCGGGGCAATCTTGCTCCGCGTAAACGCATCTTAGGGGATGTCTTTTTGGTCATTGTTCTTTAGGGAACGGTTAATCGCAGAGCGCTTTTGAAAAGGCCGCATCAAGGCCTTGTGCTTTTGCGCCGTTCCGCACCTGTTTTCATCATCAGCTCAGCAAACAGGAGTAACAATGAACAACTTCCCAAAAGCGAATAGCTTTGACGTCAACCTCGTCCGATCGAAGATCATGGGCCCCAATCCGCTTAAGCTCTGCGAGGAACTTCTTCGCGGCGTGAGTATCGCGAGGGGGTCGCGCGTGTGCGACCTCGGCTCCGGCACTGGTATAACAAGCGTGATGCTTGCGCGCGAATACGGGCTCGACGTGTACGCCGTCGACCTGTGGAGCGACCCCGATGAGAATCGCGCGTTCTTTCGAGAGATGAGCGTGCCGGACGAGCGGATTCATCCTGTCAAGGCCAACGCCGCGGAAGGCCTGCCTTTCGAGCCGGAGTTCTTCGACGGCGTGGTGAGCATCGATTCGTATAACTATTTCGGACGCGATCCGTACTATCTGGGGGAGAGGCTGCTTCCGTATGCGAAGTCTGGCGGAAGGATTTACCTTTCCATCCCCGGCATGGTGCGCGACTGCCATGACGCGCTGCCGGCATGTCTGCTCGCATCCTGGGACGCAGAACAGCTCGATTATATGCACGATTTGGCTTGGTGGCGAGACATGATTGGCCAAACGAGCGGTGTGATTATCGAGGATATGCACCAGATGACGTGCACGTCCGAGGCATGGGCTGACTGGATTACCTGCGATACGAGTACGCTCAAGGCGACCGCGCAGCCGTTGAGGCGGGTGCGCTCGAGTTCTTGAATACCATCGCGGTCACGCTTGTGAAGGCCTAGTCTAGGTAACTGAAAAATGGGGCGCCGGGCGCTCCTCGTGCGTCTTGCTACGCGTGAGAGCCTTGGCGCGGCAATCATCCGATGGTAAAAGGAAATCGGTCACCTGGAAAATGCCGGGGGATTCCCCCGGCATTGTCTTTGCCTAGGGAGGTTTCGCATGAGGGAGCTCTCGGCTCCAAGACGAAGAGGGACCTGACCCTCCTGCTCTTCGGCAAGCTGGAGACCTTGCAGGCCTACGACATCGTCTGACAAATCGTCAGAGCATTTGTCAGATGCGCCCCTAGACCTGACAAATAGTCTGACGATTTGTCAGGTCATGCGATTCGTCCGATTGCCAACGGGCCGGCCGAATTCGATGTGGTATTCTGCCGAAAACGCAACCCCCTGCCTGCCCAATCGCCTTTCGACAGGAGGCCGCCATGAAACGATATCTGCTGATGGGGCTCGGATTCGTCAGCTTTGGCCTGGGAATGGTCGGCGTGTTCGTCCCTGTTCTGCCCACCACGCCGCTTCTGCTGCTCGCAGCCTTCCTCTTCTCGCGCAGCTCCGCGCGCATGGATGCGTGGATCAAATCAACGCGCGTTTGGAAGTCGTACGGCCAGCCGTTCAAGGACTCCGGCAGCATCGCGCGGCGCAAGAAGATTCACATTGTGGGAGTGTCGTACCTGGCGCTGGGCGCGAGCGCGTTTCTGGTGCAGAAGCCCATCGTTTGGGGCGTCCTCGCCGCCGTGGCGCTGTTCCTCGCTTGGCTGATGCTGCTCCGCATTCCCACCGTGGAGAAAGACGGCATTGGGAAGTTCGTCGATCCGGAGCCCGAGATCGAGGCGATCGGGGAGGTGCTCGCGGAACAGCGCGCGCACGCCGCGTCCGCCAACGCGGTCGAAGCCGGCGTCAAGCAGGTCGCTGAGTAGCGGCTCCTTTCCGGAAAATCCCGATTCCTGACAAATACTCTGACGATTTGTCAGATGCGTGCCAGCGGCGGCTCGTCGAAACCTGACAAATAACCTGACAAATCTGACGATTTGTCAGGTTATTTGTCAGGTAGATGCGACGCTATGCCTGCTCGATGCGCAGCAGCGTCTTGCCCTGCGAATGGCCCGTGCGCACGCGTTCGAGCGCGTCGTTTACTTGGTCGAGGGCGTACGTGCCGTCGATCGACACGGCAAGCGGCCGCTCTGCTGGGAAGAGCTCGGCGATGCGCTCGAGCTGCGCGCCATCCTCGTGCACGAAGATGAAATCGTACGTTTGCTGCTTGCGCGCGGCCATCTTGTCGAGCTTGCGGCCCGCGAGGCCGAAAAGCGCTCGCTTGAACAGCGGAAACCCCTCGCGCCTGGCGAAGCGCCCGTTGGGCATGCCGCGCAGCGACACCAGGTGCCCGCCGGGCTTGAGCACGGCGAACTCGTCGGGCAGCTCGCGCTCGCCCAGGGTATCGAGGACGCAGTCCACATCGTGCAGCTCGTCGACGTAGCGCTGGGTCTTGTAATCGATGAACGTGCTTGCCCCTAGGCCGCGGACGCGCTCCTCGTTGCGCGCGCTGCCGTTGGTAGCCACGGTGAGGCCCATGCGCGCGGCGATAGGTATCGCCATGGCGCTCATGCTGCCCGTTCCGCCGGAGATGAACAGGGTCTGTCCGGGCTGCGTTTCCATAAGGTCGATCGCCTGCAGGGCCGTGAGTGCGGTCAGGGGCACGCAGGCTGCCTCTTCCATGGATAGATAGCCGGGCACGTGCGCGAGCGCGGACTCGTCCACGGCGGCGTATTCGGCGAAGGCGCCGATCTTTGCGAGCGGCATGCGGCCGTACACGCGGTCGCCGGGTTTGAACCTGCCGGCGTCGGCACCCGCACGCACTACGGTGCCGGAGAATTCGTTTCCCATCACGAGCGGCGTTCGATAGGGGACGATGAGGCGCACGTCTCCGCGGACGATCATGTTGTCGAGCGGGTTCACCGCTGCCGTGTGAATGCGCACGAGAACCTCGTGCGGCCCGGGTTCCGGGGTGGGGACGTCCTTCACGACCAGGGTCGTGCCGTTTTTATCGTATCGGTCCAGTACTGCGGCTTTCATTGGCTTTTGCCTTTCTATCGGGTGATGTCCTTCGGGGCGCGTTCGTTGGTCTCGATTCGCTTGCGCATCTGCGCTATGCAGTCCGCGAGGGTCGTGTCGGCAAGCTCGCGCTCGAGGACCTGCTCCTCGTGGCGGAACATCCCGTTGAGCACGGGGCGAATGTTGCGTCCCACGATGCATTCGTCGCTGGGATTCTGGTGGACGTCGAACACATGGACGTTTTCGGTCTGCTCGACCGCGCGGTAGATTTCAAGGAGCGAGATGCGCTCTGGCGTTTTCGCCAGGGAGAACCCGCTGACGCCGCGCCTGCCCGCGATGATGCCGGCCCGGTTGAGGCGTGCGGCGACCTTGCGGACGTAGCTGGCGTTCGTGCCCACGCTGTGGGCGATTTGTTCCGAGCTCATGGGGGCGTCGGCTTCGGACACCATGATCAGCAGGTGAATAGCCGTGGAAAATTTTGCGTCCATTGATCGCTCCTTTCGTGGGACGGGCGCGTTGCGGGCCATCGATTCGTCGTTCGTAATGTATCAGAAAGTGATACAACTAGCGACCAACTCACGGGAATCGCATCACCTGACAAATCGTCAGAGTATTTGTCAGATGAGTACTGGCGGCGGCTCGTCAAAGCGTCCGGAATCGCCTAAGCTTTGCAATCGCAGACAGTCACTATGCGGCCGATTCGGCGGGCGCAGGAGAGAAGCGATGGGCATGAAGGTGTTCTATTTCACGGGAACGGGCAACGGGCTCGCCATTGCGAAGGCGATCGGCGGCGAGGCGATTTCGATCCCACAGGCGCTGAAGTGCGGACGCACCCGCTACGAGGACGACGCCATCGGCATCGTCACGCCCACGTATGCGGGCAATCCCGCGCGCATCGTCGTCGAGTTTCTGAATCGCGTCGACCTCGTTGCCGGCTATCGCTTCGCCGTGGCCTCGTACGGCGGGGGAATGGGCAACCCCCTGAAGCCGCTCGCCAGCGCGGCGGCGCGCAAGGGCTGGCGCTTCGACTACACGGCCAGCATCAAGATGGTCGACAATTACCTTCCGCTGTTCGATGCCGACGAGGAACGGAAGGCCAAGGACGAAGCGGCGATCGGCGTCGAGCTGAAGCGCATCGCCGGCGACGTCGCCGCCCGTACGCGCTCTCTTGCGCACGTCGGCGCCGGCAACGCCCTCTACGGCGTGGTGGGCCGCCTTGCCTACAACCGAATCGCGGGCCCCGAAATGGCGCGCAAGACTTTCACCGTGAACGACGCCTGCGTGTCCTGCGGTATCTGCGCGCGCTCATGTCCCGGCGGCAACATTACGGTCGAAGAGGGGCGCCATCCCGTCTTCGGCTCGTCCTGTCTGGGATGCTACGGATGCGCGCACGTCTGCCCGCATCACGCGATTCACGCCAAGGGGGAGAAAAGCGCCGCCCGCTGGCGCAACCCCGCCGTCACCGTCAAAGAGCTCATCGCCGCCAATGACCAGCAGTAGCTCGCCGCGTTCCAAAACCTGACAAATGCTCTGACGGTTTGTCAGGTCGGGAGCAGCCCGTTTCTCGGATTCCCACCTGCTCCGTCCCCCATGACTGTTAGTATCTAGTACCTGAAGAATGAGCCACAGCACCGTGGGGATGCGAACTATGAGCGACATTTCATCTGGCGCCTACGTCATCGATGACGACTACACCATCGTCAGCTTCAACAAGACGATGGGGGAGCTCTATCCCCAGCTCAAGCGGGGCGAAAAATGCCACAAGTGCCTCATGAGCCTCGACGAGCCCTGCCCGCCCTGCCCGGTAGCCAACCGCGTCTACGGTCCGCAAACCTATCTCGACCCCATTCGCGACATCCACGAAACCGTCGACTGCGTGGAAATGGTGCTCGAAGACGGGCGCGTCGGCCACGCCCTCATCGTGAGCACCGTGGGCGAAAGCGAGGTCATTTCCGCGAAGCTCCCGCGCACCGACGACGAGCTCCAGCGCCTGCTCGAGCAGAAATTCTACGATTCGGTGACCAGCGGTTTTTCCCGCCAGGGCTTCATCAGGGAAACCGAGCGCGTGTTCGAAGAGGTCGACCGCACCGGCTATGCGGTCATCGTCTTCGACATCTTCAACTTCAAGGCGGTCAACGACACGCTGGGCATCGAAGGGGGCGACCGGGTCCTCTCCTTCGTGTTCGACACGCTGAAGGACAGCTGGATGCACCCGGTGGTGTCCGCGCGCCTGGAATCCGACTGGTTCGTGTTCCTGGTGAAGCGCGAAGTGCTCGAACAAGGCGACTTCTCCCGCCTGCTCGGCATCGAATGGGATCGTGACGGCCAACGGTTCACGCTGCACATGCGTTGCGGCGTCTACTGCGCGGAGGGTGACGACGTGCCCGTGTCGAAGATGATCGAGCGGGCCGTGATCGCGAAAGGCTGCGCCGGCCGCGACGGTCGCAATTCGACCGTGGTGTTCGAAGAATCGATGCTCAAGTCCTACATTAGCAATGCCGAAATCACCGCCCAGTTCCAGAACAGCCTGCAGAACGCCGATTTCAAGGTCTGCTTCCAGCCGATCGTGCGCGCAGCGGACGAAACCGTCTGCTCGGCCGAAGCCTTGGTGCGCTGGGAACATCCCACGCTGGGCACCGTGGGGCCGGGCGCGTTCGTTCCGGTGCTCGAGCGCGGCAACCAGATTTCGCAGCTCGATCGCTACGTGCTGCGGCAGGTGCACGATTTCCAAGCTCGTCTCGCGCAAGAGGGCAGGGACCTTGTGCCCATCTCGATGAACCTCTCGCGCCAGGACTTCTACAGCGACGGCCTCATGAACGAGATCTTCGAGCTCGCCTCCGACGGCACCGTGCCGTCGGGCTTCGTGAATTACGAGGTGACCGAAACGGCGGTCGCCATCCTGCAGGACAACTTCACCTACTTGCTGCAGCAGATCAGGGACACGGGCGCGAAGATCTTCCTCGACGATTTCGGCAGCGGGTACTCCTCGCTCGGCATGGTGGGCAGCTATTCGTTCGACGTCGTGAAGATCGACAAGTCCTTCGTCGACGAAATCGAGGCGAAGCTGCCCGTGCGCGCCGTTATCGCCTCGACGATCGAGATGTGCCACCGCATCGGGTTGAAGACGGTCGCCGAGGGCGTCGAAACGCGCGCCCAGCTCGACTTCCTGCGCGAGAGCGGCTGCGATTTCATCCAGGGCTACTACTTCGCCAAGCCGATGGACCGCGACGCCTTCCTCGCCTACCTTGACGCGCATGGCCCCTCTGCGGGCGATACGGCTGCGTGCGATGCGGTCGAGCCCCAGCTCGACGTCGACCTGTTCAACCTCGTCGATCTGGTGGACCATTCCGGACAGTTCATCCAGGTGTGCCACCCCGAAGACTACACGATGGTGTTCGCCAACGAGCAGACGCGCCTGGTGTCGGGTCATCCCGACGAGCCCTATCAAGGCAAACGGTGCTTCAATTACATGCTCGGGCTCGACGCGCCTTGCGGCCACTGCCCGATGAAGCAGATGGGCGACGAGACCGAAAAGACCATCGAGGTCGACGACGGCGAGCACGTGTTCCAGCTGAAGGCGCGCTACGCCATGTGGAACGGCCGGAAGGTCTTCATCGAATACGGCCGCGACGTGACCGCCGTCAAGGCGGCTCAGCTGCGCTACGCCCGCCGCATGCGCGCCATCATCGAAAACATCCCCGACGGCCAGGGCGTCTTCCACGTCGACCTCACCGCCGACGAATGGCTGAGCTCGAGCGGCATCGCCGAAAACGCGCAACGGATGCAGAACGTCCGGAGCGTCGACGCGCTCATCCGCATGATCGCCGCCTTCGTGCCCGACGAAGCGGGGCAGAAACGGTTCTTCGACACCTTCTGCCGCGACCGCGAGCTTGAAGAGTTCGCCAACGGAAAGCACCAGATCATTCTGGAAACCGAATCGTATTACGACGACCGATCGATTCGCTGGTCGCGCATCACGGCGCACCTGCTCGAAAACCCCGGCAACGGTCACGTCGAGAGCGTCATTTACGGCATCGACATCTCGCAGGAGCGCGCCTACGTCGCGTCGCTCGAACGCGAGAAGGAGCGCCGCGAACGCGAAGGGCGCGGCAGCGAGTGCGGGGGGTCTTCCAGCGGCATGGTCGGCGAGATGCAGGAAGTCTGGGGCATGTACGCCCAGGCCGACCGCGACCGCCGTCGCGACTACCTTACCGGGCTCAACAGCCGGCTCGACCTCTACGATGCGCTCAGGCGCTCCGAGGGTGGCATCGACGCCCCGATCACGGCGGTGTTCATGGTCGATTTGGACGATTTCAAGGCCATCAACGACGCCTACGGCCATTCGGCGGGCGACGCCTGCCTCGCGGCGCTGGGCAACCTGCTCACCGGGTTCGGGGCGAAGCACGACATGACCTTCTATCGTTTTGGCGGCGACGAGATCATCGGCGTCGCGCGCGAAGACGTGAGCCGCATCCCGCAGATCGCGGAAGACCTGCTCGAAGCGGTGCGCGGCATGACGGTGCGCTTGAAGTCGGGCAACGAGCTTCATGTGACCGCGTCCATCGGCTACACCGTGGAATCGCGCGGCTGCCAGGAGGCCATCGACAACGCCGACCGGGCGATGTACGCGGCGAAGCGGCGCGGGAAGAACCGGGCGGTCTGCATCGACTAGCGCATCGATTGCGTAAGGAGGACGATCTCATTCCGGTGCGTTTGTGACGCAGCGACCGTCCCGGCGCATTCCGTTCCGTGTGAAACTGTCACGTTTCCGGTGCCATATCTCGAATAGACCGCTGACCTGGTCGTTAGCATTGTTGCGGCTGTGAGTGAATTACGTGTTGGAATGGTTACATCGTCAGGCAACCGTCTGCCTCGTTGCCGCTTGACACTATAATGCGCACAGAGTATTTGGTGATCCGTTCGGAATTGGGCGCAGCATGAAGAACAGCAAGAATCGCGATATGGGCACGAACGCGCACGGCGGCAAGAAGCGCAAGAAGTCGCTTGCCGGCTTCGCGGCCGCAACGGGCGCGGTGTTCGGCGCCGGGATGGTCGTCCCGGGCAACACCGTGTATGCGTCGGAGCTGGATTCTGCCAGCTCCGAGAGCATGGAGTCCGAACTGGAAAGCGGGGCATCGGCCTCGCAGTCGCAGTCGGAATACGTGGCGCCGTCGCAGAGTGGGCAGGAATCCCAGGCCAAGCGGGCGTCGGCTGCGAAGGCCGCGACCGCGGCGACCGAGAGCGGGAGCGCCTCCGCGGCGTCGCAGGAAGCGCACACCGGATTTGCCGCGAGCGTTGCGCAGGCGTCCGACAGCGGCGACGCGCAGGCGAGCGCGGAAGATTCCGCTTCGGCGAGCGCTTCCGAAAGCGCGTCTACGAGCCGTGCGGCCTCGCAGGAGGGGTCCGCTTCGATGAGCGCTTCGGTCGAGGCGAGCGTGTCGACCGAGACGAGCGCGTTCGTTTCCGCGGTGGCAAGCGAGCAGGCGAGCGAGAGCGCATCGCTTGAGGCTGCGAGCGCCCAGGCGAGCGCGTCGGCGGCCCTTTCCGCGAGCGCCGTGCAATCTGCGTCGGCGTCCGCTTCCGTAGCGCAGTCGCAGGAGGAATCCGCCCTCGCGAGCGAATCGGCTTCTGCGACGAGCGCTTCCGCGTCGCAGAGCGCGTCGCTTTCAACGGTGGATTCGGTCGAGACCTCGCGCGCCCAGAGCGTTTCGGCGAGCCTTTCCGAAGCCGTGAGCGAGGCCAATTCGGCGTACGCTTCGGTGTCGAATTCGTTTTCCGAAGCGGGCTTGCAAAACGAGTATCTGGAAAACCTCATCGCCCAGATCGAGGTGGCCAAGCAGAACCTGCAGAACATCCAGGATGCTGCGGCTGCGTCGGGGAAGTCGCTTGCGAACAATTCCGCCTACTGGAGAGCCGGCGACGTGCTGGCCAACCTGCTGGTGCAGTACAGCTTCTACCAGGACAGCGGCGTGACGAGCATCGAGTACGGCACCTGGGATAAGAATTCCGGCAACGGCAACCACGTGCACGTCGTCTACATCGACGAGTACGGTCGGCAGCAGGACGCCTATTTCGACTACATCACCGTCGACAAAAACGGCAACGCGCTGATGACCAGCAGCGGGAAGCAGATGTCCGGGTACAGCGACGCCTCGCAGGTCGCCGGCATCATGGTCCTGAAGAAGACGCCGACGTACAGTTGGTGGGACGGGAGTCTGAACGGATTCACGGGCGACCGATCATCTGCCGGGTACTACACGAACAACGCCGGCGAGCAGAAGTGGGGCTATTTCAATACCAAGGGCAACTACTACTTCTCGCTGAACGATTACGAAAAGGGCAAGGACAGCTACTCGCATGATCGCAGCGAGGTCACGTCGGTGTCGCATTCGGCGAGCGCCCTGCAGTCCCAGGCGGATTCCGCGAGCGCGTCGACCGCGGCGAGCGAGAGCGCGAGCGAATCGGCCAGCGAATCGCTGAGCGCGAGCGCCAGCGGGAGCGCATCGGCGTCGGCGAGCGCATCGGAGAGCCGCGCGACGAGTTTGAGCGAGTCCACGAGCCAGTCGGCGAGCGCGTCGCAGAGCGCCAGCGAATCCGCGAGCGCCAGCGCGTCCGCATCGACGAGCGCGTCGTCGTCCCGTTCGGCGTCGCTGTCCGCGAGCGCGAGCGCTTCTGAGAGTGCGAGCGAGAGCGCGTCGGAGTAGGCTAGCGTTTCGGAATCCGAATCTATCGCCGAATCGGAATCGACCAGCGAGAGCCTCAGCGAGTCCGAGTCCCTGAGCAAGAGCGAGTCGGTCTCCGCCAGCAAGTCGGAGTCGACAAGCGTCTCGGAATCCGAGTCCGAGTCGACCTTGATCAGCTCGAGCGAGTCCGAGTCGACCAGCGAGAGCCTCAGCGAATCGGAATCGGCCAGCGAGTCCGAGAGCGAATCAATCTCCACCATCGAGAGCGAATCCGAGTCCGTCAGCGTCTCCGAATCGGAGTCGGCCAGCACGAGCGAGTCTGAGTCCGAATCCATCAGCGTCAGCGAGTCGGAATCCGCCAGCGAGAGTCTCAGCGAGTCCGAATCCACCAGCGAGAACGAATCGACTTCCGTGTCGGCCAGCGAATCGGTTTCCGCCAGCGAGTCCGAGTCCGAGTCGATTAGCTCGAGTGAGTCCGAGTCGACCTCCATTTCCGAGTCGGAATCCACCAGCGAGTCCGAGTCCGAGAGCGAATCCGAGTCGACCTCGGCCAGCGAGAGCGATTCGGAATCGGTTTCCATCAGCGAGTCGGAATCGGCCAGCGAGTCCGAGAGCGAATCGACTTCTGTGTCGGCCAGCGAATCGGTTTCCGCCAGTGATAGCGAGTCCGAGTCGACGTCGATCAGCTCGAGCGAGTCCGAGTCCGAGAGCGAATCGGTTTCCACCAGCGAATCCGAATCGGTCTCCGTCTCCGAATCGGAGTCCGCCAGCGAGAGCGAGTCGGAGTCCGAATCGACCAGCGAGTCGGAATCGGCCTCCGTCAGCGTCAGCGAGTCCGAATCCGTCAGCGAGAGCGAATCGATCTCCGCCAGCGAGTCGGAGTCCGAGTCGGCTTCCGTAAGCGAGTCGGAATCGGCCAGCGAGTCCGAATCGGAGTCCGTCTCCGCCAGCGAGAGCGAATCCGAGTCCGTCAGCGTCTCTGAATCCGAATCGGCCAGCGAGTCGGAATCGGAATCGGTTTCTGTCAGCGAGTCCGAGTCCGAGAGCGAGTCGGTCTCCTCCAGCGAGTCCGAGTCGACCTCCGTTTCCGAGTCGGAATCCACCAGCGAGTCCGAGTCCGAGAGCGAATCCGAGTCAACCAGCGTCTCCGAATCGGAGTCGGCCAGCACGAGCGAGAGCGAGTCCGAATCGACCAGCGAGAGCGAGTCGATCTCCTCCAGCGAGTCCGAGTCCGAGTCGACCTCGACCAGTGAGAGCGATTCGGAATCGGTTTCCATCAGCGAGTCCGAATCGACCAGCGAGAGCGAGTCGGAGTCCGAATCGACCAGCGAGTCGGAATCGGCCTCCGTCAGCGTCAGCGAGTCCGAATCGGCCAGCGTCTCGGAATCCGAATCGACCAGCGAGAGCGAGTCGGAATCCGAGTCGACCTCGACCAGCGAGTCGGAGTCGGCTTCCGCCAGTGATAGCGAGTCCGAGTCGACGTCGATCAGCTCGAGCGAGTCCGAGTCCGAGAGCGAATCGGTTTCCACCAGCGAATCCGAATCGGTCTCCGTCTCCGAATCGGAGTCCGCCAGTGAGAGGGAATCGACTTCCGTGTCGGTCAGCGAGTCGGAGTCCGAATCGACCAGCGAGTCGGAATCGGCCTCCGTCAGCGTCAGCGAGTCCGAATCCGTCAGCGAGAGCGAATCGATCTCCACCAGC
>Ga0214872_100384_pt1 | contig 11727 bp, 11 predicted proteins | sample Stichaenrichm18X_FD_168614 | JGI IMG/M metagenome (GOLD analysis project Ga0214872, IMG submission 168614) | Xylose enriched microbial communities from anaerobic bioreactor in Madison, Wisconsin, United States - 18X | ecosystem: Engineered > Bioreactor > Anaerobic > Unclassified | place: USA... | reverse complement strand
AACGAGACGGCAGAAAAGACCTTCGTGCGTCCGATCAAGCATGCGGGCATCCCGATCATCTCCATCGCGGTCGGAGCGCTCGATGCCGCAATCCTTACCGGAGCGGTAGCAGGGGGATGGCGAAAGTTGAAGAGGAAGCACAAAGGGCAGGAAAGCATGATTGAAACGCCCTCTGAGTGAGGGAGGAGAGAAAGGGATGCATGCTCTGTGAAAAGCAGGGCATGCATCCATTGATTATGGAGAGCTCTTCATCAGGTCTGCACAGTACTTCGACAGATCCCATACTTTCAAAATATCTATAGAATGAATATTAAATAACTGACTATGCATAGCTATTCCATGCCATGCCAGTAAGGGCATAGTAAGCCTCCAGAGCATGACAATTCAGCAAACAGGTATTAATCTTGCAGGAAGCATTTAGATATCTGCAATAGTGCATTCAGACCAGAGTTTTACAGAAAACTGATGCCATGCATCAGTTGCATCAAAAGAGAAAATTCCCACTCCAATTGTCCGTGGCGATACGTGAGAACAGCATGAATAAGAAAGCTTGAATCCGGGATCCTAGATCAATCAGCATGTTGAAAGGATGCAGAAAGCATCGTAAACTTCAAGTGGATTCTCTTTAGCAATTGACATTAATCAGCTTTCTAGCGTCTGGCAATGCGGTTTACTGAAAATCTGACGTGTCGGCGTGATAAGCGCAACCCGGAAAAAGTCCGGGGGGGGGGTGCTCGTCGACATGGGTACACAGGATATGGCAGCAGCTAGCATCAGGATGCCACAGGGAAAGACGCAGCATGCGTCTCAGAAGCTGTGGGGTGCAGATGCTTCGCAGACGCGGGACCACACGGTCCTGGACCTGGAAGCTGTGCAGGCAGCCCGCCGTCTTGCCTCGCGGTATGGCTACCGCATTGCAAAGCGCCTATTCGATATCATGTTCAGCCTTCTGGTGCTTGTCCTTCTGTCCTGGGTCTATGCCGTTGTAGCCATTGCCATCAAGCATGACAGCGAAGGTCCGGTCTTCTTCAATCAGGAACGTGTCGGCAAGGATGGCAGAACCTTCAAGATGTACAAGTTCCGCTCCATGTATGTGGATGCGGAAGAGCGTCTGAAAGACCTGCAGGATCTGAATGAGAAGGATGGTCCTGTCTTCAAGATAAAAGATGACCCACGCATCACGCACGTGGGCCATTTCATCCGCAAGACCAGCATCGACGAGCTGCCGCAGTTCATCAATGTCTTGAAGGGCGATATGTCCATCGTGGGACCGCGTCCGGCGCTCCCCCGCGAGGTGCGCCAGTATACGCCCTATCAGAAGGAACGCCTTCTGGTGAAGCCGGGCATCACCTGCTTCTGGCAGACGCGCAGGAACCGCGATAGTATCAGCTTCGATGAGTGGGTCGGTCTCGATCTTCTGTATATCAAGAAGTGCAGCGTGCTGACCGATCTGAAGCTTATCATTCAGACGGTAGGTGTCGTTCTGACCGCTCAAGGGAACTAGCAAGAAGCCTGATTTGACACACAAGCTTTTGTGCTGACCATGATGGAAACATGGCATTACAAAACATCGTTATTTAGATGGTCAGGGTGATAGTGTGCCGACATTTTGCTCAAGTTTAAAAGTTTCGATTTTGATTCCTATATCGCGCAGGAGATGAGAGGGACAAGTGGTTTCTGAGATTCGTTTATCAGTGTATCTCGCTATCCTTGATTATGCTGACTCGATGCGCACAGGGGCTCTGTAGCGCATGACGAAACCTATTCATGTTTGCGAGGTTGTTGGGAACATGAACGGCGGTGGTGTTGAGGCCGTCGTGATGAACTATTACCGCCATGTCGATCGCACGAAAGTTCAATTCGACTTTGTGGTGACCGCGAGCTCCACCATCGTTCCACGCGAGGAGATAGAGGATCTCGGCGGTCGCGTTTTCATGGTACCAGCGTACACGAACCTGCCTATGTTTCAGAAGGCTATCTATGACTTATTCAAGTCGCATTCCGAATGGGATATTGTCCATGCGCATATGAATGCGCTGAATGTCTTTCCCCTGAAAGAGGCATTTCGAGCTGGCGTGCCAGTGCGTATATCGCACAGTCACAGCACGGCTGGCAGGGGTGAGATGATGAAGAATATTGCCAAGGCAGTGCTCAAGACCCAATCCAACCGTTATCCCACGGAGCGCTTTGCGTGTTCAAGATTCGCTGGGGAGTGGCTCTTCGGTAAAGAGGAACCTTTTGAGCTCGTTTATAACGCAATTGATTTGGATCGCTTCTGGTTTTCAGGGCATACGCGTGCACTGGTCCGGCAACAGCTTGGTTTCCATGACGGTCAGCTTGTCATCGGTCACGTAGGGCGGTTCATGCCCCAGAAGAATCAAGGATTCCTCATCGATGTGTTTGAGAAGCTCGTCGAGTTGAGGGATGACGTCATGCTCGTATTTGTCGGCACAGGTCAGGGAGAAAGTGCTGCAAAAGAAGCAGTGCGGGCGCGTGGTATTGCTGAACGGGTTCGTTTTCTTGGCCAGCGCGATGACGTTGCGGATCTCTACCAGGCCTTCGACATGTTCGTACTGCCCAGCCTCTATGAGGGTCTCGGCATGGTTGCTGTTGAAGCACAGGTTTCAGGGCTGCCATGCGTCATCTCCGACAAGGTACCTGCCGAGGCAAACGTGACGGGAAGCTGCAGAGTCCTTCCCTTAGGCGATTCCCAGGCTTGGGCCAATGTTTTGTGTGGTCTCACGCTTAGAGATGGCTCTGAGCGTGCCTCTATCGACCGTAGGGTATTTAGTAACTATGACATCATTCGACAGGGTGCTTGGCTCACCGAGAAATATCTCAGGCTCCATGAGGGGGCTGTCTGATGACGAGAGGCAGCATCGAGGAATTTCTCTATAATACGAGCAAAAAACGACTAGGAAAGGTTTCAGTTCGACTTCCTGTGTTATGGGAGGCATTTCGCTCTTTGCGAGGGGCTTCATATCACGGGGGGGCAGAGCTTATCTTACAGTCTCTGAAGAGGGAGCTGCCAGATTGGGTGAAATGAGTCCGGATGATAAGGCAGCAATCTCCCGATATGATATCCAGAATGCTGCACCTCTGCTGGTAGAAAAATATACTGAACTTGCTATCAAGGCGGGTGTCAAATTTGGCCAATAAGATAAAGCATAATGGAATAAAAGTTGCACTTGCAACGTGTCATGATAAGCGCAATTTCGGTAGCATGCTGCAGGCATATGCAACGCAAGCATACCTTGAAGCGCAAGGCTACGGTGTTCGCACTATTGACAAGACCGGACTCGGCAAAGTCATCAAACCAGGGCGTATGGATTACTATCGCCGCAATGCACTAGATATGCAGATGTACCGAGAAAAAGCGCCCTTTGTTGGCAAGATTGCGCTGCAAAAGGTAGACAAGAAGTTCGGGCATGAAATGGACGAACGCCGTCGCGCTTTCGATAAGTTTGCGGAGACCCATTTCCATCTCACACGCAAGACTTACACGTTTGACGAGCTCAGAGAGCTGAGCCTTGAATACGATGCTGTCGTAGTGGGGTCGGACCAGCTTTGGCTTCCGGTGAACATAGGCGGCGGCTATTTCACGTTGGAATGGGCAGACCCTTCGGTGCGTAAGGTGTCATACGCGACGTCCATTGGCCTGTCACATCTGGATGAATTCTATCTTGGGCGCATGCGTGATTTTTTGTCCAGCTATGATGCCATATCGGTGCGTGAAGACTCGGCGGCGGCGCTTGTCGAGGAAGCGACAGGCACACGTCCTGTTGTGACCTGCGATCCGACCATGCTGCTGACTGCTGAAGAATGGCGTGGAGTGGCTGACGAGTCTTTTGACGGCTTACCGAAGGAGCCATATCTTCTCTGCTACTTCATGGGAGACAATCCTTGGCAACGCCAGTGTGCAGTGCGCTATGCTCGTGCACATGGACTCAAGCTCGTTGCTATAGCCCAGAATGACATCTATATTGCATCTGATAATAACTATGCTGATATCTATCCCTGGAGCGCAGGTCCAGCGCAGTGGCTCGCGCTTTTCGAACATGCAAGTTTCGTATGCACGGACTCGTTCCATGGATCGGTGTTCAGCAATATATTCCAGGTGCCATTTGTCTCCTTCAGGAGGCATGCTGCAAAGAGCGGACAATCCACAAACTCTCGTATAGACACGCTGCTTCGTGTGCTTGGACTTTCTGAGAGGATTTGCGAGTCGGAAGAGGCTTTCGATTCGGTAGCGGCTCATGAAATCGATTTTAGTGAATCTGAGAAGAAGCTTGATTTGTATCGGGCAGAGTCTGCCTCATGGCTCGACAAGACGCTCGCCTTCGAAGGGAAGACTTCATCACCGCACGTGGATATAAGTCATGCGGAAGATTGCTGTGGCTGTGCTGCATGTGCCAATGTCTGCCCGACTCAGTGCATAACAATGGCATTCGATGAAAAAGGCTGCGAATACCCCAAGATAGATGAGTCTAAGTGCATCGGCTGCGGCAAGTGCGTGCGTGCCTGTCCAATCATCAATGTCACGTCGGACGAGCCTCGTGAGGACTTTGTACAGCGAGCGTTTGTGGTGCAGAACAAGGACGATGCCGTACTACGTCAGTCTACTTCTGGCGGGGCTTTCACGGCACTTGCTACTACAGTTATTCAGATGGGCGGAGTCGTTTTTGGCTCTGGCTATGATCGCGATGGTAAGGCTGCATATGACCGCTCCCTTGCTGTGCGTTGCTTTGCAGTGGACAAGGTCGAAGATCTCAGGTTCTTCCGCAACAGTAAATATGTACAGAGCGAGATAGGCAATGCCTACCAAGAAGTCGACGAATACTTGAAACAGGGCAGGCTTGTGCTCTTCTCGGGCACACCTTGCCAGTGCGAGGGACTCTACCACTACTTTGGCGGCAAGATTCCCAGAGGTCTTGGCATGGTAGATGTAGTCTGCCATGCCGTGCCGTGCCGTGCCGTTTTCTCGGCATATCTAGATTGGCTTGAGGATAGCACTGGCTCGGAGGTACAAAGCGTACTCTTCCGTGACAAGGGCCGTTGGGGCTACGAGTACTCCAACATGCGTGCCTTCGACCGGGCTGAGCCCTACACGCCGCCCGTGAGCAACAACCAGATACAGCCGTTTTACTCCGAGGGCGTGGAGACCGATCCCTATCTCAGGGCCTTCTTTGATGACCTTTCCGATCGCCCGAGCTGTTACCAATGTCGTTTTAAGAAGCGTCATCGGGTGACGGATCTCACTCTTTGGGATTGCTTCGATGCCTGGCGCTACGGTGACGGATTCGATGACAATAGGGGGGCCACAAGGATTCTCGTGCACTCGGATAAGGGACAAACTCTGCTGGAAGCGTCACTCGGGATGCTGAGAGTCAAGGAGCTTGATGCTGACGAGGCAGCTTCGCGCTCCCGCGAGTTGACCCATTCAGTTGACCCTAGCCCCAGTCGGACTGCTATGTTTGCCGATCTTGGAGTCATGGACGGCTATAAGTTCGTCAAGAAGTGGTTCCCGATGGACGCAATGGTAGCTGCCAAACGGGGTGCCCGGGAGCTGCTGGAGCGTACGGGAGCTTACTCTGTGGCAAAAAGAGCTTTACAACGTGTTAGGGGAAGGTAAGGGGAATGTTTGAGGAACTGCCATTAATATCCGTTATCGTCCCCGTTTACAACGTTGAGAAGTACCTACGTGAGTGCGTGGAAAGCATTCTTGCACAGTCATATTCAAATATCGAAGTGCTGCTAGTAGATGACGGCTCGACAGATGAATCCGCCTCTCTGTGCGATTTATTGGATAGAGAGCATATACAGGTTAGTTCCTTTCACAAGGAAAATGCAGGACCTTCAAGTGCCCGGAACTTCGGGATACAACGGGCGCGTGGTGAATGGGTCTCCTTCATTGATGCCGATGACTACATTTCGCCTATATACCTAGAAACCCTGTATGAAGCCGCTACCAGCTTGGGGTGTTGCCTTTCCTGCGTATCGGGGGGGAGTGACTTTCTTGACGGAGATCAGTGCACCCTGATTAATGGGGAAAATATCGGGGTTGAGCCTACGGCTTATAGCTCTTCTGACTTCATGCGCAAGATGCTCTATCAGGAAGTTACTACTGGTGCTCAATGGCGCCTCTACCATCGTAATCTCCTAGGGGAAGCTCCTTTTCCAGAGGACATCATAATCGGAGAGGATCTTGCCTGTATGTACAAAATTGTATTTCGATCGCAGCGTGTTGCACTAGTCGATTGTAAACGCCTCTATGCCTATCGGCATAGGCGGGAAAGTCTCATTAGGCAGGATTTTCGTCCTTCGAAGGCGAAATCTGTTCTCAAGGTGGCTACTCGGCTCTATGAGGATGTGACTTGGATGTGGCCTGACCTTGTCACGGCGGCGGCATCGAGATGCTTCTCGATTTGTAGAACTGTCTACGCTCAGATTCCTTTTGGAAAGAACGCGACGGAGGAGAGCAGACATTATCGTTCGGAACTCTGGGATGTGTTGAGCCAGCATCGGAAGACGGTCCTCTTTGATGAACATGCTCGGCGGCGAGAGCGACTGGCAGCAGCCATTGCCTGTCTCGGTGAAGGTCCCTTTACCTTCTTTTGTCGGGCCTGTCGCATGACCGGTCTAATGCAGTAAACGTTTGGGACGCATCGCAAAAATGATTTTTACGGAATGGAAGATATGGAAGAAATACATGTATATCTGACTGGGCGGTTGGGAAATCAGCTCTTCCAGTATGCCTTTGCCAGAAACTTGCAAAAACAGTATGGCGGAAAAATCGTGTGTAATACCTTCGATCTTGATCATCGATCTGAGAAGTCAAAGGTGGCTGACGAGAAGTTTTCTTATGCGATGGCCGGCTTTAATCTCGATTCGAACGTGGTGTTGGAAGACGAAGCTATGCCTTGGTATGCGGACTTTTGTTCTCCTGCTATCAAGGTCATTAAACATATGGCTCCCAGGCAATACTTTGATTTCATGGCCAAGCGTGGCTATCTGATGTGGCAGCGGTCTGACTATGTCTCTATTCCGAGGCTGGAGTCTAATAAAGTGTATGCGTGGGGATGGTGGCAGGATGTCCGGTATTTTCATGATGTACAGAAGGAGTTATCGGATGAAATAGTGCCAGTGACGGCACCATTAAATGAAAACCAATATATTTATGATGCTGCAGGGGATGAAGAATCCGTTTGTATATCAATACGTTGCGGCAACTACTTCAATCCCACCGTCAAGAAACTACTTTACGTGTGCACTCCGCAATATTTCTATGACAGCATTGATTGCATTTCCAAGCGACTGGCACATCCTAAGTTCATTGTGTTCACGGACGATATCGACTGGGTGAAGGATAACCTCAAGTTCGAGAATAACTATCCACAATACGATTTCATCTATGAAAGGGGATGCGACACGGTTGAAGAGAAGATCAGGATGATGTCAATGTGTAGTCACTTCATCATTTCTAACAGTACCTTCAGCTGGTGGGCGCAATTCCTCTCGAAAAACGATGACAAGATTGTCATTGCTCCCGACAGGTGGTTTGTGAACGGCAGACGCATAGGCCTATACATGGACGGGTGGACGCTTGTACCGGCGGGACAGTGATGTGAGGCGAATCCGAATGCTAGTTGCAGGTATAGTGACATACAATCCGGACATAAACAGATTGGCTGAGAACCTTGAATCCATTTCGTCCCAGGTAGACCGTATTATTGTCGTGGACAACGGTTCGACTGAGTGGGATTCCATTGCTGCGACCGTTGAGCATTATTCTGCTCTGAGCGTTCGTAACGCGACAAATCTTGGCATCGCCTCAGCACTGAATCAGATGGCAACAAAGGCTCTGGAGTTAGGTGCGAAGTGGCTCTTAACGCTTGACCAGGATTCTGTCTGTAGTGAAGGACTGGTGGCAGATTACGAAAAGCACGTCGGTGAAACTGACGTTGCATCTATGACTTGCCACATCACGGACCGAAGCTTCTCATATGAGGAGGTTCCGACTGAGTTCGTTGATTTTTGCATAACATCTGGGAATTACATCGACCTTTCTGAATGGAAGAGGATTGGTGGTTTTGACGAGAAGCTTTTCATAGATAAGGTTGATACTGACTACTGTTACAGACTTAGACTCGATGGCAAAAAGATTCTCAATGTTCCTACCTCGGGAATTCTTCATGAAGTAGGAAAGGGCACCAGAGAGCACTGCTTTCTCGGAAAGAAGTTTGTTGTCTTTAACCATTCTGCGTTCAGGGTCTACTACATCACGCGTAATCAAGTCTACGTGGCAAGAAAGCATCGGGTTACCTTGGGCTCCGCCCGATATTACCGATGTGTGCGTACTGCTTGGACAAGAATATTTGTTTACCTGTTTTACGAGAAGGACAAGCTCGCAAAGTTGAGGCAATGGATTAGAGGTCTCCGCGATGGCTATGCCATGGCTATCGACTGATTCGAGAGGATTATAAGAGTGGTGATTTACTGGCTTATATTTGTGTTGGTGGTTGCTTTCATCATCAACTATTTCGCGACAAGAGGAGATTTCTGGGCTCCCCAGAACGTATTCACGTTAGGTTTCCTTGTCGCGGCAATTTTCTGCACATATCTTATAGATTATTTCTCAGTTAATCTGTCTTGGTTGACCTTTTTCGTGATTATTTCTGGCGTTATTGCTTTCTCCTTTGGCAGCTGGCTTGTCTTCTTGGGTTACGAGAGACGTCATATTGACGACTATGGACCTTTGTGTAAGAAGTATTGCCCCTCCAAGGTGGTCACCCTGGTTTGCATTGTCTTTTGTGCAGCTACGACTCTGTTATTCATAAGAAATGTGATTGCGGTGTCTGGAACCTTTACGACGATGACCGATGTTACCTATGCTTACCGTACTGAAGGATATGACGGCACGCAGCTGCAGCCGTTTTACGTAAACCAGATGGTCAAAGTCTTCAAAGCTATTGCTTATGTATTCTTGTTCTACTTCGTGAACAATGTCGTTTACACCAAAAAACTCCGCGGCAACATCCGCCTATTGGTGCCAGCAGCTTTGCTCGTAGTAATGTTCATATTTGGAGCTTCTAGGGCCGAACTTATTACCATATTTTTTTATATTTTCACGGTTATTTTCTTTACCTACGGGCGCACACATGCCTTTGCAAATAGAGCAAGCCGAAAGCTCATCAAATATCTGGTTGTTAGCGTCTTTGTGTTTTTGCTTGCTTTTAGTGGAATGAGAACACTTGTCGGCCGTCTCAACACGGATGATCCGATGACATACATATCTTCTTATGCTGGCGGTTCGATTGAGCTTCTCGATCTGTATGTCAGGGACGATGGGTTAGAACCGCAATCGTCTATTTTTGGTGAGGAGACCTTCTTTGCCATGGAGTCTGACTTGGGTATTACTACAGGTTCGCCCCATTTGGAATTTCGATATTCTGCTAATGGTAGGCTGGTGGGCAACGTATACACCTGCTTCAGAAAGTACCTGCACGATTTTGGCTATCTTGGGATGCTAATAATCGAGTGGACCCTTGGCTTTATCTTTACGGGTTGGTACTTGGGGACGAAAACACATATTGCCAATAATCCGAGTGACCATCGTCTTGTCTATTTCGCATATTTTTATGTGCCCGTTGTAAAGAGCTTCGTGCAGGAGGAAACACTCTCCGCCTATTTCTGTTTGAATTCGCTGGTGATGTTCTTACTTTTCTGGTTCGTATACTGGGTCACGACAGAAGCATTCGATACTACGCAATCACTCTATGCGGGAGTTCACTATCCAGTGAAATGCTCGCAACGCTTCAATAGGGAGTGAGAGCCAAATGAATTATCGCGCGCTTGCAAGAAACATGGGTACTGCCTTTCTTGCCCAGGGTGTAGCCATGCTGCTTAGCATTGTCCAAACTCTTCTGGTCCCAAAGCTACTTGGAACAACCCAGTATGGCTACTGGCAGCTCTTCATCTTCTACCAAGGTTATGTCGGCTTCGCTCACCTTGGACTCAACGACGGCGTATATCTTGTCAAGGGTGGGCAGACCCGGTCGGAAATCGACAAGAAATCTGTGAACTCGCAGTTTGTATTCGGCGTTGCGTTCCAGCTTGTTATCGCTGCGGCTATTGTTGCACTTGCCCTAGTAGGAGGCTTTGGCCCAGATCGTGAATTTGTCATAGTATGCACTGGAATTTTTCTTACCATACAAAATGCTGCGAATTTCTTTTCCTATTTGCTCCAAGCTATGAATGAGACGCGTCGGTCCTCATATTCGACAATCGTTGAGCGGCTTACGTTTCTTGTTCCGCTTATCATCCTCCTCTTGGTGAGATACCGATCATATCAGCCCTTCGTTATTTCTTATATTTTCTCGAGCTGCATGCAGTTGGTATTCTGTGCATATTTGTGCCGAGATTTTTTGCAATCGGGACTGGAACCTTTTTCCCAGGCAGCGCACGAGGCTTGGGCATCAATACGCGTCGGTTTCAAGCTTATGGCTGCTAATATTGCGAGCTCGTTAGTTCTCGGAGTGGCGCGCTTTGGAATCGATGCGGTATGGGGTATCGAGACTTTTGGTGAACTGTCCTTTGCACTATCGATGGTCAATTTCTTCTTGGCATTTGTGAGCCAGGCGTCCATGGTGCTTTTTCCGGCGCTTCGGCAAGTTGACCTGTCGGAGGCGAAGAGCTTCTTCACCAGTACCCGCGATGCGATGTCGCTTGTATTCCCCGTCATATACTTGCTCTACTACCCGATGGTGTGGATACTTTCCCTATGGCTCCCCAAATACGCCAATAGCTTCGTTTACTTCGTGTTCCTCATTCCCATCTGCGTATTCGACAGCAAAATGAATATTTGCTGCACAACCTTCTTTAAAGTGCTTCGAGAAGAGGGGAGGCTTCTTTGGGTGAACGTTTGGACCTGCGTCATCAGCCTATTCCTTACGCTGATTGGAGTTAATGTATTTGGTTCGATTTTTGTGGTCATTGGTGGCGTCGTGGTTGCCATTATTGCTCGCAGTATCTGGTCAGAGCGCTATCTGACACAAGAGCTTGGGGTTATTAGTTCCCATGCGCTACAATTTGGAGAACTGCTGTTGACAGCCGTATTTGTTATTAGTGCGTTAGTGATGCAAGCGCCTATTGCCTTTGGTATTTATTGCCTTGCCTATTTAGGATTTCTCTTTGTCTTTCGCGGCCGAGCGAAACACCTGCTGAGCGGTGTCTGCAAGATGGTGCGAAAATGACAATCGACATAGCGACAGGTTGGACATACGGAAGAAAATATCCCCCCCAATACGGGCCATCCAATGGGTAGAGGAGTAGAAGATCGCCATACAGTGGTCCGAGGATAGCGAATTCTGTGCGAGGAAGGTTTACCTTTGCGGGGAGTGGCTAGAGCCCGTGGATGCAAGAGGTGATGAGGAAGGAGTCCATATCGGTTGCGACTGGTAACGTTAAGCTTCTTGCGCACTTTACAATAGGTGGGTGGCCCGCCGTCCGGCACGGCTACTCGTGCAGCAGCGACACGTCCAGGTAGCGGCGCGACCCCCACTCGCTCTCGGCGACGTACTTGAGCCTGGCGGTAACCAGCATGAGCGCGCTTCTCTGTGAATGTCAAGCAGATTTTCCATTGGTAGGGTAAGCACTTCTTCCATAGCTATGGTAAGCACTGTTTCCGGCCCTCCGGTAAGCTCTCTTTCCCTGCCTTTGGTAGGCACT
>Ga0214872_100383_pt1 | contig 11728 bp, 9 predicted proteins | sample Stichaenrichm18X_FD_168614 | JGI IMG/M metagenome (GOLD analysis project Ga0214872, IMG submission 168614) | Xylose enriched microbial communities from anaerobic bioreactor in Madison, Wisconsin, United States - 18X | ecosystem: Engineered > Bioreactor > Anaerobic > Unclassified | place: USA... | reverse complement strand
CGCACGCGCTACGGGTCCTTCGAGGAAGCGACGGTGCGCGAGCTGCTGCAGCGGGAAGTGGGGCAGGTGTTCGCCCAGGTGCTCGAATGCGCTGGCGTCTTCAAATGGGACGATGCCGGCCGCGCGGCGCAGGCGCGCTTTCTTGACCGGCTCGCCTAGGGCGTCGCGCCGCGCGGGGCGGCTTCCGCACGAAGGCGCTGGGGTGCATGCGGCCTTCGTGCTTGGAAAAATTTGTCCGAAAAAGTTCTTGCGCGGGTCAGGTGCCTCCTGTATATTGAACGAGTTGCTAAAAGCACGGGGAGTTAGCTCAGTTGGTTAGAGCGCCGGCCTGTCACGTCGGAGGTCGCGAGTTCGAGTCTCGTACTTCCCGCCATTTGAATGCGAAAGGGAGCCTTCGGGCTCCCCTTTTTTGCGTGGGGCGGGGCCGTTCGCCTGCGGCTTCGGAACGGTGCCGCGGGCTGTGGGCCGAACTGACAACGTCAGCAGCCCTCGTTGTCACCCGCGCGTGTGACAACATCACGCGCCCCTGTTGTCATCTACTGGACCGTGATCGCTCCCTGGAGCTTCTTCTCGCGGTAGCCGGGGTAGTCGGCGTTGTTCACCTGGATGTGGGTGTGGTTGCCCGGGTCGTCGGCCGGGGTGTAGTCGGTCAGCTGGATCCCGTCGATGCTGCAGGCGATGTCGCGCACGCTCGCGATCGGCGTGACGCCGCCTTCCACATGGTCGCCCGCCTGCACCTGCGCATCGGTGATGTGAATGGCCACGCAGTCCATTTCGGGATGGCCGTCGGGCTGGATGTGGATCTCGATATCGGGCACGCGGTTGTAGAGCTGATAGTCTTTCACGAGCACCACGGTGCCGGTGACCGGCGCGTAGACGGTCGTACCGGCAGTCGCGCCCACATCGATCGCCGTGTCCATTTCGGTGGAATCCTGCGACCGCCATAGGTGCAGGGCGTCAGCGTCGAGCCAGTCGCCGTCGGTCTGGTCGTGGTTCACGCGCACCTGCTGGGCGGCTTTGGCTGCGGTAGCATCGGCCTTGGGCAGCTCGGTGGTGAGCGGGAGCGCGTAGGCGTAGGAAGCCTGATGGAAGAGGACCGCGGTGATGGCCGAGGTCTCGATCGGCGCATACACGTCGACCCCGTTGCACTGTGCCACGAGCTTGGTGGGGGACTGTGCGTCTTCGTCGCTTGCGGCCTGGTCTGCGGGTTCTACGAGCGCGAGCGGCGTGGCATCGGCCGCATCCGTGCCTTTGAGGTTCGTCCACACGCCGTGGGCGAAGGGCAGGGCCACGCTGTAGGCGGTGAGCAGGGCCACGGCGGTGACGCCGATGGTGACGGGCACGACGATGCGCGCCGGCGTGGGCTTGGGCTCTTGCTGGGGTTCTTGTTCTTGCACGGAATCTCCCGGGAAAAGGGGCGCGGCGGCGCCCGCGTGTTAGCAACGGTCGCAATTCTACTCTCAATTCGGTAACGGCGTGCGGGGTGCCTGGGGCGCTTGTGCCATACTGTGGTGCGGAATACACGGCGTGCACATAGGTCGCGCCCATTCGAAGGAGTGGAAATGCACAATCAGGAACTTGACGCGGTCGTGCGTAGCTTCGCGGACAATTACGCGAGCGCGCCCGAGATTTTCTTCACCGAACCCGACCGCCATTTTCCCAACCGCGATGCGATCATCAGCGTGCTCGAAGACTGCCGCCACCTCATGTTCCCCGGCTACTTCGGCGACGAACCGGCTTCCTGCGGGCGTCGGCCGGAGTTCTTCATCGGTGACACCCTGATGCGCATTCAGGAACACCTCGCCCGCGAGGTGCGCGAGGCCCTGCTCTTCCGCGACCCGCATGCCGACCCCGGCGAGCTCGACCGCCGCGCCGGCGACATCGTCGACGCCTTCATCGCCAAGCTGCCCGACGTGCATAAGGTCCTGCTCACCGACGTGCAGGCCGCCTTCGACGGCGACCCTGCCGCCCAGAGCAAGGAGGAGATCATCTTCAGCTACCCGGGTCTGTTCGCGATTTTCGTCTACCGCCTGGCCCACGAGCTCTACGTGCAGGACGTGCCCCTGATTCCGCGCATCATGAACGAGTACGCCCACGACCACACGGGCATCGACATCAATTCGGGCGCCGACATCGGCCCCTACTTCTTCATCGACCATGCGGCCGGCGTCGTGATCGGCGAGACCACTAAGATCGGCAGCCACGTGAAGGTCTACCAGGGCGTCACGCTCGGCGCCCTGTCCACGCGCGCGGGCCAGGGCCTGCGCGGGGTCAAGCGCCATCCCACGATCGGCGACTACGTGACCATCTATTCGAACGCGAGCGTGCTGGGCGGCGAAACGGTCGTCGGATCGGGCACGGTGATCGCGGGCAGCACCTTCGTCACCGAATCGGTGCCCGAAAACTCGCGCGTCACGCTGAAGAACCAGGAAGTGAAGGTCCGTCAGTCGAGCCACCGCTACGACGCCGAAGGCTTCGAAACCTGCTAGCGAGTTTCGCAGAAGCGTTGCGGGGGCTGTGCGCGAAAGCGTGCGGCCCCTTGCTTGTTTCGGGACCAATCCGTCAAGATACGAACACATGACACCATATGGAAAGGAGCGCGCGGATGAGCAGCGCGGAAGCGCAGGACGCATCGATTGAGCGAGAAGGGGAGCCCCGCCGGGTGGAGGAGTCCGTGCCGCCCTACGTGGCGCACGTCCCCATGAAGGTCGTCTTCTACATCATGCTGGCGGCGACGTTCGTGACCTCGGCGGCGCAGGCCATGCTTTCCACGGCCCTGCCCGCAATCATGGCGGAATTCTCCGTCGACGCGTCGATGGGCAACCTGCTCACCACCGGCTACATCTACGTGCTCGGCATCCTGTCGGTCCTCACGGCCTTCCTCATCCAGCGCTTCGACACGCGCAAGCTCTTCCTGGCGGCCGTGGGCTGCTTCGTGATCGGCTCGATGCTCGCCTGGTTGGCGCCGAGCTACTACATCCTGCTCGCCGCCCGGTTCCTGCAGGCCGGCGGCAACGGCGTGCTCATCCCGCTCGTGCAGACGGTTGCGGTGAGCGTCTACCCCAAAGAGCGCCACGGCTTCGCTTTGGGCCTCGTGGGCATGGTGATAGGCTTCGCGCCGGCCGTGGGGCCCTCGATTGCCGGCATCATCGTGCAGGTGGCCAGCTGGCGGATGATCTTCGTCGTGCTCGGCGGGCTGGCGGCGATTGCCTTCGCGGCGTCGTTTTTCACGGTGCGCGGGGCGGGCGCCCACTACAAGGTGAGCCTCGACGTCAGGTCCTGCCTGCTGTTCATCCCCGGCCTCATCCTTTTGCTCGTGGGCGTGACCCTCATCGAGCAGCGCGGCCTCTATGACGCGAGCTGCTGTGCGATCATCTGTCTGGCGGGCTTTCTGCTCATCGCCTTCTGCCACCGCCAGCTCCATTTGGAAGAGCCGGTGCTCAAGGTCCAGCTCTTCCGCGGCAAGCACGTGATCCTGGGCGTGGCCCTGTGCGCCCTGGCCCAGATCGCGATGGTGGCCGGTTCGGTGCAGCTGCCCCTCTACATGCAGGAGCTGCACGGCATCTCGGCTCTGGAAGCGGGCCTGGTCCTTCTGCCCGGTTCGGTGCTCGTGGCCTTCGCCTCGCCGGTGGTGGGCAGCTTCTACGACCGTCACGGCATGCGCGTGTCGGCGACGGTGGGCCTGCTCGCGCTCGCGGCGGGCACGCTGTCCTTCGCCCTCTTCGACCAGGCCACGCCCGAATGGGTCATCGGCGCGCTCTACTGCGTGCGCATGGTGGGCCTCGCCTTCCTCATGATGCCCATGACCGCCTACGCTCTGGAAAAGCTTTCGGGTCCCGATGTGGCGCACGGCACTGCCATCGTGAACTCCCTGCGCCAGATCGTGGGCTCGCTCGGGTCGAGCGTGCTCGTGGCCTCGATGGCGGCGGCCACCCAGGCCCTCGAGCCCGACGCGCCCACGGCGGCGGCCGGCGTGTCGCTTGCCGGACTGCACGCGAGCTTCGCCATGCAGGTGGTGCTCACCCTGTTCACTCTGGCCTGCGTCCTGTTGATCGTGACGCCGCTGAAGCGCAAAGCGTGACGGCGGTGACAACGGGGGCGCGTGATGTTGTCACGCCGGGCGGTGACAACATCACGCGCCCCCGTTGTCACACTTTCGCATATAACGAGGCGGCAACCGGTTTCCGGCGGGCCGCGCGCGGGCGCGCTTTCTGGTTGTATAATGGCGAGCTCGAGAGTACACGACGATAGGGCGATAAGGATCAAGTCATACATGGGCAGCGACGCGCAGACGCCTTCACAACAGCAGCCGGCTCACCTGGCGGTCTACGATTTCGACGGCACCTGCATCACGGGTAATTCTCCTGCGATGCTCGTTCCGTACCTCCTCGCTCATCGTATGCTGCCCTTCCACCGTGCGATCGAGATCGGCTTCTGGGCCCTTGCATACAAGCTGCGCCTGCCCCAGAACGAAAGCTGGGTGCGCAGCAAGGTCTTCAGCGCTTTCGAAGGCAAGCCCAAGGCCGACGTCGACGCCTTCCTCGCCGCCTTCTACGACGAGAAGATCGCCCCGCGCGTGCGCCCTGCGGCGCTCGCCTCCATGCGCCGCGACAAGGAAGCGGGCCGTCTCGTCGTGATCGTGTCGGCCAGCTGGTCGGGCATCGTGGCCCGCGCCGCCCGTGACCTGCCCTTCGACCATGCCCTCACCACCCGCATGGTCGTCGACGATGAGGGGCGCTACACCACCCAGGTCGACGGGGTGCCCGTGGAAGGCGAGGAAAAGGTGCGGGCCCTCACGCGCTTCGCGAACGCAGCCTTCGGGCCGGGCGCCTGGTGCGTCGATGCCGCCTACGGCGACCATCATTCCGACGTCCCCCTGCTCAAGACCGCCGCCCGCCCCTGCGCCGTCTGCCCCGACAATCCGCTCGAGCGCGAGGCCAAGCGCCGCGGCTGGCAGATCGAGGACTGGTCCCAAGGCGCCTAAGCGCCCCGTTGCGGTACCGTTACGATTTCATGGCGTTGCCCGTTTGCCGCCCGCACGCGCGCGGCGACGCACGTACTATGGAACAAACAGCATTGCTAAACTATCAATGAACTCGTTCATATAAGGGAGGTCACATGTTCGGAAGGAACATCCGGGCCAACGGCTCCGACGATCTCGATCGTTCTCAGGCTTGCTCTCCCAGCGTGTATTTGGAACGCGCCGATCGCGCGTGGAGCGGCGGAGACCGCTCGCTGGCCATGCATCTCTATCTTGCGGCGTTCGAAAAGGCCCGCGAACAGGGCGACGATCCGGCGCCCGGGTTCGTGGAAGGGCTCAAGCGCGCTTGGGAAGAGGCGTGCGAGCAGAAGGAGCGCGCTCTGGCGGCCTACGTGTTCGAAAAGCTCGAGCCGTACCAGGACGAAGAGGAATCGGCCGAAAACGCCAAGCGCCTGCACGAGCTCGACGTGGAAGGCGCCGAAGACGAGGCGAAAGCCGCGCCCAAGGACATGGGCGACCTGGCCGACCTCATTTCCAACCACCTTTCGGGCATCCAGGCCCTCATGGACCTGCCGGGCGCCGCGACCGTGGCCGCCTTCATCCCGCAGACAGACGCCGCCAAGGCCTCTGCGGAAGCAGCCGGCGAGTCGAAGGGGGAGGGCGACGCCGCGTCTTCCGATACGGGCATCGGCGTCGATTACGCCACTCTCGTGGGCTACGGCCGCGCGATCGAGCTTATGCGCCCCTACGGGGTCGGCGTCCAGCGCGACGCCGCCTTCGAGAAGTTCGTCGCCGACATGCGCGCCCGCCACGGCATCGACGCCATGCCCCGCACCGACACGCTTCTGCTGCGCTCGGAATCCCGCGACGACGCCAACGAGTTCATGCTCGCCACCGCCGGCGAGATCGGCCAGGACGCCGTGCGCATGTACATGGATGAAACGCCCCAGGGCTTCCCGGTCCTCTGCGTCATGACCTCGCCGGGCTTCAGGCACCGCGCACGCGTGGCGCGCAACGGCTTCGAGGGCCCCGGCGTGCTCATGCTCGAAGACATCGATCTGTGGGAAGTGCCCGCCGTGGGCGACGACGTGCCTGAAGGAATGGTGCCCCAGCTGTCGCGCGGCGCCCGCGAGGCGGTGGCCTTCATTCAGACCGCCGTGGAAAACCCGCAGGTCACCGTCCTGGCGACGGCGGCTGCCGACTCACGCCCCCAGGGCTTTTTCGCGACGCTTCTGGGTCCCATCGCCCCGATTGACATCGACCTGCCCGATGCGGCCGAGCGCACCCAGATCTGGGAGCACGAGATCGGCGCCCATGGGTCGCTTTCCGACCTCGACCCGGCGACGTTGGTGGCCTACACCAACGGGCTCTCGCGCTTCGAGATCGCCGAAGCCGCGCGCGTCGCGGTCGAGGAAGCCTACCGTGAAAGCATCGAGCGCCGCGCCTACGTGCCCGTGTCGAAGGACAACGTTATCGACAAGATCGCGGCCTTCCAGCCCTTCGATTCGCCTGAGTACCGCGCGCTTGAAGACGCGGCCGTAGTCGAGCTCATGCGCGCGATCGACGAGGACGAAGGCGGCGCCTCCGCCAGAGAAGAAGAGGGGAACCGATAATGGAGCTCACCCGACGCTGCGATTACGCCTGCCGCATCCTGCGCTCCGCCTACCGCCATCGCGAGCGCTACGTGTCGATCGCCGAAATCTCCGAAGAAGAGGACATTCCCTACGCCTTCGCGCGCACGATTCAGCACGACCTGGCCACCACCGGCTACGTGCGCACCGTGCGCGGATCGCGCGGCGGCCTGCAACTGGCGATCGACCCGAAGACGGTCACCGTGCTCGACCTGCTCCATGCCCTGCAGGGCCCGGTGTCGGTATCGGCCTGCGCAGCCGATCCCGACACCTGCCCCAAGAACTCCGCCTGCGCCTTCAACCGCATGTGGCAGGCCGCCGACCGGGCCCTCGCCGAGCTCTTCGGCTCGATCACCCTCTATGAAGTGCTCGAGGCCGACGCCGACCTGCCCGGGTTCAAACAATCCGTCGACCGTAAGGCCGACGAGGCGGTCGACTTGAGCATGCAGGAGCTCATCAGCGGGCGCGGGCCGGGCTCATGCCCGGCGTCTCGGCAGATCGCGAGCGCCTAGTGGCGGGGAAGCGGGCGAGCGCGCCTGCGCCCCTGCCCGGCAGGGAGCGCCTGGCGGCCTTCGAAGCGCGCGTGTGGGAAGCCGGCGAGCGCTACGGCCGTCCCGACCTGCCCTGGCGCTATGTGGACGACCCCTACGCGGTCTACGTGTCGGAGGCCATGCTCCAGCAGACCCAGGTCGCGCGCGTGCTTTCGTACTGGCCGCGCTTTCTGCACGCCTTTCCCACCATCGACGCCCTGGCGAGCGCCTCGACCTCCGACGTGCTCGAGATGTGGCAGGGGCTCGGCTACAACCGCCGGGCGCTCGCGCTGTTGCGCACGGCCCAGATCTGCGCCCGTGACTACGCAGGCGCCATGCCCGCCACGGCCGAAGAGCTCGAGGCCCTGCCCGGCATAGGCCCGGCCACGGCGGCCGGTATCGTGGCCTTCGCCTATCAGCGGCCTTCGGTCTACATTGAAACCAACGTGCGCGCCGTCTTCATCCACGAGTTCTTCCCCGATGTCGCCGACAAGGTCTCCGATGCCGACCTTCGCCCGCTCGTTGCGGCCACCTGTTCGCGCGAGGACGCGCGCGGCTGGTACTACGCCCTGCTCGATTGGGGCGCGCAGCTGAAGAAAGACCAGGTCAACCCTTCGCGCAAGGCCAAGGCCTACCACCGCCAGTCCCGGTTCGAAGGATCAAAGCGCCAGAAGCGGTCCTTCCTCTTGCGCGAGGTGCTCGCCCAGCCGGGCGTGTCGGCGGCAGAGCTCCATCGCCTGCTCGACGCCGAGGAGGCGTCCCATGGCCGCGAGCCGGTCGACGACGGAGCCTTCGCGGCTATCCTGGCCGAAATGGAAGCGGAGGGCTTTTTCTCCCGCGACGGGGAAGGGTATCGCGCCTAGCGGTCTGGCGCCGGCGCGCCCTACGCGACCGGGTAGCTCCCGAGCACCTTCACCTCGCGCAGCTTGAGCCGCAGGCAGTTGAGCGCCGTCTGCACCTCGGGCTGCTCGAGCCGGCCTTCCAGGTTCACGAAGAACATGTAGCTGCCCAGGCCCTGTTTGGTGGGACGCGACTGGATCATCGACAGGTCGAGGTCGGCGTAGACGAATTCCGAAAGGATCATGCTCAACGTGCCCTTGCGGTTGTCGTGCGGGAAGAGGGCGAGCGAGGTGATGTAGCGGTCGCTGTCGAACACGGGCCGCGCTCCTGTGCGCCCGATGAGGGCGAACGAGGTCTGGTTGCCTATGCGGTCGCCGATTTCGCGCTCGTGCACTTCGGCCCCGTAGAGGTTGGCGGCGAACTCGTTGGCGATGCCGGCGACGGTGAGGTCCTCGGCGGCCATGCGGGCGCTTTCGGCCGTGCTCGACGCGGTGACGATGCGCCGGCCGGGCAGGTTGGCCTGGATGTAGCGGCGGCACTGGGCGAGCCCCTGGGGATGCGACACGACGGTCTTCACGTCGGCCACATGCGAGCCGGGGTGGAGGAGCAGGCAGTGGTGGATGTCGAGGATCGTTTCCCCGATCACGGTCGTGCTGCTGTGGAAGGCGAAGTTGTCGAGCGTGCTCGTCACTGCGCCTTCGAGCGAGTTTTCGGTCGCGACGACGCCGTAGTCGGCCTTGCCGCGCTCGACGGCCTCGAACACGTCGGCGAAGGAGTCGCAGGGCTGGAAGGCGACCTCTTGCCCGATCTTGTCGGCGAACACGCGCGCCGCTTCGTCGCAGTTGGTGCCGAAGGGCCCTAGGAACGCCATGGAGATTCCAGCCGTCATTGCACGATCCTTCCGAATGAGCAAAATCCCCACATTCATATGAATTTGGGGTCGAATAATGCAAAACGTTGCAAAAGCCATAGGAATATTTCAGTCTGGTAAATAGTTAGCACCCAAAAATACGCTTATGTGGGTGCTTGCCCTATGAAATTGAACATATAATCTTGTCTTGCAACGTAATGGGTATAATTATTACGTTTAGGCAACGGCTAAGGACGTTTGCACGGGATTATTGTCAGGCGGTACGCGGAAGAATCACGGAAGTGTTACTTGTTTCCTACAATGTAACACTCTAACAAACTTTCACCGTCTGTTCAACGGCAATCATCGCGCGCAGCCGTATCTCAGCAAGAAGCTATTTTCCGTGCACTGCAGTCGAGAACACCAAGGAGGTGTGCACATGGAAAAAGAGGCCATCGGAACAGAGTTCGAGCAGATGCTGAACGCGCGTGGTGTTACGCGCCGCAGCTTCATGAAGCTCTGCGGCACGCTGGTGGCGGCTGCTGGGTTGTCCCAGCTCACCGTTCCCCAGGTTGCCCAGGCTCTCGAAGAATCTGTGATTGGCGCGAAGGAGGGCAACCTCTATCCGGTCATCTGGATCGAGGGCGCTTCGTGCACGGGTTGCACCGAAGCGTTTGCACAGAGCACTGAGCCCGACCCCGCGACGGTCGTGCTTGAAATGATCTCGCTCAACTACAGCGAGACCCTTTCCGCAGCCGCCGGCTATTCCATGGAAGAAGCCAAGGAACAGACGATCGAAGCAGGCAACTACCTGCTCGTCTACGAAGGCGCCGTGCTCGAGGGCTGGGGCGGCAACGCCCTGCGCGTGGCCGGCAAGCCCGGTACCGAGCACCTGATCGAAGCCGCCGGCAAGGCCAACGCAGTCGTCGCTCTGGGCTCCTGCGCCGTCAACGGCGGTTGGATGGGCGCCCATCCCAATTCGGCCGGCGCCGTGGGCGTCCAGAAGTACCTGCAGGAAGCGGGCATCTCCACCCCGGTCGTCAACATCCCCGGCTGCCCGGCCAACCCCGAATGGCTCGTTGCCGTGCTCGTCGACGTCGTCATGATGAGCAAGCTGCCCGACCTCAACGAGGACAACAAGCCCTCGCAGATCTTCAACGAGACGATTCACGACAACTGCGAGCGCCGCGGCCACTTCGAGAACGGCGAGTTCGTCTATCAGTTCGGCTCCGAAGAGGAAGCCAAGAACTACTGCCTCTACGCGGTGGGCTGTCGCGGTCCGCAGACCAAGGCCAACTGCGGCATCGTCCGCTACAACGACCAGCGCTCCTGGTGCGTTGAATCGGGCGCTCCCTGCATCGGTTGCTGCGAGGCGGCCCCCATGGATCCGGGCCACAACTGGGTCGAGGTCAACACCCCGTTCTTCAAGCGCCATCGCGACCTGCGCATCGGCGACTGGGTCGTGCAGCCCGAAGCCATCTGCTTCGGCCTCACCGGCATCGTTGCCGCTGCGTTCGTGATCCACGGCTTCTGCTGGAAGGCCTCCAAGCGCATGAAGGGCAACGTCCGCATCGAGCCCAAGCGCGCCTGGGACGCCAAGCATCCCGATCAGTCGATCGGCGATTACAGCCAGCCGAAGACGATCGTCCACGAAGACGGCACCAAGGAAACCATGTCGGCCGAAGACTTCGAGAAGAAGCTGCAGGCAGATTACGAAAAGCGTCACGAGGCGCTCACGGGCAAGAAGGGGGGCAACGAGTAAATGGCACGTACTGTTATCGACCCGATCACCCGTATCGAGGGCCATCTGCGCGTAGAGATGGAAGTCGAAGACGGCGTGATCACCAACGCGTGGTCGTCGGGCGGCTGCTTCCGCGGCATGGAGCTCGTCGTGCGCGACCGCACGCCTGAAGACGCTGCCCAGATCGTGCAGCGCATCTGCGGCGTGTGCCCGGTTTCGCACGCTCACGCGGCTTCGATTGCCGGCGAGAAGGCCTACGGCATCACCATTTCCAACAACGCGCGCATCATCCGCAACCTGGTTGAAGGCGCCCAGTTCCTGCACAGCCACATCCTGTGGTTCTACAACCTCTGCGCGCTCGACTACGTCAACCCGCTCAACGGCCTGAAGGCGAACATCTCCGACGCCATCGACCTGGGCAAGCAGCTCGGTCTGGCCATGAACACCGACCTCAACCAGCTCGCGAGCCGTCTCACGACGTTCGCCGACAACAAGCAGCTGTCCATTTTCAGCGGCAACTGGTTCGATTCGGAAAACGGCACCGGCTACAAGCTGCCGGCCGAAGTCGACCTCATCCTCACGGGCCACTACCTGGAAGCCCTCACGATGCAGGCCAAGTCGTCTGAGATCGCCGGCCTCCTGGGCGGCAAGATGCCCCACATCATGACCTCCACGGTGGGCGGCACGATGTTCGTCCCGACCGAAGAGAAGCTCGACGACCTGTGGGGTCTCGTCAACGAGGTCTACAACTGGGTTGCCGCGACCATGATCCCCGACACCCTGGCGCTCGTGCCCTACTATCAGGACGCGCTCACCTGGGGCAAGGGCTGCGGCCGCTACGGCGCTTGGGGCGTGTTCAACGACCCGAGCTTCGAGATGAGCAAGCGCTACCTGCCTTCCGGCGTCCTCGACGAGAACCTCAATCTTTCCGAGGTCGACGAGGACAAGATCTCCGAATACGTGGGCCATTCCTGGTACGAAGGCGACTCCGACCTCAACCCGCGCGAAGGCGAGACCAAGCCCCTGTTCACCGAATACGACGTCAACGATCGCTACACCTGGGTCAAGGCGCCGACCTACGACGGCAAGGCCATGGAATGCGACTCCCTGGCGCGCATCCTCGTCGCTTACAAGCGCGGCGTGCCCTTCATCGTC
>Ga0214872_100381_pt1 | contig 11733 bp, 10 predicted proteins | sample Stichaenrichm18X_FD_168614 | JGI IMG/M metagenome (GOLD analysis project Ga0214872, IMG submission 168614) | Xylose enriched microbial communities from anaerobic bioreactor in Madison, Wisconsin, United States - 18X | ecosystem: Engineered > Bioreactor > Anaerobic > Unclassified | place: USA... | reverse complement strand
TATGGCTCAAACTCGTGAGCATGTTCTGTTGGCTCGTCAGGTAGGCGTGAGCTCAATCGTCGTATTCTTGAACAAGTGCGATATGGTTGAGGATGAAGAGCTCCTCGAGCTCGTCGAGATGGAGATTCGTGAGCTCCTGAACACCTATGACTTCCCAGGAGATGAAACCCCAATCATTCGTGGTTCTGCTCTGAAGGCTTTGGAAGGCGACAAAGAAGCTCAGGATCAAATCTGGAAGCTCATGGATGCCGTTGATACCTGGATTCCTACTCCAAAGCGCGACAATGAGAAACCATTCATGATGCCTATTGAGGATGTTATGACCATTACCGGTCGTGGCACCGTTGCAACTGGTCGTGTAACTCGTGGCGAGCTCAAAGTCGGCGATCCACTGGAGGTTGTAGGAATTAAACCTACACAGAAGACCGTTTGCACAGGCGTTGAGATGTTCCGTAAGACTCTTGATTATGCAGAGTCCGGCGACAACATCGGTGTTCTTCTTCGCGGTCTTAAGCGTGAGGATGTTGTTCGTGGCCAGGTTCTTTGTGCTCCTGGAACCGTTACTCCTCATTCTGAGTTCAAGGGTCAGATGTATGTTTTGACCAAGGACGAAGGTGGACGTCATACTCCATTCTTTGATGGATATCGTCCTCAGTTCTTCTTCAACACCACCGATATTACTGGTGTTATGCATCTTCCTGAGGGCACAGACATGGTTATGCCTGGCGATAACGTTGAGATTACCGCAAGCATGATTCACCCTGTCGCTATGGAAAAGGGCATGCGTTTCGCCGTTCGTGAAGGTGGACGTACTGTTGGATCTGGACGCGTTTCTGAGATCTTAAAGTAGTTCTATCTTGGAAGTAATTGAGCGGAGCTCTTTTTACAGGGCTCCGCTTCCTTTGCTTAGCTTGTGTGCGTTTTAAATCAACTGCATCGAGCATATTATTTATAAGGAGTAACAAAGCAATGCGTACGTTGGTTACCTTGGCGTGCACGGAATGCAAACGCCGTAATTACACGACCAAGAAGAATAAGCATAATAACCCCGATCGCATCGAAATGATGAAGTACTGCAAATGGTGCGGACATCATACGTTGCATCGTGAAACTCGTTAGAGTTTTCGTTTTTAATTTATGCACAGGCCAGTAGCTCCAATTGGTAGAGCGGCGGTCTCCAAAACCGTTTGTTGGGGGTTCGAGTCCCTCCTGGCCTGCCAGTTTTTTGAAAGCAGCTTAGGCTGCTTCTTTCACGTTTAGAGTAATACAGATTCTTTTTTGAATCTTTAAGGAACACGATGGCAAAGAAATCCAAGACGCAGCGCGCGAAAGCATCCGCTCGTCGTGCTGAAAAGAAAATAGAGGCGCAGAAAGCTGCTCAAACAAAACAGGAAAAACCTGTAGAGGAAGAGAAACCTTCGTCAAAGTCGCACTTCTTTTCTGGCAAGAAGGAAAGTGAACCTTCTCAGACTTCTCAGACAACCGCTGTTTCTCATGCCAAGAAAAAAGAAGAGAAAAAACCGGGCAGACTTGCAACATTTTTCCAGGGTGTTCGCTCTGAGATGAAACGAGTTACGTGGCCATCTCGTTCAGAAATTCTTCGCTGGAGCGGCATTGTTGTCGGCACGCTTATTTTCTTTACCTTGTTTGTGTTTATTCTTGATAATGGAGTAGCGTCTCCAATTTTGCTCGCAATTTCTTCGATAGGAGCATAAGCCATGGCAAAAAAATGGTATGTGCTACACACCTATACGGGATACGAAAACAAAGTAAAGCAAACACTCGAAAGTCGTATTGAGTCACTTGGGCTTGAAAACAATGTGTTTGATATCGCTGTTCCAACTGAAACCGTCACCGAGATCAAAGATGGCGGTAGGCGTGTAGAAAAAGAACGTAAGATTTTTCCTGGATACGTTCTTGTAAAGATGGAGCTTGATGATCGCAGTTGGGCTGCGGTTCGCAACACACCAGGTGTTACTGGTTTTGTAGGCGGGCAAGGTAATCCTCAAGCACTTACACGCCAGGAATTTAACAAGATCATGAAACGTTCTCAGCCTGAGGTTGCTCATAAAACTTCGACCGATCTTGAAGTGGGGCAAACAGTTCATGTTATTTCTGGACCACTCGCTAATTTTGATGGGGTGGTTGCAGAAGTTTCACCTGAATCTAACAAGGTTCGTGTTATGGTTTCGATCTTTGGTCGTGAAACTCCGGTGGAACTTTCGTTCGATCAAGTTTCTCATATCTAGAAATTTTCAGCACACGTAGTACGATACGTGTGCTTGTTTATTTGTTTGTTGCATCTTTTTATTGTGCCCGCGTGGACAGGGGCTTCTCGCAATAAGAGATGTGCAATATATACATTTTTAAAATTAATAATCGCTGAAAGGACGCTTTCAACATGCCTAAGAAGCAAACCGGCTTTATTAAGCTACAAATCCCCGCCGGGCAAGCAAACCCAGCGCCTCCTGTAGGACCTGCTCTGGGTGCACATCAAGTAAACATCATGCAGTTCTGCAAGCAGTTCAATGACAGAACGAAGGATAAACAGGGAACTATTATTCCTGTTGAAATCACCGTCTATGAAGACAAATCCTTCACGTTTGTCACCAAGACACCGCCTGCAGCTGTTCTTATTAAGCAGGCTTTGGGTATTAAGTCTGGCAGTGGCATTCCTCAGCTTCAGAAGGTTGGTCAACTTTCTGAAAAGCAGCTTGAGGATATCGCGAAAGAGAAGATGCCCGATCTCAATGCAAACGATCTTGAGGCTGCGAAAAATATCATTGCTGGTACTGCCCGTTCTATGGGCGTGACTGTCGAGGGACGTAAAGAGAAGAAAGTCTACACTCCTTCGAAAAAGGTCGCTGCAATGCTGAGTGGTCAAGAAGACGCTGAGTAGTTCACATACCATTGGCGAACAGGTTAATTTTTATAACGGTATGTACATTTGATTTTGTGGAAGAGCATTTTGCCCGTTAGCACCACGAAAGGATGATTTTTTATGGCAAAGAAGAGCACCAAAGCTCGTCGCGCAGTGGCAGAGAAAGTCGATCTCTCCAAGGCATACAGCCCACTTGAGGCTGCGAAACTTATCAAGGAAACTTCTTCGGCTAAGTTTGACGAAACTGTCGAAGGACACTTCCGCTTGGGCATTGATACGCGCCAAGCCGATCAGCAACTTCGCGGAACGGTTTCTCTGCCAAATGGCAGTGGCAAGACGGTTCGCGTTGCCGTTTTTGCAGAAGGCGATCTTGCTGACAAGGCAAAAGAAGCAGGCGCTGATATCGTGGGATCTGACGATCTCGTAAAACAGATCCAGGATGGCACTATTGACTTTGATGCCACCGTTGCATCCCCTGATATGATGCCTAAGGTTGGTCGTCTCGGCCGCATCTTAGGTCCTCGTGGCCTTATGCCAAACCCGAAACTTGGCACCGTTACCACCGATGTTGCAAAGGCTGTTAAGGCATTAAAGGGTGGCCGTGTTGAGTATCGTGCGGATCGTTATGGTATCTGCCATGTTATTTTGGGCAAGGTAAGCTTTACTCCTGAAAAGCTCGCTCAAAATTATGGTGCAGTGTATGACGAGATTCTTCGTCAGAAGCCTGCGTCATCAAAGGGCAAATATGTTAAAAACATCACCCTTACCTCTACCATGGGCGTTGGCATTAAAGTCGATCCGAACGTTACCAATAACTATGATGAGACGGCTGAATAAGCCTCAACAGAACGTTAATAAGCTTCGGCTTTTACCGTGTGTTTGAAATTTGGACCTCACAGGTTGTGGGGTCCTTTTTTATACTGAAGAGCGTGGAGAACCAACACTGAAGGAAAGTACCATGGCGGATGTGCGGTCAGGCAAAAAGATAGGATTGGTGGTAGAAGGCGGCGGCATGAAATGTGCTTATAACGCTGGTATCCTCGATGCCTTCCTGACCGACCATATCACGTTTGACTACTGTATAGGCGTCTCGGGTGCCGCAGGTAATTTGGCCTCGTTTTTGGCAGGCCAGAAAGGGAGAAACCTGCGGTTTTTTACCGAGCATATCCATTCGCCAAACTATTTTGGCTTAAAAAGCTTGATGCACACCGGGAATTTATTTGGCCTGCAATATATTTATGGAACGCTCACCAATTCAGATGGAGAAGATCCTCTGGATTATCCTGCGATCATGCGTAATCCAGCCTCATACGAAGTTGTTGCCACCAACGCTCAAACGGGCCGTCCGGAATATTTTGGAAAAGATGCGATGCAGCAGGATGATTATCGTCTGCTTATGGCATCGAGTGCCATTCCTGTGGTCAGTCATCCGGTAGCGTTGAAAGATGGCCTGTATTACGACGGCGGGATATCAGATGCGATTCCTGTTCGTCGGGCGTTAGATCAAGGATGCGCCAAGCTTGTTGTTATCCTTTCAAAGAACCGAGATTATGTGCGCAAACCACAGGGTCTGCGGGCACTTTATAGATTTTCCTGTCGCAAGTATCCCAATATCGTGAAAGATATCGATCGTCGGCATGTTGTGTACAACCAAAATATGCAGGATGTGTTTTCGCTCGAGCGCAAGGGAACAGCTTTTGTCTTCGCAGCCAGCAAACCCATTGAAGTAGGAACATATTCAATGGACGAAAAGAAGGAGAGAGCACTCTACGATCTTGGTGTGCATGACTTTGCGGCACAAAAGGAAGACCTCATACGGTTTATGCGTGCATAAACGCGTATGAATGACGCACAAGATTTGCTCGGTCGCGACACCTTCGGACTTTCCGGCAGCGAGGATCATAGAGCGAGAAGAATGGATAGAGCGACAAGCATGGTGCGAAATTTGGAGAAGTAATTTGCCCGAGAATTTGAGTTCTCTTGGCAACAAAAAAATGCTCCTTATCATCTGACAAAGAGCATTACATGCAGCAAAAAAAAAGGAAATGGCTGGGCCAGCAGGATTCGAACCTACGTAACTGGTACCAAAAACCAGGGTACTACCATTGTACGATGGCCCAGTCTACGCACCTGTCAAATATTGCTATATTTGTGGGTGCTTGAAAAAGTTTAAAGGTCGTTGCCTTTTTCGTCAACTCGTTGTGGGCGGGATTTTCACATATATTACGTGAGACGTGATGATATGAGTAAAAAGTTACATAAAACCAATGCGATGAGAGAACTCGACACGCTCTCTATTCCGTACAAAACGGCGCAATATGCCGTTGACCCCGATCATCCGACGGGCTTCAACGTTGCAGAAGAACTTGGAGAATCTCCTGATCAAATATTTAAAACGCTGGTTTTGCATGGAGAACGTAAGGGATATTTGGTATGTTGCCTTCCTTCGGACTTCGAGCTCGACCTCAAGAAGGTTGCCCGTGTGGCGGGGGATAAAAAAGTAGAACTCATCCCCGTGAAAAAGCTTTTTCCAACGACAGGATATATACGCGGAGGATGCTCTCCATTGGGAATGAAAAAGAAATTCCCCACCTTTATCGACGAAACGGCACAGCTTTTCGATGAGATTGCGGTGAGCGCGGGCGAACGTGGGGAACAAATTATTGTCAATCCCTTCGACCTGCAAAAAGCAACGGACGCAACGTTTGCCGATTTAACAACATAGGAGGGCGTAGCAGAACAACTAGGAGAACAGAGCAGAGCGGTCCCGAAACGACGGTCTGCGTAGCAAGATTGATGCAGTATATGTTATTACAGCGGACGAAACATAACTATCAAAATACAATTATCGAAGTCTACACATCCAGCTGCTTGCCCTGGGTGTCCCAATAAAACTTTTTGAACTTGCGAATTTGGTTTTCCCACATCACCTTGGCCCAGAAGTTATGGGCAAAGCTATCTGGTGGATAATTTAAGGGGTAGTGAACATGACCTTTCCAAAGTTTGCGCGCCTGTTCGAGCCGCTCTTTATTGGTCATGCTTTTTTCGAGAACTTTCCATGGCACAACGCAGAACAAAAATGGTTCATATGCTTCGGTGTACGGAATCTGTTTGTGTAGGATAAATTCGTCAACGAATAGTTTTACGAAGCATACCCCACCCAAACTCATATAAAACGTATTGCGCCCACAACGTGTATTTACCTCGAAAAACTTAAAGGTATGATCGCGCTCGTCATATTTCACATCAAAGTTCGCAAACCCACGGTATTTCACATGGGCAAGAAATTTCTTGGCCGCCTCAATGATTTCAGGTTGCTTTTCTCCCAAGATACACACCGGGTTTCCCAGTGCTGTTGGGTCATGATCCTGCAGACAAACAACGCCACCAGACACCACGCGCAGATTTCCTTGTGCATCCGAAAAGGTGGTCAGAGTGCGAATCTGGTCATCATCGCCGGGAATATAGTCCTGAATGATGAGCTCGTGATTGTAGTCAGAATCGCGAATTTGCTTCCATACGGTCCTCATCTCATCGGCGCCCGAAATCTCGTAGATTTTTTTCTTATGGGGAATTTCGGCATCTTGAAACGTCGCGGAATTAGATGGTTTGGCAATCACGGGATAGGTAAAACTATCTGCAGGAATTTCCAGGTGAGCATCGGAACAATCAAAATATTGCGTTTTCGGATAGGGAATACCCAGCTGCTCGCACAGCGCATAGAAGTGATCCTTCTGCGTTATGTCATCAAGTAAATCAAAGTCGATGTAGGGCACCGTATATCCGAGTGCCTCAAGACGCTCTTTGTCCTCAGACAGCATGCGCGCATGGCAATCGTCGGAGCCCAACACAATCAGCTGCTTTGTACCTCCGATTTCGTGTGCAATCTTTTCGAGCTCGCGGTAGAGAGGTTCGGGTTGATGAATGTCGGGGCAGATCCGATAATCGGTAAATTTGCTGGTAGAAAGCTGCTTTACGTCGAGGGTGGCAAGCACGATGGTTTTTTCGATGCCGTATGCACGATGAAATTCACGCACATAGGTATAGGTAAGCAAGTCGCCACCGATCACCACTGGTTGTAGGTATTTTGAAACATCGGATTCGTTTTTGATTAACTGTGACAACGTGAGCCCCTCCGCAAACGTTTTTCTTCAAACGCCATCAGGAATTGTACGCTAAAGTGCGGCTGGTGTTTATGCATGTGACGCCTTTGTGAGCAGATACAAAGAAAAAATTCTTGTTCACTTCTTGTTCAAGAGGTGTGTGGAGTATGATTTTAAAGAGTTTGCACGTACATTTCACGTAGAATATCTGTTTGCTATTTTTATGCAATCAGAACAAGGAGTATTTCATTTATGTGCGGTTTCGCAGGATTTACTACCAATGACTATGATGCTGCCACAAATAGGGCAATCATTAAAGACATGGCTGATCGTATTAAGCATCGTGGTCCTGATGATGACGGGTATTATGTCACCGATGGCATAGCGATGGGATTCCGCCGTCTTTCAATTATCGATTTGGCGGGCAGCCCTCAACCAATGCAAAACGAGGACGCTTCGATCACCCTTACCTTTAACGGTGAGATATATAACTATCAAGATCTCCGTGCCGAGCTTCAAGCGGCCGGCCACCAGTTTCACACCAATGGAGATACCGAAACCATTCTTCATGGCTACGAAGAATGGGGATACGGCGTATTTGAGCGCTTGCGTGGCATGTTTGCCATTGCACTCTGGGATGATCGTGAAAAGAAGCTCGTGCTTGCGCGCGATTGCTTCGGCATTAAACCTTTGTATTACCAAAAGGTTGGGAAGCGCTTTATGTATGCCTCAGAAATCAAGGCCATGCTTGCGCATCCGAAGTTTTACAAGGCCTTAAATCGCGATATGCTTCCTCAATATTTGTGCTTTGAGTACATGAACGATTCTCAAACCATGTTTGAAAATGTTCACAAGCTTATTCCGGGACACTATATGGTGGTCCAGAATGGTAAAGCCGATTTGCATTGCTTCTATAAGATCGAATACAAAATCGATGAAACGAAAACGATTGATGAGTGGGCCGAACAGATCTGCAAAACGTTTGATGACTCAGTTCAGGCGCATCAAATTGCCGATGTTGAGGTCGGATCATTCTTATCGGGTGGCATTGACTCAAGTCTTGCTGCCTACGATATGAGCCAGCATGCACCGGTTCAGACGTTTTCGGTAGGCTACGACACGTCATCGATTCGCGAGCGTCAGGCAGAGGCTGAAGCAAGTGGCTTCCGCATCAAGCTTGATGAGCTGGCGGATTCTCGTGCATTCTCCAAGTGGGCACATTTAAAAAATGAAGAGGTGCTTGTTACCCCGAAGCAGTTCTTAGACATTGTTCCAAAAGAGCAATATTTTATGGATGAACCCCTCGGCGCTCCGAGTGCTATCCCTCTGTATTTTGTAAGTCAGCTTGCCGCGAAGAAAGTTAAGGTTGTACAGTCTGGCGAAGGTGCCGATGAGCTGTTCGGTGGCTATTGGATCTATCACGATCAGTACGAATTCTCCAAGTACTTCCGTATTCCGGAGCCCTTGCGTGCGCTTGCGGGTGCCGCGGCAGAAGCCATGCCTCCATTCCATGGACGCCATTTCGCCATGCGTGGCGCCGGGGGTCCTGAGCGCTCATATCAGCGTGCATGCATGAACTTCATGTGGGACGAAGTTCCTCAGGTTCTCAAAGGCTACAGCGGTCCTTGTAAGCCGTGGGAATGGTGCCGTCCGCACTTTGAAGCGGCGCGTGAGCAAAATCTTGATGTGATCACGCAGACACAGTACGTCGATATGGTGAGCTATATGCCCTATGACATTTGTCTTAAGGCGGATCGTATGTCGATGGCGCATTCGCTCGAGCTTCGTGTTCCATTCTTAGATAAGAAGGTTTTGGATGTTGCTCTGCAACTTCCAACGGATTGTCGTGTAACCGATCACCATTCGAAATACGCTCTTCGTAAGGCTGCCGAAAAACTTGGGTTCCCGCAAGCTGTTGCACAGATGCCGAAGCAGCCGTTCATAACGCCGCTTACCCTCTGGCTGCAGACCGATTTGTTCTATAACCGCGTTGCCGAAGCGTTCCAGAGCCCAGCTGCGCATGAGTTCTTTAACACTGATTATCTGATGCGGATACTCAACGAACATCGCAGTGCATCGTTTAAGACGGCCGAAGGGCGCAGTCATTTGAAGATGATGCGCATTTGGAATATCTATTCGTTTTTGTGCTGGTATGAAGAGTTTTTCGGCGAAACTTCCAAGGAGTATGCGCCAAAGACCGTTGTTTCTGCATAGCGCTTTTGTAGAGCACTTCTGCATAGCGGAAGTTCCGCGCGGAAACTGAATTGCTTTGTGCGAGTTCATTCGGAATTTACTCGAAGTTAATTCGAAGTTAATTCGAAGTCTATGCGTACGCGCACAATAGAAACAATAGGCTCTGTTCTCACCTGGGGACAGAGCCTTATTACGTTTATGCGCGATGCAACCGTCCGCGAAGTTTCCCAAAAACTTTCTCAATTGCTTGTGCGCCAGGCATATGAAGTTTGCTGGCAATGCCAAAGGTAATGGCAAGCGCACATACACCGCCCACAATGATTTGAAGAAGCGCCGAAATAATGCCACTCGAGCTCAGCACACCTGAAAGTATATTTCCAATGAAAACGGGCCCAAGGAACAGTCCTACGCCCGCACCAAGTGCGCCAACAGCCAGGCTTTGAATGGATGTTTTCACGATGGAAGACATGCCGAATGAACCAAGGCGGCGACGCAAATACGCAAAGCAAATGACATCGAATAAAACGTAGAAAACGCTTTCTCCCAATGCAACCATTTCCAATGCATACGGAGTATCGATCATTACGATTGCGCCCATGACCACGGTAAAGAAGATCTGGACACCCGCACAAATCAGATTAAATAGCGCAAATTGCTTCATCATGCGCAGGCTGCTGTAGATCTTTTGAAGGTACGTATTGACGCTATAAAACGGAAGCGAAAGAGCCAGGAATGCAAGATACAAGCCGACCGAATGAATATTTTCGGCGGTAAATGCGCCGGCATGATAGAGGGTAGAGAGTGGCGTTGAAAACACCATCAAGTACAAGGCAAACGGAATGGTGAGGAATAAAATCTGGCGTGTTCCATCCAAGATGCCGTGTTTGAAGCCTTCTTTATCAGATTCTGCGCGCATTTCTGAAAGTTCCGTAAACATTGCGGTCGTAATCGGAACGGCCAAAAAAGAGTAGGGGAAGGTAAACCACAAGCGCGCGTACGCGATGATCGAAGGCCCATTGTCGGCGATACGATATGCAACTGTTGTTTGGGCAGACACAATGCAAAACGATATCGCCATAACCAAAATTGCGGGGACGCCAATCGAAAGTGTTTCGCGAAGGGCAGGGTCGTGCAAGTTGACATGCCAATGAATCTTGACCCCATGTTTGCGGAGCGCAGGGATCTGGATGGCCATCTGAAGAACTACACCAAGGGGGTTTCCGATGGCAATGATGTAGAGAGCCAAATCCGGGTTAGAAGGCGCGATCACCGCGTATGCCACAAACGTGACGATGACCACAATGTTGTTGAATGCTGGTGCGATTGAAGACCAAAAATAATCACGCTCTGCATTCAAAACACCAGAAATAATGGCGCTTAAACCATAGAAGACAATCTGGAAGGCAAAGAAACGGAAGAATAAAACTGCCGTGCCCATTTCGGACTGGTCGGTCATCATCGACTGAGTGTAGATGAGCTGTGGCGCAAAGATGGTGCATAAGATTGCAACGCATCCCAAAAAGATTGCGGTGAGGCCCAAAAGATTTGAGGCATATTGATTTCCTCCTACCTTGCCTAACCGCTTTTTCACCGATACATACACGGGCAGAAATGCCGTAACAATCATGCCGCCTGCCACAAGCTCGTACAACATGTTCGGCAGGTTGTTTGCCACCTGGTAGCTTGAAGAAAGCATGGTGGAACCTAAGGCGAATGCCATGGCCCATGTGCGGAAAAACCCGGTAATCCTCGAGATGATCACGCATACGCTGATGAGCATTGCAGAAGAACCAACTGACGTGGCCTTTTCCGAATCATCAGAAGGGCTGGAGGTTTCTTCAGCTGCATCGCGAGCCGCATCGGTATGAGCTGCTTCAGAGACTGCTTGTTCTGGTGCGTTTGGCGTGACAGCGTTTGTCCCTTCAGACTCTGAGCGTGCGTGTTTCGGCGTCATTTCCGGTTGTTTTGATCGATTTGAATTATTGTTCATATATACAAAGATTCGTACGTGCTGCTTAGAAGATGAAATTTACGTTCATATAACTTACCCATACTATCAAAGTGAGCGAGATTATATGTTGCTGCTGATGAATTGCAGAAAATCTGTGTATTCTTCCATGTAATCACTATGGAGGGAATTGTATAATTGCATACCCATCATCGAAACCTCGGTGCTTTTGCCAATCCCTTCTTTGATACCAGTGTGATATACCTATACTCATTTACATATAGGAAGGTATAACCCATGAATGTTTTGACCATATATAATCGCTCGAATGCTGATGCCGTTGTGGCAATGACGCAAATCGCGGCGTATCTCACATCGCAAGAGATAACCAATGACGCGATCGATGCACTCGATCTGAAGGGGAGTGCCCCCAATAATCTTGATTTAATCGTGGTGCTTGGCGGAGACGGAACTGTGCTTCACGCGGCGCGATATGCGCAATATACCCGCACCCCTATCTTGGGCATGAATTACGGGCATTTGGGTTTTATTGTCAATGGCAGAGAAGAAAACGTGGTAGCTGCTGTTGCCGATGCGCTTGCAGGTGA
>Ga0214872_100379_pt1 | contig 11789 bp, 10 predicted proteins | sample Stichaenrichm18X_FD_168614 | JGI IMG/M metagenome (GOLD analysis project Ga0214872, IMG submission 168614) | Xylose enriched microbial communities from anaerobic bioreactor in Madison, Wisconsin, United States - 18X | ecosystem: Engineered > Bioreactor > Anaerobic > Unclassified | place: USA... | reverse complement strand
ACCATCGCTCAAACCATACCGTCGCATTCACACTCTCCCCGTTCCAGAAACAGGAAGAAAACATCACAGATCAAACGGGAGTACAAGCTTCATAATCCCCCCGTTTAACTGACGACACGCCCTAGTGAGACAGGAAAGACAGGTTGTTGATGTATTTCTGGAGGAAGAAGCCAAAAATAATAGCGATCCCCCACAGCGCACGCACAACCATCGCCTGCGCGGTCGGCAAGTCTTCCAGCTTCTCCATTTTCATGGCCACGCGGACAATTTTATGAATAGCCCGGCGGCGTGGCGCCCCTTTGATCCACTGCGCTTCCGTGGTGAGGAAAATCTCACTCAGCATTCCTGCATAGAGATACCCGTAAAAAAACAGGTTCATCCCGATCAGCACAGATTCTGCCAAGACCCTAGCCCACGCCATAAGCGTGAGTGTTTCCTGATGAACGGACAGAAAGGGATGGCTTAACGCCAGAAAAACAATACTCAGCGCGCCAATTGCACCACCTTGCACCGCAGGCAGCACCGGCTTTGTAAAGCCCTCCGCCAAGCCGCGCCGGATACCAGCCAGCAGCACAGTAAACGCATAAAAATACACAGCCATTTCGGCGCTTATGATTGCTCTTTCCGCAGCGGCATAAGCCGCAAGGCACAGCAGGAGGGGCAGACAGAACGTCTTCAACCCCACATGCTTCTGCGTCCTGAATATCTCAAAAAACCGGGCAATCCGACCTGTTACGGCTCCTTTGAAATAAAGATTTCCCGACATCGGCATTTCCTTTTTCTGGTTGTTTCAGAACAGTCCAGTCTTGGAGACGGAGTGAAAAATCTGTCAGGTGGGTCCGTGGGCTGCATACGTTGGCCTTTCATCCCGATGCGCCCGCATTATCGTGCCTTCATGCTTGGCCTTTGCTGCTGCCAAAGTCCCTCGCCGCCACACCAGCAGAGTTTCCACCTCCTTTTTAACCAAACGGGCGCAGAGTCCCGTACCTCACACTCGCGCGAGCAGCGGCACCAAGCAGGAAAAATCCACCGGCTGGCCCAACCGTGTCGCCCGAGCTGTTTTGGCCGCGCGGCGGGTGTTTTCGTCTCTATCGGGCCTTTCGCAGTTCTTCTGGCCGAGCAAAAGAACAAACCGGGAAACGTGTCAGAAACAGGCCGTACGCCTGAGTGGGAGAAAACTATCCACAGAGTTTTCCCACACCCTATCCCCGGTTTCTGTGGATAAGAGTCATGGTTCTGTCACACTTCAACACAGCAAAAATGGCGGTTTTCTGCGGGTTATGGCTTTTCATGCGGAGTCCGCCCAAAACAGGCTTGACGTGGCGAAAGTGTGACGAGTCGAACAAACGCCAACTCATCCACACCCTGACGGGTGATTTTTACAGGCTTTGGTTTTGTCAAGCGTTATCCGCCACCCAGTTGCAGACTGGCGCACGGCTTGGCACAAGAGAGCCCACATTCTGCGCCCTGGCCGCTCTTTCCGCACTTGGCGGGCCAGCACGCGTCACTCAGATGAGGATAACCACAGGGGTCCATGCACTTCATTCTCACCTTTTCCTGCCCGGACCGCCCCGGCATTGTGGCGGCCATCTCCTCCGTGCTGGCTGAAAAAGGGGCCAATATCGCGGAAACCCACCAGTTCAGTGACCCGGACACCGGCACGCTGTTCATGCGGTTGGCCTTTGTGGCCCCGCGCACCAACAGCCTTGCGGAAATGGAGCGCTGCCTGAACCCCGTGGCGGCAGAATTTGGCATGGCCATGCGCCTGCATGATGCCAGCGTGCTGCCGCGCATCATCATCATGGTGTCCCGGTTTGATCACGCGCTGCTCAACCTTCTATATCAGGTGCGCGTCAACTGGCTGCGGGCTGAAATTGTCGCCATTGTCTCCAACCATCAGGACAGCGCTCAGACTGCCGCGCAGGCAGGTATTCCGTATTATTACTGGCCTGTGACCAAAGAAAACAAAACAGAACAGGAAGACAAGCTACGGGCATTGGTGAAAGACACAGGGGCCGCCCTGATTGTACTGGCCCGCTACATGCAGGTGCTTTCTGACAGCCTTTCCGCTGAGATGAGCGGACGGATCATCAACATCCATCACTCCTTCCTGCCCTCTTTCAAAGGCGCGCGCCCTTACCATCAGGCCTATGCCCGTGGGGTAAAGCTGATTGGGGCCACAGCCCATTATGTCACCGCTGATCTGGATGAAGGCCCGATCATCGAGCAGGAAACCGCCCGCGTCACCCACAATCTCTCCCCCGAGGACTACATTGCCACAGGCCGGGGCGTTGAATCCCAAGTTCTGGCCCGTGCTGTAAAACTGCATGTAGAACAACGCGTGATGCTGAACGGCCGCCGGACAGTCGTGTTTTCCTGAAAACACAAGACGACTACCCACAGAGGGAGAGAACGCGCCCGCCACCGCAGCCGCATGACAAGGCTCTCCCTCCCCCGGTTGCAGATCCGCGCAAAGCGAAGCGGAACAGCCTATGAACCGGCGGTTTCTCCCCCATACCCCCGCATGGGGAGTGACTGGCAGGACTGGCCGCGCGTAATGGCGCGCGGTGGTTTCTATCCACGCTCCCCCACAGGTGGCGACGATTTTTAGATACTTCAGCTTCACGCTTGGCAAGTTTCTATCCATATACCCGCACGAGGAGCGACAAGCCATCCCGCATGGAGCATCCGTGCAGGAGAGTTTCTATCCACGCCCCCATGGGGAGCGACCGATCAACCAGAACGCCATTGTGCAGTATCTGGTCTGGTTTCTATCCACGCTGCCGCCCGGGGAGCGACGGTGGCGTCAGCCGAGTTCTGAAAATCTCGTCCGGGTTTCTACCCACACTCCCGCACGGGGAGCGACAGTGGGAGCATAGTAGGAGAACAGGACTGGGGGATGTGGGGATGTGCGCGAACCTGAGTGGAAAACGTGGAATTCTTACGCTTCCATCTGCCGGTTTGAGAGAAAACCTTTTGGTTTGAAAGGGGGCCGGGTTGCGCAAACCTGGCGGGGTTTTAAGGGGTGATTGGGTTCGCGCTGGTCTGCCGCAAACAGGTGGGGCAGTATAGCTGCGTGCAAGGAAGAGGGTGCCGTCAGCTATAAGTGGCCATGGTCGTTCCTGCCTGGGCCACATTATTTTGTCACACACAGCATTATTTCATGGTGGTAGCATAATATAATGACGACACCGCCCGAATTATATACTGCATCCGCCTCATCCTTTCCGCCATCAACTGATGTTGTGCGGGAGCCTCTCGTCAACTGGCGTATCTGCCTGCTGTGTTATGCGGTCCTGCTGGTGCTCGGCGCGGGTGGCAATACGCTGTTACATACTCTGCACCTTGTGCCCCCTACCAACCTGCCACAGGCTGAGTTTCCGCAGTTTGTTATAGCAGCCACGCTTGTTGCACCTGTTCTTGAAACTTTTCTCTTTTTCTATCTCCCTTACCATTTTCTGAAAAAACTGATTTCCTCGCCCCGTATTGTATGGAGTCTTTCTTTTCTGACGACGGCATTCCTGTTTGTTATCTGGCACCATGGCGGTTCTCATTTACATAGAAACTGGCTGATGGCGTCTCATGTCGGGCTAACTGGGACACTCTGCTTTATGGGGTGTTTTTATCTGACAACGCAGTCCGGCCGGGGCAGCCCGTTCTGGAGCACTGCTCTGTGCCATCTGTTCTATAATAGCACGCTGGTTTTTGTGTTCTGCCTGTCGTTCTGGTTAGGGAACTAGGTTTTCAGTCGCGTCTGTAGCCTGCCATGGTGCCTGCCCTGCGCCACTGCCGTAGCCCTGCGGCTGCCAGCACCACAAACGCGGCGTAGAGTGCGGCGGTCAGATAGAGTTCGCGCACCAGAAAGAGGCCGGTATAGAGCGTATCCACCACAATCCAGACCCACCAGTTTGCCAGATAGCGGCGGGCCATCCAGATCTGGCCCAGAATACTGTAGGCGCTAAGCAGAGCATCCAGCAGCGGCATGGGATCATCCGTTGTGGCGCGAAGCAACAGGCCCAGCGCCATGCCTCCGGCAGCGCTTGCAGCCAGCCCGTAACATAGTGCTGCGTTGGAAAGAGGCATGATGGTGACTGCCCCTTTCTCCTCCACGCCGCGCAGCCACCGCCACCAGCCATAGAGGGACAATGTGGCAAACACAGCTTGCAAGGCCGTATCTGCATACAAACGCGCCTGCCAGAACACCACGCCATACAACACGGAGGCTATCAGCATAATGGGCCAGCACAGCATGATGCGGCGGCCCGTAAGCCAGACGCCCAGCGCGCTGGCGACCACCGCAGCGATTTCAAGCGGGCTCATGCAGGGAATGTCCTGTGTTGCTCACACACAATTGCCCAACCCCGCGCTGTAAAAACTGGCAGGACACCCATCAGAGCAAGGTGAAAAATAGGCTCTTCCAGTAATAGTTTTTGAAAATATGGCATCACATAATTCCACCCAGCCTGTTTTCTCCCGTTCAATCGCAGAAGGGCCTGACGCTGCCTTTCAGGCATGGGGACGATGCTCCGATGCAGAAGAAGCTGGCGCGTCGGTAGCGGGCGAAACATGGGCCGCATATCGGGTCAGCCAGTCCAGAAGCGCCTGCCCCTCCGGCCCGGCAAACCAGCGGGCATGACCCAGAAGATAATCAGTATACGCAACATCGGCCGAGGCGTGATCCTGCAAAAGTGTGCCAAAATAAGCAACTTCTGAAAATGCAAATTCCACATGCACCAACGGCAGGAACGCCACCAGTTGCGCCCATTCTGCGGCATCAAGAGGGTGCGTGGCATGGTATCCTTGCAAAAATGCCTCAAGCTGCGCGTAGGCTACCACCCCATGGGAGCGGGAAAGATCCAGCCAGTCGATCATGCTGCGTTCTATGGCCACGGCCAGATCAAACGGAACGCAGGTGCGCTCAGCCATACCAAAATCCAGAATGCAGGATACCTTAGCTTCTGTTTTCGTTTCTTCCGGCTTCTGCCAAAACAGATTGGAACCGTGCCAGTCTCCATGCCCCCAGCAGGAACGAATATGGGGGAGCAACGGGCGCAATAGGGCATGGAATGGTGTAAGCACTGCCTGCACATCGTCCTCCCACGTATGGGATGCAAGCTGTTCCGCCAGACCGGGTTGCTCCTTTACCCATTGTCGCAATGCGGGGAGCAGATCTGACTGGCCAAGGGCGTTCATGCTGGATGTCAGCGGCCTACCGGCAGGCACAGCCATGCCTTGTGAAAAATCGTCTTTCCCTGAGGTATTTTCCGCCTGCGTCTTCGTGCCCTGCCTTTGTGGGGCGGGCACGGTCCCCTCTCCACGAGATGGTGCAGCATAATCAGATGCCGCCAGATGCAGGCGGCCCAGCGCCTGCCCGGCAGCGCGGGCATGAGCAGTAGAGTGATAAGGCTTCCAGGACATCACATCCCGATAGTCATCCTGGCCGGGGGCAGGTGGAAACAGTTCATATGTCCACTCTCCCTGCGCCAGTGCCGTATGGCCGGAGCGCGTTGCCACTGGCAGGCAGACAGGTACATCTTTGGCCGCCAGATGCTGCATGAAGGCATGCTCTTCCTCCAGCGCGGCAACAGTGCGCAGGCTGGCGTGGTGCCGTTTGAGAATAAAGGCGGCTTCTGGCTGGGATAAACTGACGTCATGTTCGGCAATCTGGCTGAACGTATGCGCCCTGTTGTCCCCCTCCGCCACTGCATCAGGTGGCGAGACAAGCACACGCGCCGCTGCGGAAAAGGGGCGCATGCTGTGCCACACAATCCGCACAGCGGAAGGAGCGGAAGGAGCGGAAGGAGCGGAAGGAGCGGAAGGAGCGGAAGGAGCGGAAGGATAATGGGCCAGAACGGACTGCACTTCTGCAAGTGTAAGGCAGGGCCAGTCCCGTTTAGTTTGCACGCCATGCACACCAAACTGGCCGGGCTGGGCATGATCCTCGGCAGTGGGCTCCCGCTCTCTCTCCTCCGCGCTGGGTTTGTCTGCACTGGCACCCTGCACGTGGGCAGGATGTGAGGAGCCGTGCTCAGGCGTTGCTTTCTGCGGCGCTACTGAAGGCTTGGCCTGCCCCTCCCTGTTTTCCCTCAGGCTATCAGCATTTTTCTGTTCCGCACCGGTTGGGCCGGTGTTGATGCGGCCTGTTCCGGGTGCGTGTGGTTTCTCCGCCACGCCTAGAACCCGGTTGATGCCGTGAACAGGGCGGCAAATCCTCCGCCAATGTAATAATCAGGGCTTTCACCCGCTATGGTGGTGCCATAACGGCCTGTTGTGTCCTTGGCGTTTGATGTGGGGTCCGCCACGCCGGAGAGGTAATGCTGGTTGGTGATATTGATAAAATTCATGCGCAGTTCAGGCCGATGCAGGAATGAGGCATCATTGAACCGATACCCCACGGCCATGTTGGCCGTTACGTAATCGGGCATGCGTTCATCATTCATGAAGGTAGCATATTGGTGCCCGGTATATTTGACCGTGAACACGCCAAAGGCATGGCCATCATCATAGGTCAGCCCGGCAGCGGCCTGAAGCGTGGGGCTGCGCACGGCCCGTTTGCCGCGTGTGGGTAACAGATCACCACCAGACATGAGATCATTATCAATGGTGGCGTGCAGATATTCACCAGACACGTAGGGGCTGAAATGGTGCCACGGGCGCAGGCCCAGTTCCACATCCACACCGCGCGAGGTCTGGCCGCCCGCATTGAGGGTGGAGGACACATAGGAGCCATTGATAACCCCCAGTGTTTCAATCTGGCGGTTTGTAAAATTGTAGTTGAACAGCGTGAGGCTACCCACCAGCAGATCATCCGCATAACGGTAGCCCAGTTCTTCAGAAATGGAATATTCGTTTTTGACGTTGGTGGCGCCCTGCATGCTCAACGCGCCAGATTGGGGATCATACGCGCTGTAGAGCGCTGTTTCCGCCGGGGTACGGAAATTGGTTGTGGTATTGAAAAACACCTGATGGTGCGGCGTGATCTGATACCGCACGGCCAGGCGCGGTAACGGAACCGCCGTGTTGGTGTTGGCGTGATAGGCCGCCCCCGGCATGGCGTTGGTACCGTTGCGCGTAAGCATGACCTCCTTGAACCCGGCGGAGAGCAGGAGTTTATCATGCAGCAGGGAGAGGCTGTCGCTCACAAACAGGGCGTTGGTCTGGGAAATGGTATGGTTGTTCACCGCCCGGAACAGGCTGCCATCCGCCAGCGTGAGGGATGTGCCGTGGCTGCCGCCCCATATGTCACGGGCATTGCCGTTTTCACTGACAGGTGTGAAGCTCTGATACTCGGCATCATCGGAATAATCATACCAGTAGCCTGCTGTCAGCGTGTTCGCGCCATGCCGCCATTCCAGAGCCGTGGTAAAGCCGGAGCGATAGCTGCGCTGGGTATAATCCGCCCGTACGGTAGCCATGCCATCCTGCGTGCTGGGCAGTGTGAAGCTGTCCGGCAGAAGCTGGTTGCCGTTCCACAACCCGGATGTGGGGATGGTTGTGCCCCCCGGTGCGTTGCCATAAGCGCCCTGTGCATATGGGGTTGTGCGCCATGTCAGCCCATGGGCCATATGCAGTTCAACCGGGGCCGCCAGATACAGCGTGCGTTCAGGCTGGCGATAAAGCCGCCAGTAATCCGTGCCCTGTGCGTCATTTTGCAGATTATAATGCCGGGCAAGGTTGTTTGCGCCGTGAATGCCATCCTCCGCCCAGCTTTCCTTGGTGGCCTGCGGGTAATAGCTGTCTATGGCCTGATTCCATGAACCCAGCAGCGCCACGCTGTTCTGCCTGCCCCATGTTTTGAGCAGCTTGAAATCCACATGCTGGCGTTCATCCCGTCCGGGGCCGCGCCAGTTATCCGCAGCACCGTGGGAATAGGACACAAACCCGCGCAGGCCCGTCTTGCCAATCTCGCCGCTATCCAGCCGAATGAATTCGCGGTTGGTGTCATAAGACCCGTAGGAGACATTCACCATCCCCCCGGCTTTTTCCGCCGGAGTGCGGAACCGCAGGTTCATCAGCCCGCCAGCGGCATTCAGCACGGGGCTTTCAATATCTGCTGATCCCTGCGCCAGCGCCACGCTTTCATAATTCTCGCTATCGGCAAACTGGCTGGGGTAGCCGGTATAATAGGCAATATCATTCAGCGGCATGCCTTCCAGCACGTACCCAATGGCATCCCCGTTCAGCCCACGCACCGAGATATTGGTCTGGGGAGAAAAACCCAGCGGATCAGATGAGGACACGTTGGCCCCCGGCAGGACGGACACCAGATCATACGCCGTGGCGGAAGGCGCCTGCCGGGCGATGTAATCCGAACCGATCACACTGACGGATTGCGGCACTGTCTGCGGGCGGATCATCCCGCCGCCAGCATGCAGGGCCACGGGATCTGCCGTAACCTCCACATGTTCCACGCCCTCCGCCTGAGCTGAACCGGGAGGTGCTTGCCGTGCCTGAGCAGAACGTGCTGACTGACGTGTGCTCCCGTTCCGTGCCGCATACCCTTGCCTGTGTGCGGGCCTAACCGCTGCCTGCCCGGCTCTTGCAGCCCCGGCAGGTGAGGCAGCCTGATCACCCTGCGCGCTTACTGCCGCTGTAGAAGGCGTGCCCTGCCCGCTGGAAGACGCCGCCGCTGATGAAACCGCTCCAGAGGATGAAGCCGCGGACGTGACGGAAGATCCCCCATAAGAGCGCGTGGGAGCAGCGGCCCCGGATGCGGCCTCAGCAGATGCGGACCCAGCCGAACCCTGTGTGGCGGCAGATGCGGCACCGGATGCCGCTGGCTGTGCCGCCGCCAGCGCCATGCCGGGAAAACCCGATATGTCACCCGCAAGCGCGACGCTGGAGAGAACCGCAGACGTAAGCAGACGGAAGCGGGCGGTAGGCCGCATGAGCATCAGGCAGAGCTTTCCTGTTCAGAAGAATGGAATTTGCGCACCACGGGGCCGATGCTTAGCCCCTGCACAAGAATGGTAAACACGACCACCGCATAACAGACTCCCATCAAGATGTCGCGCATGGGGCCTTCTGGCAGGCTGAGCGCCAGAGACACGGAAATACCCCCGCGCAGGCCGCCCCATGTCAATACGGCCAGAACGCCCATACGGTCCTGCTGGCTGACATAAAGGGGCAGCATGGCCAGCAGCACACTCAGCCCCCGTGCCAGAATGGAGAGCGGCACCGCCAGCGCCATGGCCATCAGCAACGGCACGTTGAAGGCAACATTGAGCACCTGAAACCCTATCAGCACAAACAGCATGATGTTCAGGATCTCGTCCACCAGCCCCCAGAACAGCCGCATATCCTTCCGGCCTGTGGGGGAAATCATGGCCTGCGTGCGCGGGGCCGCCACCATGAACCCGGCCATGACAACCGCAATGGGGCCGGAAAGCCCCCATGCGCCCGCCAGACTGTACACGCCACTGCACAGGGCCAGCGAGATAAACAGTTCAAGGTGAGGGTCTTTCACCAGCCGGATGGCGCGCACGGCCAGCCAGCCACACACAAGGCCCAGCAGAACACCTCCGCCAGCTTCCAGCGCGAATGCCTCCGCCAGATGCAGGACAGAAGCCGGATGATCCTCATGCGCCACGCCAAGGGCAACGGTGAAGATCACCACGCCCACGCCATCATTCAGCAGGCTTTCACCAGCAAAAAGGGCCTGCACCTGCCCCGGCAGCCCCAGCCTGCGCAGCATGCCCACAACGGAAATGGGGTCAGTCGGGGCAAGGATGGCCCCCAGCACCACACACCACGCCGGGGAGACGGAAAGCCCCACCAGATGGAACACGCCCCATATGCCCCCGGCAAACAGAATAACCGCCAGCAGCGTGCCCAGAATAGCCAGTGCGATAACGGAAAATTTGCGCAGCAGGAGGTAGTGCATATCCACCCCCAGCGCCCCGGCAAACAGCAAAAACGCCAGCGCGCCCTGCATCACACTGGTGGGCATATCAATCTGGGCCAGAAGCTGGTGGGCCATATGGGCCCCGCGCCATGGCAGAAACACATCTGCCAGCACAAGCACGCCCGAAACCAGAAGGGAGATGACCAGCACCCCAACCGTAAGCGGCAGACGCAAAAGCCTGTGGTTGATAATGCCAAAAACTGTGGAAAGGGTGATGACGATGGCGAACAGGCCCAGGGAGGTCATGCTGCCGCACCTCCACCCCGGAACAGAGAAAGAAATGCTACTGCCGGGGCCGCCTGATCACGCATGTTTTTCTCTGCCCTCTTTCTCTACTGGCCGGAGCCTAGTCGGGCGTTTCTCCGCCCTTTTCATTCACATCCATAAACGTCTGGTCAGAAATGGAGACATTCTCCATCTGGGGCCGGGCAAGTGCGGCAGATGTGCTTTGCGCCAGCCCTGCCGTTTTGGCCCGCAGGTCTGCCAGTTCTTCCCGAACATCTGAAAGGATTTCAAGCAGCGCCTGATGGTCCTCCGCGGCGCGGCGGTCCGCCCCACGGCTGAGCACGGCATTGCCCACCATCAATGCTGGTAACGCCACAAGCTGAATACAGTTGCTGATATAAAGCAGAGTATTCTGCCATGCCGGAACAAGAACCGGCACAAGAGAGAACAGGAAAAACACATAAACGCACCAGATGCTGCCAAACAGCATGGTCATTTTGACAGCTACACTTTCATTCGCCCTGTCCAGCATGGTCTTGAAAGATTTTTCCATACTTTCCCCGCTCCTCTGCGCACCAACAGCCTCTCTCAAAAAAGAAGCCGCGTGCCGGGCGATGTATCACACACGGCTGCGGAAGTCCGCTTCTGCCTGGGCATGGCAGCAGGACACTGCGGAGGAACAAACGCCCTGCGCACCTTAACTGAAGACAATCAAGGTGCGCATACGTCTATGGGTTATTTGAAAAGATGGCTGGGCCTAATGGACGCTCAGATTAAGCTTGTAGAACGCATTCTGCCCTTTTTGCGCCGCGCCATGGTGCAGAAAGACGCCGACCGTATAATTACCGTTTTCCGGCACAAGACCGTGCCAGTGGTCGTGCAAGGGGTGGTTCCGCAAGCCACCATCCGCCGTGGTATAGAGCAGATGGCCTGCCGGGTCCTTGACGAAGAAAGACACGCTCCGTTTGCGGGAATGGCACAGGATGGACAGTTCCTGCCCCTGATGCAGCGCAAGCTGGTATTCAGCCGTCTGCGGGCCTTCAAGCGTGCCCGCCATATGCTTGTTTTCTACGTTGTGAGGAAAATACACCGTTTTGGCGGCGGCATGGGCCTGACCGAGCGAAAGCCCGCAAGCCAATGCAAGGGTCATCCAGAAGGGTGAGTGGGTCATTCCTGCTTTCATGGTGCTCTACAGTTCTGCAAAACACGGTTGGGAGATATGTGTACCATACATGAATGCACACCCCCTACGCAAGGTTCCCTTCACTTCCCCTTTGCGTGAAAAACCATGCACGAAAGGCCGCTGCTCTGCCGCCGGGGTGAGCAAAACAGCCCCTGCCCTGCCACTCCCCCTCAGATTATGCACGGGGAGACGCCCCTGAGGAAAAGGCGGACACGCTGGGGCTGGGTGGAACAGGAGCGCCAACGTGTCGCAGCCCTGCGCAGAGGAGCAGTGGGAGCTGTCGGGACGACGTGGGCGTGGGCGTGGGCGTGGGCGTGGGAACATGACGCACACAGCAGCCCGATTGGGAAGGAAAAACTGCTTCCGTGAGACAACGCTCCCTGAAGGCGCGCCTCGTCGATGCCATCGCCATCGCCATCGCCATCGCCATCGCCATCGCCATCGCCATCGCCATCGCCATCGCCATCCCCATCGCCC
>Ga0214872_100367_pt1 | contig 12130 bp, 5 predicted proteins | sample Stichaenrichm18X_FD_168614 | JGI IMG/M metagenome (GOLD analysis project Ga0214872, IMG submission 168614) | Xylose enriched microbial communities from anaerobic bioreactor in Madison, Wisconsin, United States - 18X | ecosystem: Engineered > Bioreactor > Anaerobic > Unclassified | place: USA... | reverse complement strand
TCAGCCATTTTCTATCACCCCTAAGCCTTCTCAATGTCTACAAGGAATGCCTTGTATTCAGGAATATAACTATTTGGATCGCCGACATTCGGTGTGAGGTCGTTCACTGTATCGCCGGTACTGAACTTGTTTGCCCAGCCCCAGTGGTGAATCAGGCCAACTTCGTGGACTGTTCTTCCGTTGACGGTAAGTGGCGTCATGCGATCGGTGACCATTGCAGCAACAACGACCGATCCGCGGTTGTTAAACACGCGTACGTCGTCGCCGTTCTGGATGCCCTTCTCATCAGCCAAATCGCGATCAATTTCGATGAACTGTTTCGGCGCAATTTCGTCGAGCACCGGGCAGGAACGTGTTTGCTGACCCGTTTGCCAATGTTCGGTGATGCCGTAGGTAGTTGCAACCAGCGGATACTGATCTGGATCGCCTTTCTGCAGCGACGGATCCTTCGTAAACATCGCACGCGGCGAATTCTGACGATGGTTGAGCTCGTTTTCCGCAGGGCTTTCGACTGGCTCGTAGAATTCAGGAATCGGCATGTCAGGCATTTGCGTCGTGGTAAAGCAGCCGCGCTGTTCCCAACGCATAAAGAATGCGTTGTCGTTTGGCGGAACTTGCGTGGTAGTGCCATTGGAAGTGGTCGTTGCGGTAAAGTCAGGCACATCGTTTGAGATCCAACGGGTGCCGTCCCATTCTTCCAATACCTGATCGTGCTTCCAAGGGTTTCCTTGTGGATCACAAGAGGCACGGTTGTAAAGAACACGACGGTTGTTCGGCCAGCTGAATGCGAAATCGGGGTACAGACCCACACCGCCGGGATTGCGCAGTCCGCGAGAACCCACGGGCTGAGCTGCCGGGTTCATAGGCTCAGCAGAATTGTTGTAGTAGCCGGAGTAAACCCAAATGCCACATGCGGTAGAACCATCGGCCTGCAGCTGGCTATATCCTGTCAACAGATCAGGTTTGTTGGCATGGAAGTCGCTGCTATTTACGCGATAGCCATTCATCGCCCATGCAACTTTTTCGAAGCTTGCTTTGCCACCAATATCGTAATCCCACGCAGTATTTAAGATGCAATCTGCACCGACGCCACCTTCGCTGCGATACAGCGCCGCGACACGCTTCCAAATTTGGTTGACCATTTCAAGGTCGGTCATCGTATCTTCCGCCGGCTCAACAGCCTTGTTGCGCCACTGCAGCCAACGACCAGAATTAACGATGGTACCGGGCTTTTCGAAAATTTCCGCAGCAGGCAGCATATAGACTTCGGTTTGTACCTGCGAAGGATCCATATCGGGAGCTTTCCAGAAACTCGCGGTTTCGGTTTCAAACCAATCGGCAACGACGAGCCAATCAAGGTTTGCCATTGCTTGACGAGCGAACTTCGCATTCGGGGCGGAATTTGCGGGGTTCATGCCCCACGCGAAATAGCCCTTCATGGTGCCGTCGCGCATTGCCTCAAACGTGCGGATGTGCGTAAGGTTGTTGCTGCCGATCTTTGGCAGCCAGTCATAGCCGTAATCGTTGTCAACGGTGGCGTTCTTCCCGAAGTATTCCTTCAAGAACGAAACCATGAACTTTGGCTTATTGGTGTAATAGCCTGATGAATATGTCTCATGATGCAGCCAGTCGGCAAGAGATGGCGTGGTTGCAACCGTTGGCCAGTGAAGATATCCAGGCAAATCGTAGACGGTCATTGCCATATCAGTTGCGCCCTGAACATTTGGCTCGCCGCGGAAGGCGTTGCATCCGCCACCAGGCATACCAATGTTTCCAAGCAGCAGCTGGATCATAGCCATCGAACGGCAGTTCTGCGCACCATAGGTGTGCTGGGTCTGACCGAGCGCGAAAATAATTGTGCCCGATTTATCAGATGCGCCTGAACGCGTATAAAGCTCATACACTTGCTCAAGTGCGTCTTTGTTCATACCACAAATATCAGAAACCGTGTCTAGCGTGTAGCGGCTGTAATGATTACGCATAATCTGATAGACGCAATGCGGATCCTGCAAAGTGGGATCGGTACGCGGAACCTGCACTGTCGGAGGGGTAAACTGAGGCACACCAGGACGTGACACCCATGAATACGTTCCATTTTCAGACGTATCCCACTCTTCGGTGTGGTCTGTTGCGTAGCCCCACTGGGTAGTGTCGTAGGTTTGTGTATCCTCGTTCCAACCATTGAACAAACCAGTCTCGGGATCAAAATCGAAATCGTCGTTCATGATGTAGGAGATATTGGTGTAATGCATGACATATTCATGCTGCCAACGATCATGCTCAAAAATGTAGTTGATCATGCCGCCGTAAAACGCGATATCAGTGCCGGAACGAATCGGCAGATACACATCGGCATTTGCTGCGGTACGCGTGAAACGCGGATCGACCACGATCCATTTTGCGCCACGCTCCAACGCGCGGTTGATCCACTTCATAGAAACGGGGTGGCACTCTGCGCAGTTCGAACCACAGGTTAAAATATAGTCGGTGTTGGCAATGTCGCTGAAGTGGTTCGTCATGGAGCCACGGCCAAACGTTGGCGCGAGTCCCGCAACCGTTGATGAGTGGCACACACGTGCCTGGTTATCAACGGCGATGATACCCAGCATACGCATAGCCTTCAAGATAAGGTATTGCTCCTCGGAGTTCTGCTGAGACCCGCCATAACTTGCAATCGCCTCGGTGCGGTTAACCGTTACCCCGTTTTCGTCTGTTACTTGGAATGTTGCATCACGCGTGTCTTTAATATGACGTGCAATTTCATCGAACGCGTCATCCCATGAAATAGGTTCCCAGTCACTTGCGCCAGGACGGCGTACTTTTGGCGCATACTCACGATTCGGATTCGGAATCCACTTTCCCGTTTCTGGGTCAACGATATCGTGCAGTTGCATCATCGCCGCGCCCTTTGGGCACAACCCACCTTCATTGATGGGGTTATCCGGGTCTCCTTCAACATTTACGATCTTGCCGTCGCACACCGAAACAACCGACCCACATCCACCTGCACAATAGCAGCAGACGTTGGTGTATTCTTCGGTATCCACCAGCTTCCAGTCACTGTCAGCTGAAAATTCAGGATCGGCGTATGCCTGAGCTTCTCCAGAAAGTCCTAGAGCTGCAACTCCGGCAGCGGCGAGCGCGCTGGCTTTAAAGAAACCGCGTCTCGTCAAGTCCATATTTACCCTCTCTCTTCTTTATGCTAGCTACCCTTTGCGATGCGCATGACCTGAGATGTTTTCCGCGCAGCACATATGGGTAGCACAAACTCACTGCACTCAATTTAGAAGAGAATTTGGTTGGATTAACATAGGTTGAAAGGGTTATTTTCCGAGTAAACCATTCTCGCGTGAGAATAATATATGCCTCTGAACAGGCAATTTAAAATAGTGGCGGAAAAGGCATCATCGAATTGCTTGATTTACTAAAGCGTATTTGCGAAACATCTTATTTCTTATTTGGACGTCTATTTTTCGCGATTCTGATTCTGTTGTTGCAATTTATCGGCTTTATCAAGCGCCGTTCTCGCTCTTTCGTGAGCCTGATCTGAGCTCACTTTCGTGTATGCCTTATCTACAGCAACACGCAATTCTTCACGATTATGAATCCCCATTTTTGAATAAATGTTATGGATATGCGCTTTTACCGTTCCGCGAGCAATAAACAAATCAACCGCAATTTGCCCCGCAGATTCCCCCATAAGAAGTTGGGTGAGAACTTCTGTTTCGCGATTGCGTAGACCATATACACTTGCAGCAGCAGAAGAAAGAATCTTCGCATTTTCTATGGTCGAAGGTAACGGACAAAACGGCGCGCCGGGCGTGGGTACTACTTCACCAGAAAGACTATTGTTCAGAGCCATACTGTTTAATACATCACGTGGCGATTCCGCTGCAGAAATATTCCCCGTCCCAAAAGGACTTTCCTTAGAGTTCATTGTTCCGGCATGTTGAGCCCCACGAGACCGAGAGCTGCGGGCTTCTTGCTCAGTCTCAGATTCGGGCTTCGCAGATTCAGATTCCGAGCTACCATGACCCGCGATCTTATGCGCAGCCACAGAAATTGGGCGCAAGTAGCTCAGCCCCTCTCCTGCGGAAAATGCCGAGAAACCAGTAAATGTGCTCGCTTGAAGTGAAAGCGTATCATTCCAGACCAGACATACCATCACCGCGATCGTTGCGACAACCGTGGCAACGAGAACGATAACCGTACCGCTGATATGGACATATTGAAGAAGCGCAACCGTACCATCAAAACCGAGAAGATCCGCTGCGGCAAATGCTCCACCCGCAATGCAAGCAAGTTTAATCGTGGGGGTTGCATGGGTTCGTGCGTAGTGCACCCCAATGCTTGCCGCCATAATAGCAAGCATCCCCACGGGAATATCGCAGATAATACGCCCTGCAATATCTGAAATTGAGCCCTTAAAAAGCGCTGATGCAGCCCCAAGAAGTAACAGGGGTAAGCTGATGCGCCAGAGCCAGTTTAGGGGAACGCGGCCAAAGAACAGCATGAGAACTACAATAATTGCTCCCGAAAGGCTCACCCCGACTGAAAATTCCATAACAGGAAGCCCCGTGCCAACAGTCTTGATGGCTGAAAGCAACGTAAGAAGTAAAAAGACCGTAATTGCAAGTCCGGCAACCGATGATTCATGATGAGTTGGCTGTTGCTTACCCGTCGATTGCATAAGACTTGGGCCAATAAGCATCGCGCCCGCACGCTGAATACCCGCCGCGGTGGCCGCAATAAGCAGAAGCCCCATAATAAAAAATGCTATTTCGTTTGCTCCACCCGTTATCTGATCAATCAGTCCGGAAAGAAGCACGCATGCAGCAAGCGTGAATGTCGCTTGCGACATTTCAACATGCACAAATATTTCAGCCCACATCACAAAAAAGCCCGCACACGCAATACCCGCGCTTATCGTCTCGAAGTATGCGAGCCAGATAGGCGCATCGCCATCAAACAGGAGGAAAAGTCCAATCCCCCAGTTCAAAAGCGCAAATATGAGGAAGAATGCCACAACATGAGGATCATTGAAGAAGGTGACGAAAAGTTCGGGAATGGTATTCTGCTCATCTTTTTTGCGAGCAAAAAGAGCGACGACCACGCACGAAATGATAACCGTAAGCAAAAAGAGGATATTGCCGATATTTCCATTTTCGAGTGTTTTGCTGGAGAGTAAAAGTACCCATTGACGCCAAGAAATAGTCGCTGCCGCACAAAAAGGGAACCATTGATCAGTCCACAAGAGCACCTGTCTCTTTGTGGAAACTGAAATGTGCGGATGGTTCATTGATGATTCTTTCTCAACATGTCTTAAATGGTACAAAAAAGACCAGACATCTTGCGTGCATACGTAAGAGTAGCATATCCTACGAACGCAGCGCCTCTGTCTGGCCTTGTTGAGAATGACAAAAACAACGTAAACCAAGCGGCGTTCAGCTAACTTGCTTTTTGATTAAGAAGCAGGCGAGCATCGCTCATTTAAGCGGCAGCCGAACGCCACTCATTTAAGCGGCAGCCGAGCATCACTTACTCTGCAACTGCCATCAATTCCGCGGTTTAGTAACTAGTTGTTCGAACCTGAATCCTGAGATGACTGACCTTGATCGCTGGATTGTCCAGACTGATCAGAGTTTTGGTTTTGGCTACTCTGATCGGTACTCTGATTGTTCTGATCTGAGCTTTGGTCTTGGCTATCACTGTTTTGGCTCTGATCGCTTGTGCTGCTGTTATCGGTTTGATACTTAGACATGTCAACGTTATACGGCAGTCCGTCAGGCATATCATTTTCCTGGATACTCGCATTATTTCTGTAATTTGAGAACCAATTGCTAAATGCCTGCTGTTGATTTTCCGAAATCAGCATCTGACGAATGAAGTCCACGAGCTCGCTCGGCATTTGATCTAAGCTGTCGATGCTGTCCGGGGCATTCCATTGATCGGTGCATTTCACGATCTCGATACCGTATTGATCGTTGAATAAGCCGCTTACCTGGCCAGGACTCAAGCTGTCGAGCTGGCTGGTGTAGTCGGAATTGAACTGGTTGAGTTTATCCCAACCAACATCGCCACCGTTTTGAGCGGTCTGCGTGTCAATCGAATATTGGCTTGCAGCATCCTCAAATGAAATCTGACCGTTGTTAATCTGGTCTAAAACTTGCTGTGCCTGATCTTGATTATCGCTTGAGAACAAGATGTGCTCGGAACGTTTTGCGCCGTTAAATGCAGATCCGTATTGCTTTGCAATGTTGAGAACATCATCATCTGACGGATCTTGGACACCGGTATTCACCTGCTCCATCAGACCTCTTTGCTGCAGGCCAGATCGAACGGTTTGACGATACGTATCTTCGGTGTATCCCGCTTGGGAAAGCGCCTGATTCCATGCATCATCAGAATCGTAATTGGAACGCATCCTTTGAATGTTGGAGTCGACATCTTCGTCGGTAACGTTGACGCCATATTCATTCGCCGCTTCGTTGAGAAGCTCCGTGCGCTCGAACTGTTGAAGCACCGCGCTACGAACACTTTCGGGTGTCATCTGATACTGTGCGAGCCATTGGCCCCAAGAATCCTCATCGGTTAACCCCTGGTTCTCGCGGAATCCTTGGATGTAATTCGTAATGTCATCTTCGGAGATGTCATTACCATTAACGGTCGCCGCGACCGCGCCGGTGTTGCTGCTACTTGTACTACTGCTATTGCTGCTACTGCTGTCGCTGCTGCTATTGTTTGAACCTGAACAAGCGGAAAGCCCAAACGCAAGAACAACGCCAAAAACTGCCACAACAATGGCTAAAAGCCTGCGTGACTTCATATAATCCTCCCAATCCCAAAAATATGGAGAGTGTTAAAAGAACGACAAAACTTTTTCGATTTTCGCATAGAGGAAATTATTCCTGGCAAGATTGAGCAAGATTGCACAAAATCGTTATGCAAAATGAGCAGAAATACAGCCAAAAGAGTATATTTTTGAAGACCGTATGAATATCCCATACAAGAATGTTCGCAATTGGAAACACTTCTTTTGAAGAATGTGTCGACTCATTTTTTCTAAAAGAAACACAAGGTGCGAAAGAGACGGTGCATCTGCTGCAACTTCGGTAGGGTGCCATATTTTGCGCAGTATACGATAGAATGAACTATTAATATGTGAAAACATGAGAGGGGAGGTCTGATTTGGGCATACAACATCGAAAAGCCAGTTCCGCTCGAAAAAAGTCTCCCACTATTAGGCCTTACCGTAAGCCTGCGGACGCAACGTCGCATGCAAAGCCTTCGAGATTTGCCGCCTCAACGTCGCACGCGAGGCCTTCGCGAGCTGTACATTCGACGGACCATCAGCAATCCCGCACGAGCGTACACAGAGAGCATCAATCACCCCGCAGGTCACACAATCATGGTACCTATCAACCATCGTATGATCGACCCGTTTATCGAAACACGAGAAGAAGAGCTCCGAAAGCAAATACTAGGTCGCGTGCCTCGGAAAGCACGTTCCCTAAAGCTTATTCCCCATCGACGCAACAAAACGCATTCCGCGCATTTCTTGCTGCATTGCTTAATATCCTTTTAACTATTGCAAAAGCGATCGGGCGCGCCATTGTTGTTGCGTTTCGAGCACTGCGCAAGCAATTCGGTCGGCTCTATCGTCGATCCCAACGAGCCGCGATCGTCGTGGCGTGCGTCTGTATTTTCTTAGTTGGCGGTGGCATATGGTCGCTTGCCGATGCCATTTCACATTCCCATATCATCTACGATGGCACCACCATTGGTGTAGTGAACGTGGGCGGAATGGATAAAGACCAGGCCATACAAGCGGTTTCTCAAGAATATGAGCAGCGGCTTCACTCTTCAGGAATTACCATTTACGCCAGTCAGGAAGCACTTGACGCCCAGACTTCCAATGAAGAATCTGGCGATACGGTTTCTGTCGACCAGGAGAATGCTTCAACCTCGCAGTGGACGACCGATGCCGATATGCTGCAAGCTACTATTGACTACGATGGCTTGGCGGAAAAGGCGCTCCAGACCGGCCATGCATCGCCCTTCGATCGCATCAGACAGCTCTTTTCACCCACGCACCTTGATGTGTCAGTAGATTTAAACCAATCTGCAGTGGATTCTTTTTGCGATCAAATCGACCGAACCATTGGGGATCCGTTCGAAAACTCCAGCGTTACCATTACCGATGGAAAAGCAACTGCTGTTGAAGGGCACGACGGAAATATGATTAACCGCCAAGATTTTACGTCTACCTGTAGCAATTTCTTTACTTCAGATTCTGACACTCCGAGGCAATTTGTTGCGGCTCCTACCTATACCCCGATGCAAATAGACATGGCACACGCACAAACTTGCTCTGATGAGGTCAATCGAGCGCTCACCGAAGACGTGCAGTTTGATTGCAATGGGAAACAGTGGTCGTTCACGCCAAGCGATTTGGGCTCGCTTACCACATGCGATGCACGCAATGATGACGGGCAGTGGAATTTAGTTCCTTCGATCAACCAGGATGAAGCAAAAAAGCAGATCATGAGCGAAGCCGACACGTCTGATGCCGAAAACAATTTCACCGTTTCTTTTGAAACAGGTGACGACGGCTCTGTCCAGGTTACCTTGAGCAACGCAACCGAAGTTCCCGACGTCACCGAAGGTGCCGCCACGTTGCAATCGGTGCTCTACGACCAACCGGGCGAAACTAGCAATCGGTTCATTCAGATAAACATGCAGTCGGTGCCGACGACAATGTCCCTTGATGAGGCAATTGACCTGGGGGTTGTGTCTCAGATCAGCACCTACACCACAGAATACACGGCACGCGCAGAGAACCGTAACTTTAATATTCACCGCGCTGCCGACGCTATATCGGGATCGGTAATAAAAGCAAATGGAGGGTCCTGGAGTTTTAACGATACTGCAGGCTATTGTGGCGAAGAAACAGGCTATAAGCCCGCAAGCATTGTGGTCGGGAACACCACGGAAGACTCGTACGGCGGTGGTATTTGCCAAGTGGCTACGACCGTGTTTAATGCGGTATATGAATCAGGTTTACCTGTAGATGAACGCCACAATCACTCTATTTATATGGCGGGATATCCTGCGGGCCGTGACGCCGCCGTAAGTTGGCCTTCTCCCGACCTGAAATGGAGCAACGATACATCTTCAGATATCCTCCTGGAAATGTCGCATACCGATACCACGGTTACCGCTACATTGTATGGGATAGACCCCGGCTATACCGTTACCAGCGACGTAGGAAATTGGGAACCAGGTCAAGCATACTCAACGGTGTATGAGGATGATGACTCCCTGCCTTCAGGAACAGAAGAAGTGAGAGCGCAAGGGCAGGATGGACGAGAGATTACGGTTGTGCGCACGGTACGAGATTCTGATGGCGATATTGTACGCGCCGATACCTTTGACTCCGAATATCTTCCGCAAAATCGTGTGATTGCACAAGGAACCGCGTAAGAGATATGTGTTTTGCCTCATAGGAGATGATAGAAGATGGCTTTGACTGAGCATTCATCGACATCAAAACAGAGTGCATCGCAATCATATTCTGTGTCTCGACAGCATATCTTGGAAAAGTATGCCCAGATAATTTCGGGATCAAGCACGGGATTATTTGTGGCGCTTACAAGCGAACCGCTTTCCGATGCCGCAAAGAATGCGCTCACCAAAACAGCCGAATCATTCAACTATGGAGCCGATCCAGTTACCTATGTGGATGTTTCTGGACTCGAAAAGTTCGATAATCGAGGGCCCAAAAATCGTGATGAGACAAATAAAGCAGCAAGCACTAACGATCAACTTTTCGAGATAGTCGAAGGGCTTGATCCTGTATGCCTTGTGACCTGCGATGACAAGGCAACCCATCTTCTTACAGAAGCGTATCGCACGCAAATCATGCCCATGGAGCCCGCCCGCGTCTTTGGACGAAGCGCAGCTCCACTGAACAATATCGATACCATGCTTGAAACTCAAAAAGGGAAAGCGCACCTGTGGAAGGTTCTGCGCACGCTCCCGCATTTTCGAGCGAATTAGCTGTCCACTTGGCTCAAGAAGCCACTTCACTCCTGCTTCCCCAGCTCAAACGCCCGCGGGAAAACCTACGAATTTCCCTGCTCAAGTTCTTGTTTCAGATATTTGCCGGTGACGCTTTCTTTGCACGCGCACACCTCTTCCGGCGTTCCTGCGCACACGATACGGCCGCCTGCAGTGCCGCCCCCGGGTCCCATATCTATGATGTAATCAGCGTTCGCCATCATATCTAAGTCATGCTCAATGACGACCACCGTGGCGCCCTTATCAATCAGGTGTTCGAGCACACTGAGGAGAACCCCCACATCAAGAGGATGTAATCCAATGGTCGGCTCGTCGAAGACGAACAACGCATCCGACTGATCACGGGACATCTGACTTGCAAGCTTTAGCCGCTGCGCTTCACCACCAGAAAGTGCCGGTGTTGATTCTCCCAACGTGAGGTATCCCAAGCCAATGTTGTGCAGCACCTGCAGCTTATGTGTGACACCCTTTATGTCGGGGAGCTGCTCAAGTGCTTGGTCAACGGTAAGAGCCAACACCTGTGCAATCGAAAGACGCACGTCTGTGCCATCTTCAGATTTTGTTGGAAGCGTGATCTGATCTGCCTCTTTTCCATATCGGCTTCCATGGCAGTCGGGACATTCGATTTCAACATCGGGCAAAAATTGCACATCCAAAGAAATCGAACCCGTGCCATCGCAGGTAGGACAGCGCAATTTTCCCGTGTTGTAGGAAAAATCCCCCGCCTTGTGTCCTGCCTTTTTCGCTTCGGACGTCGCCGCAAAAGCTCGTCGCAAGCCATCAAGCACGCCAGAATACGTCGCTACCGTCGAGCGCACATTTACCCCAATGGGCGTCGCATCAATCAAGTGAACGTGTTTGATTCCCTCGTCTTCAATCTTTTTCACATGCGAAGGAAGCGCCGAAGCGTTGATGTTTGCCTGCAGCCCCGCAACCAGACTTTCCAAGACCATCGTTGTTTTTCCTGATCCGGAAACGCCCGTCACCACAGAAAGACGTCCGCGAGGAAAGCGCACATCGAGTGGATGAACCGTGTGAATTGCATCGGTAACAAGGTGAATTTCGCCATGCTCAAACATTTCGTCAGCGTCACATCGACCCCGCACGCAAACTCGCTTGGCACCACTCAAAAATGGTGCAATACGGGAAGCCTTCGTATGTTCAACCTGATCAACGCTGCCTTGCGCGATTACCTGCCCGCCTTGAGCTCCTGACGCGGGGCCAATTTCTATAAGGTGATTGACGCGACGCAACACACGAACATCGTGATCAACCATGACCACGGTGTTCCCATCAGCCAACAGGTCGTCGACCACACCCATGAGGCCATCGACGTTGGACGGATGCAAACCAATCGTCGGCTCATCGAGTACGTAGAGCACGCCGGTTATATGGCTGCGAACCGCACGCGCAAGTTGCACACGCTGACGCTCGCCTGTCGAAAGTGTTGAAGAGGCACGGGAAAGCGAAAGGTACGACAGACCAAGCTGCAACAGACGATGCATCGTGCCCTGCATCGATGCGATAATTTGGCGCGCCATCGGGCGTACCACTTCGGGCAGTGTATCGGGAACACCCGCCAGCCACCCATTCAATTCTTCAAGGGTCATATCGGTGGCATCGGCCAAATTTTTACCATCAATCGTTGGCGTGCGCGCTGCCTTAGACAGGCGCGAGCCATGGCAATCGGGACACGGACCCTCTTTTAAAAATTTGGACACACGCTTCAGGCCGCGCTCATCCTTTGCCCTGTTCAGCGCATTTTCCACGGTATATACCGCGTTGAAATACGTAAAGTTGAGCTCGCCCGCTTGTCCATCTTTGTTTTGATAAAGAATTTTTCGCTTTTCGGCAGGTCCATGAAACACGATGTCTTTTTCGCGCGGCGTCAGATCTTTAAAGGGCACATCGGTGCGAACCCCCATTTGCGCGGCGACCTGCGTCATCAACTTCCACATAAGCTGCTGCCAGGGTGCCACGGCTCCTTCATCAATGGTTTTCGTTTCATCAGGCACAAGCGTTGACTCATCCACTTGGCGAACAATGCCGG
>Ga0214872_100366_pt1 | contig 12155 bp, 6 predicted proteins | sample Stichaenrichm18X_FD_168614 | JGI IMG/M metagenome (GOLD analysis project Ga0214872, IMG submission 168614) | Xylose enriched microbial communities from anaerobic bioreactor in Madison, Wisconsin, United States - 18X | ecosystem: Engineered > Bioreactor > Anaerobic > Unclassified | place: USA... | reverse complement strand
ATTCCTTTTGTCTGCATGAATGAGGATGCTATGGTCAGCGAAAAGGAATTTCCTAAGAATGGATCTGCCGAAAAAGAATCCGCCAACAAGGAATCTGTCGAAGAAATCTTGAGGACGAAATTTCCCGTTTGGAATCGCCTCAGTGAGCCCGAGCGTAAACGAATGATTCAATCGGCCCAGTTCAAGACATACAAAAAGGGTGAGCAGATCCACAACGGCAGCAATGATTGCATCGGCGTTCTTATCGTTCTTTCGGGTGAGCTGAACGCTTCGATGCTCGCGGAAAATGGCCGTTCCATCTCTCTGTTTCGCATCTTTGAAGGTGAGACATGCGTGCTCTCGGCGTCATGCGCTCTCGTGTCAATCACGTTTGATATTTTTATCGACGCGCAAACCGATGTGACGATGCTCATTGTCCCTTCTGATGTGCTCAAGAAACTGATGGAGGAAAATCCATGGGTTGAAGCGTTTACCTACAAGACTTCCACCGAGCGTTTTTCGGATGTGATGTGGGTGTTTTACCAGGTGCTGTTCGTAAGCTTCGACAAGCGTCTCGCGAAATATTTGCTTGAAGAAGCCGATGATAAAAATGGGCAACGGGTGTTGCGGCGTACGCACGAGCAGGTCGCAAAGGACCTTGGCAGCGCGCGTGAGGTTGTCTCGCGCATGTTGAAGTATTTCGAGCAAGAGGGTTTGGTGACGTTGTCTCGGGGCTCGATCACGCTTGCGGATGAAGCGGGGCTTTCCGATCTTGCAGACAGGGTTGAATAAATTTAGCCTCAGGAACGTTTCGTAATAATACGACCGCCTCATACAACAGCCCGGATGGAGTTTTAAACCACCAATCCGGGCTGTTTTTGTCGGCTGATTTTTGCTGGCGAAATTTTATCGGCTGAATCTTTGCGCTACTTTGAAGTTTTTGCGCCACGCCGAATTTTTTTTAATGCCTATGTGGAGCTTAGGAAGTCTAGGCAAAAACCGTATATAAAAGCCTATATAGGACCACCTTACTTTATTCCTGCTTTCGCACTTGCCGCGTCACCTGCAGGGATTGCACGTGGGGCATATTCGCGGCGCAGCCAATCAACAAAACGTGGAACCACGTAAGGCACAAGCTGCGGAATGTAGGACGGCATGAGTGCTTGCATGGTCTTCGGCAGCAGATCAGGCATGATGTGCTCCATGTCTTCGGGCATGCCGCCAAACTTCTGCAGGATCAGGTCAATCATCTGAGGCATAACCTTATCCATGATGCCGGGTGCCATTTTCGGGAACATCTTCGGCATCATTCTACTGACCAGCGCCAGACCGCGTTCGCTTTTCGCCATTGAGCGCATCATCGTTTGCATGGTGGGCGACATCGCGTTCAGCATCGCGGGGAACAGGTTTTCCATAAAGGCCGCCATGTTTTCGGGTTTCATCAAATAGATGAATTTCTCGAACCAGCCCCACGCATAGCTGGTATACGCCGATGACGAGGGGATATCGTATCCCGCTGCTTCGGCAACCACGCGCGCGAGGTCGTCGATGGTCACGTTAATGTTGTTCTTCTTGGCGGAATCGCGTAATTGCACCTGGCAGCATGGGCACAGCGTAATCACCGTATCGGCGCCTGCGTCGACTGCTTCCTGCAGACGAGCGCATCCGAGTTTCGGCGCCACATCGACTTCGCCAACTAGGGTTGCCACCGAGCCGCAGCAGATTGCGTTCTGGCGATTGTGTTCCATCTCGGTGTAATCAATATTGGGGATTGCTTTCAGCATGTCGCGCGGTGGCTCGTAGATTCCTTGCGCACGTCCCGCATGGCAAGAATCGTGGAAGGTAACCTTGTGACCTTCGAGCGAATTGCGCTTCAGTTTGATCGTGCCATTTTTGATAGCCGGCGCGATGACCTCACTATATTGTTTGACTTCAAACTCATATGGTTCGCCTAAACGTGCAGCTTCCGCGGCGTACATTTCCTTCCAGACCAGGGCGCACGCAGGGCACGACGTCACGATAGTTTTGACGCCACGGGCACGTGCAGCGGCGGTGTTGCGATGGTACATTTCGGTAAAGACATCCCATTTACCTGCCATTTTCATGGGGATGCCGCAGCAGTTTTCATCCTGCGCCAAATAGGTGACCTTGATACCGCTGTCCAGCAGAAGGCGAAGCGTGCTTTCGGCGATGTCGTTTTCCACAAAGCTTGCGGTGCATCCGGCGAAGTACATGACATCAGCCTTATCAGACAGGCGTTCGCGCAGGTCATCAGGCAGCCACGCATCACGGTGAATGCGGCGGCCCGCCCAAATGTCCCCTTCGCCTTGAAGCGATGCAGCCATCATCTCAAACGGCGGGAACGTGCCCATCTTTTGGTCTTGTACGACTTTCGGACGAAGCGACATGCCATCCTCTTCGACAGGCAACTGCAGCTGGCAACGGAAATCACAGCGTTCGCAGGTGGTGCACAGAAGTACGGTGTTTGCCGCGTCTTTGTCCCACTTTTGCCTGCCGGAATAGATTTCACGCAACCAGGTGTACTTGCCGCGCGGACTGTTTGACTCCCAGCCGCGGCCTGAATATTGTTCGCAGGTGTGCACGCAATAGCCGCAACGGGCGCAGGTGATAGCTTCAAGCCCCATTTCGCCCGTAACGCCATTGCGCTCGGCGCCGATATCGTGATGACCTGGGGTTGCCGAGTTTGCGATCGGGCGAATCATGCTTTCGAGTCGCATCGCAGTGCGCATGAGCCAGCCAAGAACGCCGCCATGTTCGCCCGGGAGCATCAGCACCTTTCCTGGATTCATCACGTTTTCAGGATCATGTTCGTGCTTGTACGCGCGCAAGGTGTCGCATTTTTGTTTGCCAAGCAGGTTTTCCGCCTGATCACGGAAGTAAAGACCGGTGGAATAGCAACTGCCACCATGTTCGTTTGCGATGCGCATAACCGAAAGCGCCAAGGCAAATGCCATATTGAACGTAAACGAACGCTCATCGTGTGGAATATATCCCAGAAGCACGACTTGTGCGGAACGCGTTTCATCATCTGAGGGCGGCTTGCTTGCAACCATGCCCTCAAGGACAAACGGCTGCTTGATTTTCTCGTCGATTTCATCGAGCACGGTGGCCATTTGATCTGCAGGAACAATGACTTCGGTGGGGATGATGCTCGGTCCAATACGCTTTAGGCGCATCGCGTTGGTGCGATCATCCCATTCCATCTTGGCTTCTGCATCGGAGAGGAACGTGCCTCCCTGTCTCAAAACGTCAGCTTCAAGCTTTTCTGTAATCTGACCAGCGCGTGAGGCGGGGTAGGCCAGAAGCGCGAGATATGTTTCGGGCATAGCCTTCAGCATGGAAACTTCGCGATCGATTTCCTCTTGCAGATACAGATGAGACTTGCGCGAAGGCAACTTTTTCTTGAGCTTTACCGATGTGGGGTTAAAAAATGTGACCGACCACAGCGGAAGATTTTGGGCAACCATATCTTCGATTGCGTTTCCGAGCGCCTGGGCGGTGGGGAATGACGCAAGCTTTACATTGGTTTGTTCAAACGGCCGCACGCGGAAGGACACTTCGGTTATGATGCCCGTGATACCTTCGGCATCTGCGATACGGCTAAGCACCTGATCAGCGTTGAGTTCTTGAATTTCGCCTTCAGGTGTAATTACGCGGGCAGAAACAACATTGTCTTTGAACGTGCCATATTCGTACGATCCAAAGCCGCCACCACCTTGTGCAAGCCATCCGGCAACCGTCGACGAAGGGTAGCTGGATGGATATAGACACAGCTCAAGACCGTATTTGAGTAATTCGACGTCGATTTCTTCCCAGATAGCGCTTGCCTGGCAGCGCACAATGTTGGTTTGTGTATCGACGGAGATGACCTTATCCCAACCGGTGAGGTCGACCACCGTCGCGCCCTTCGCCGGCAAAACGCCGCCATATCCGCTGGTCGCAGCGGCGCGCACAACCAGTGGCACGCCAGCTTCGCGCGACGCTATTACCAGCTGCGCAAGCTGTTCTTCGTTTTCGGGACGCACGACAGCACCGGGAAGACCTGCAGGAATGAACGGCTTCACCAATTTGGGCATGACGCCCACATCCACCGCATTCACGGTGCGTTCACGGATGTCGTCGCGCACATTATCAGGTCCGACGATCTTTTTGATATGTTCAACGAATGTCATGTTCTCCTCCTTTTGTGCTGCCACGTGAAACGAATCGTGGCATCGCATGTAACGACTCCCTAATGGTTCCCCTCGCTTTGTTGCTCCCCTTGCAACCCTTACAACATCGCGAGAATTGAATTCTTTGGCATGGCTCCTACTGAGTGGTTGATGATGTTTCCATCCTTAAAAACGATGGTGGTAGGAATACTTGCAATGCCGAATTGGGCAGCGAGTTGCGGCTGCTCATCGACGTTGACTTTGCCTACCTTCACGTCGGGGCGCTCTTCGGAGACCTGCTCGATGATGGGGCCAAGCATTCTGCACGGACCGCACCATGGTGCCCAAAAATCAAGCAGCACCGGTTCTTTGGACTGAAGGACTTCTTGGCTGAAATTGTCTTTTGTGATTGTCATGGTTGGCATAATGTTTCTCCTTTTAGATCGATTGAATAAGGTAAATGTCTAGCGCGAAAAGGTGAGTGCGCCGCGGGGACAGAAACTCGTGCATCTGGCGCAACCGATACATGTATCGGGGTTAACTTCGGGAACGTTCATCCCGGTTTGATGAAGCGCGCCGGTGGGACATACACGCAGCGATGGACACGGATGCCCACCCGGACATCGGGCCCGGTTGACGTGCACAATGTGTGCGACTTTGTCATGTTTTGAAGCGTGAATCTTGCTGATGAAACTCATTTTTCGCCTTTTTCTATGGGATTCTTTTTTCTTCAGCTTCAGATTACGATTCAGGGTTTTGTTTTTCTGTGACAAGGTCACATTGCTTTGCTGCTTGCTGCTTGCTGCTTTGCTGCTGCTGCTAACGTCTAAGTAGACACAGAAATTCGGAAAAACGGTAATAGGAAATTCGGGAAATCGGTAATATAAAGTCCGGAAAATCGGTAATAGAAAATAGGCTATAAGACTCCTGATGAGGCTTATAAGGCGTATATGGCAGGAACAATTGAACGCGCAGATACCTTGAGCGCAGTGTCTACGGATCTAAAAGAAATGCGGCTCAAATGTCTACGAGTACAAATCTAAATCTGACTCTTATGTCTACCGTCAATAATGAGAAAGTGAAAAAACTGTCTACAAAGTTTGACTAGTACAAAGGAATTCCGGATTTTGTGATCGGAGCATCAGGAATGTCTCGATTTTTGTGAGAGAACGCCCTCTATTACCTCAGTTCCTGTGATGAATCATCGATTATTGCCTCATGTTTTGTGATGAATATGCAATTATTGCCCCATTTTTTGTGATTTATGCAGGTAGGGGCAAAATAGCGAATTTATGTCGCGAACGATGGAGGAATTATGACTCCATAATTTCGTCGCTTACGAAGGCCGCGGCGTCTGTGCTAGTTTTTGTAAGGTCAAAAAAAGAAAAGCGCAGTGAGACCAAGTATGCGTAAAGCAGAAGGGGTTGCAACGAGCAAGTTGTAGCCCCTTCTTTTTTACGCCCATAATGCAGGGCAGGTCTCACTTCGAAAAAAGGAAGGGAGACTCTTGAGTACTGAAGCTCAAACCCAGCAAAACAAGCAGGTTCCACAGAACGGAGCACCTGCTGCACGTATAAAAGTCAAAAGCCCGATGCTAGCCATGATGGGATTGCTTCTGGGTGGTTTTACGGGAATGTACAGTGAAACCGCACTGAACATTGCACTTCCGCAGTTAAGCGAAGCGTTCAGCATCGACACGAGCATCACTCAGTGGCTCGTTATCGGATACATGCTGGTTATCAGCATTGTTTTGCCGCTCTCAAGCTTGCTCACCAAGTGGTTCCAGGCACGCAAAATCGCCATGTTCGCCATTGGAGCATTTTTTGTTGGATCGCTGATCAGTGGATTCGGAACAACATTTTCCGTTGTTCTAATTGGTCGTTGCATCCAAGGTATTGGTACCGGTTTGGTGTTGCCGCTTATGTTTTCCATGGTTATGGAAGTTGTTCCACCGAATAGAATCGGTGCGGCAATGGGTACCGTTGGCCTGGTTATCATGTTCGCACCAGCAATCGGCCCAACGCTTGCAGGTATTCTGTGCGCAGTCGGTTCGTGGCGCCTGATTTTCTTCAGCTTCGCGGTCATTCTGATTTTTGCAATCTTTTTCTTGGCGCGGTATTGCGTGAACCCCTACCAAATTACCAAGCCGCACATTGACGGACTTTCCATTCTGCTTTCTACCTTGGCATTCGGCGGTATCGTCCTTGGCGTGGGCATGGCAAGTTTATATGGATGGGTGTCCGCTCCGGTGTTGATTGCACTCGCAGTCGGCATTATCTGCCTGGTTGTATATGCACGCCGCCAGTTCAGCCTTAAGGCGCCGGTGCTTAATCTCCACGCGCTGAGCATTTCGGGCTTTCGTCTGGGCACTCTGATGATGATGCTGAACTTCGGCATTACCTTGACGGTTATGTACTTACTGCCACAGTTCTATCAAAGTGCCATGATGGTACCGGTCGCGATGACTGGTCTACTTCTTCTTCCTGGCGGAATTGTGAACGCTATCGTCAGCATGGTTTCCGGCCGCATCTATGACCGCATCGGCGCACGTGTTCCCGCGCTCCTGGGCTTTGGATTCTCAATCATTGGTGGCGCGATGTTGCTGTTCGCGGGCGTCAACACGCCTGTTGCTTACGTGGTGCTGTGCAACATTATTTTGATGGTCGGCGTTCCGTTGGCTATGCCACCAGTTCAGACGCATGCTCTTTCGTCGCTGCCTCATGAGCTTTCCACCGACGGAAGCACCATCATGAATACGCTGCAGCAGGTAGTTGGCGCAGTTTGCACCGCACTTGCGACAAGCTTGCTGATCGCGGGTCGTTCTGCGGCGGCAAACGCGGGCGCTCAAGAAGCATTTGCGAATGGTTCCCATTGGGGCTTTATCTTCGCGCTGATTTTGGCTGTTTTGGGCTTTGCGTTTGCAACACGCTTGAAGGCTCCCCAGCGGGCCGAATCTGCTGCTCCTCAGGCTGCAGGAAACGCCGAAGCGGTCGCAGCACCTGCAGCAGCTGGTGATGTCACGGTCCGCGACCTCATGAGACCAGACGTATACACCCTGCACGAAGGACAGACGGCCTATGATGCACTTCGTTTGTTCTCTGAAAAGGGAATTTCTGGTGCACCGGTGGTAAATGCGGAAGGCAAGTTGACGGGCTTCGTGTCGGACGGCGATGTCATGGGTCTGCTTGCTGACCAGGTACCGACATTTACGAACCCGTACTCTATGGTGGTTATCGAGCGCAACAATTCCAGCTTTGCATCCCGCATGCAGGATGTCATGAGCACCAATGTTGAAGACATTGCTACAAAGAACGTTCTGTCTGTTGACGCGGACGAAAGCCTGTCCAAGGCATGTGAACTGTTGGTAACGCGCCACCTGAAGAAGGCGCCAGTGCTCAAGAATGGCCAGATGGTAGGTATTTTGAACCGTTCGAATATCACCAAGTACTCTGTGGATACCTATCGCAATAAGGTCACCGCGTAGAGAAAATCGTCGAGGTTCTCACAGTATTTGTAGTATTCGTTGAAGTTGCAGAAGACGCAGAAGACGAATAAAACGCAGCAAGCACAGAAGAGCGACGCTCATCCACATGGGCGCTGCTCTTTTTTTATTTGGGACAATCTTTTGTGAATAAATCTTTTTCGGTTGTGCAAACCGTATTGGTTGAGTAAATCTTATCTGTCTGGCAAACCTTAGCCGATCCCCACCACAAACATCTGAAATGCAGAAACCGCAGCTAAAAAGGCAAAATTATACGCCTCGAACTTCCCCACGAACTTTCCATTCGATCCCAGCCCGCTCTTTTGATATTGGCGCAGCGTGATCAGCGTAGCCATAGACGAAATAGGCGTGCCGACGGCGCCGATGTTGGTGCCGAGTGCCACGGCCGCCCAATCGTTGGTGAAGTGCGAAAGCAAAATGGCCGAAGGCACGTTGCTAATGATCTGGCTGCTGATCAGGGATGTGGGGAATACACCGAATGTTTGCAGGAGCGCTTCCAAAAAGTCGGCGACGGCGGGAATTTGTGCGATGTTTCCACTCATGACAAAGAAACAGAGAAACGTCACGATAAGAGAATAATCGGTTCGTACAAACACGTCGCGGTTCACGATAACCAGGGCGATGATGACAACAAGAGCACCTGCTAAATAAGGGATGGCGTTTACGGTCATTGCAATGCACACGCCGAAAAGCACCAGATAGAGCTCGACGTGATGGCGCGGAATATCAATATCTTCAGGTTTGTGATAATGGATGGTCCCCGGATGTATCGTGGTGCAGCAGGCAAATATCAGCACCATGGAAAAGATCAGCGGTGGTGCCATTGTCAGCACAAATTGGCCGAAGTCCACATTGAAGATGGAATACAGGTACAGGTTGTGTGGGTTTCCGAATGGAAGCAGCATGCCGCCCAGATTTGCGGTAAGGGTAATCATAATGAACGCAAACGGTATGCGCTTTTCGCGATGCACCGATTTCAGCAGGACTAACGCCAGCGGCAACACCGTTACCAGGGCCATATCGTTCGATAAGATCATCGAGCAGCCCAGCGTGATGAGCACGAGAACATAAACCATCGTGCGTGTATTGGTAACGTGCTGAACGATGGAATGAGCCAGAAAGTCCATGAACCCCGATGCGTCGATGGCAGCCAGAACAGCCAGGATGCAGAACAAGCAGATGATGGTGTGCCAATCGATATACCCCAGATAATCGGGGGAAGGCGGAACAAACGCCATGGTGATCAAAGCCGCAATAGCCGAAACAACCAGCATAGGATTGGCGGCAAACGCATGCTCGGCCATGTGTTCTGCATGGCGCGCTAAGGCAGCCGCGCGATGTACTGCACTGTAGGTCTCTGAATCTTTCGATAGCAACTTCATTTCTTAATGATAATCTCATTCGGCCGATTTGGGTGCGTCATACCGGTCATCTTATGAGACAAACAAACGAAATGTTCAGATGCTAGAGCGAAATCGCTAGATTTTTAACTTCAGTGCAATTGATGGCGGTGAGGAAATCGCCGTAAAAAATGGGGCAGAGAACTGCAGGTTCTCCACCCCTATGCCATGCTGTTCCTATGCCATGCTGTTGGCGTAACGATTCGTTGTAAAACCAAAGGTAGCGTAACCTTATGGGCAGCTTACGCTAAGCCACTTCGTGAAGCAGCTGGTAGATTTCCTCGCGAGGAAGTTTGCGCGCGCAACCCCCGGTTAAGATGCACGTATCTGCTACCTTGTGGAAAATCTCATCAGCATCGGTGATGCCCATCTGGGAGAAGCGCGTAGGAAGTCCCATATCTTTGATGAACGACTCAAGCGCATCGATGCCCGCAAGCGCAGCTTTGCGATCATCAGTCTCTTTCACGTCCCAAACCTCACGTGCGAGACGGGCAAGCTGAGGGGTCGCATCGTCTACTAAATGGCGATACAACGATGGATGAATAACGGCCAAGCCGCGCCCATGGTTGCAATCGGTGTACGCACCTAACTGGTGCTCGATCATGTGCGCCTGGAAGTCGGTCTGTTTTCCCAGCTTCAGGATGCCATTTTCGGCCATCGCAGAATCCCACATCAGCTCGCTGCGAGCATTCATATCGTCGGGGTTTGCAGACAGGGCGCGCATATTGCGAATAACATTGCGCTGCACCGCTTCGTTCATCTCGTCAGACACGTTGACGGTGCGTGGAGCTCCCATATAGGTTTCCATGCAATGGGACAGCGTATCGAATGCACCAGAAATGACCTGGGGCATCGGAACGGTGCGTGTGATTTCTCGATCGAGCACGGCAAACTGTGCGAACGAACCGCCCAGGGGTGCTTTCTCTTGCAACTCTTCGTTGGTGATCACCGCACCATTGTTGTTCTCGGCCCCAGTGCCGGACACCGTTACGACGGCACCCATGGGAACAAACTCGGTAGGGTGTTTGCCCTCTTTGTACTCGTAGTCCCAAATATCCTTATCAAGGCGCGCTTGCGCAGACACAATCTTGCAGCAGTCAATTACGGATCCGCCGCCTACGGCCAAGATAAAGTCAACGTTGTTCTGGCGAGCGAGTTCGGCGCCTTCCTGTACTTTCGCGTAGGTGGGGTTTGGCATAATGCCACCGAATTCCACGATCGTTTTACCTGCATCTTTGAGCAGCTTTGCGATCCGATCAAACAAACCGGTGCGTTTTACAGATCCGCCACCATAGGCGATCATGACGGTTTTACCATCGATGTTGGCAAACTCATCAGAGAGCGCCTTGTCGGCACAGCCGGCACCAAAGTGAATACGTACGGGGTATGAATAATCAAATGCGTTCATTGGTTTCTCCTATACATCCTGTGTTCTTGTGTTCTTGTCTGCGGAAAATTCTAGTTACCGATAGTTACTATCGGTCAAACGCTTTTTTGAAGCGTCAACAAGATGTACACAGAATGGAAAACATTACGTAAGAAGAGAATCTAATGAACATATCTTTAAAGAAAAAGAAGCAAGCGTTATCCGAATCTGCCTGTTAGATAGTCTTTCGTTCGTTGGTCGTGCGGGTTATTGAAAATAACTTCGGTGGTGTTCCATTCAATGCAATCACCCAATAAGAAGAATGCCGTTTTATCTGAGACACGCGCGGCTTGCTCGATATTGTGTGTCACGATAATCACGCAAATACCCTCGGCTTTAATTGCCCCAATTGTTTCTTCGATGGCATGGGTAGAAATAGGATCCAACGCCGAACACGGTTCGTCCATTAACACGACTTCGGGATTCATTGCCAATGTGCGTGCAATGCAAAGGCGTTGGCGCTGCCCACCGGAAAGTGCATACGCGCTCTTGTTTAGGACATCTTTAACCTCGTCCCATAGCGCAGCGCGGCGAAGCGATTGCTCAACAATTTCGTCGAGGCGTGCGCGATCTTTTATGCCATGTTGCCTCGGCGCGAATGCGATGTTGTCATAGATCGATTTTCGAAACGGATTCGGAGACTGAAAAACCATTCCGATATTCCGCCGCACATCGTAGAGGTTCTGTTTTTTCGTATTGATATTTTGACCATGATAATCGATTTCTCCGTCGATGTGACAATGCGGAATTTCGCGATTCATCAGGTTTAAGCAACGCAAAAACGTTGACTTTCCGCATCCAGAAGGACCGATGAGCGCGGTTACTTCGCCTGGACAAAACGTCAGATTAATGTTGCGAAGCGCGTCGTGCGTGTCATGGTAGCGCACTCTCACATCATGGGTTTCAAGGAGAGCATTTTCGCTCATTCGCTCATCAGCTTCCTTTCGGCGTGACGTCCAAACCAACGTGCGAGCAGGTTGAATAAGAGAACACAAATCATCAGTACGGCGGCCGATCCATTTGATACCGCGGCAAGGTCCGGCACCACACCTTCGGAATTTATTTTCCAGATGTGCACCGCGAGCGTTTCTGCGGGGCGCCAAATGTTCCATGGACAGGCATAACTTGAAAGATTGAAGTTAGTAAAATCGAGTGCAGGTGCAGATTGACCTGCGGTGTAAATAAGCGCGGCAGCTTCGCCAAACACGCGTCCCGCAGATAAAATCACGCCGGTGATGATGGCCGGCATAGCGCAGGGAAGCAAAATGTGAACCGTTGTTTCCCATCGTGAAAGGCCTAAAGCCAGTCCCGCATCGCGTTGAGATTGGGGAACTGACTCGAGCGCTTGCTGAATCACGCGAACGAGCAGGGGAATGTTGAAAATGGTAAGCGCGAGCGCACCGGAAAGAATCGAAAATCCCCAGCCAAACGAGATGACAAAAAGCAGAAAACCAAACAGGCCAACGACGATCGACGGAAGGGAAGCCAGCACTTCAATGGCGGTTTTAACCGCGTGAGTCACTTCATTATCTGGTGCATATTCAACCAGAAAAATGGCAGCCCCTAACGAAAGGGGCAAAGAGATAAGAAGCGTGAGAACGAGTAGATAGAACGAATTGAATAATTCGGGACCAATTCCGCCGCCCTCTTTAAATTGTTCGGGTTTAGACGTTAAA
>Ga0214872_100364_pt1 | contig 12189 bp, 13 predicted proteins | sample Stichaenrichm18X_FD_168614 | JGI IMG/M metagenome (GOLD analysis project Ga0214872, IMG submission 168614) | Xylose enriched microbial communities from anaerobic bioreactor in Madison, Wisconsin, United States - 18X | ecosystem: Engineered > Bioreactor > Anaerobic > Unclassified | place: USA... | reverse complement strand
CATATCTGGTTCTGTTTCAAAGTTGAATTTATAGTATAATTTTAACAAAAAGGAGTCTTCTGTATGAACTATTTCAGATATAAACAATTTAACAAGGATGTTATCACTGTAGCCGTTGGCTACTATCTAAGATATGCATTGAGTTATCGTGATATATCTGAAATATTAAGGGAACGTGGTGTAAACGTTCATCATTCAACGGTCTACCGTTGGGTTCAAGAATATGCCCCAATTTTATATCGAATTTGGAAGAAAAAGCATAAAAAAGCTTATTACAAATGGCGTATTGATGAGACGTACATCAAAATAAAAGGAAAATGGAGCTATTTATATCGTGCCATTGATGCAGAGGGACATACATTAGATATTTGGTTGCGTAAGCAACGAGATAATCATTCAGCATATGCGTTTATCAAACGTCTCATTAAACAATTTGGTAAACCTCAAAAGGTAATTACAGATCAGGCACCTTCAACGAAGGTAGCAATGGCTAAAGTAATTAAAGCTTTTAAACTTAAACCTGACTGTCATTGTACATCGAAATATCTGAATAACCTCATTGAGCAAGATCACCGTCATATTAAAGTAAGAAAGACAAGGTATCAAACTATCAATACAGCAAAGAATACTTTAAAAGGTATTGAATGTATTTACGCTCTATATAAAAAGAACCGCAGGTCCCTTCAGATCTACGGATTTTCGCCATGCCACGAAATTAGCATCATGCTAGCAAGTTAAGCGAACACTGACATTATAAATTAGTGGTTAGCTATATTTTTTACTTTGCAACAGAACCATCGATGATATAAAAGCTCCAATAATAAACCAAAACCCATTAATTATATAATTACAAATTGCTAGATTCATAAGTCACTTCACTTTCTCTAAAATTATGATTTTATTATATCATTTTACACTTTCTGATTCTTTAATATTTGTAACTTCGATGCATGATAAAAGTGCACCTGAAAAATCCCTTCACTATTTTCGTAGTGAGGGGATTGGTGTATCCATACTAGAATCCTTATTAACTGTATTGTAACGCTAGCTAATAGAGAAATACAAAATTATAAAGCTTGTTGAGTTAGATTAGACATTTTTCTTTTTAAAGACAAATACTACTAGAATTAAGCAAATAATAATATAAACAATATTACCAATAAATAATTCGTGCAGTTCTAATTTTGTGAATTTTTTCATGTTTTTATCAACAATTTGAATCATAATATTCATCATATTGATAGGGTTCCATTTTAGCCATTCCCATTTATCTATAACAATTGTTAATATACCTGACAAAATTGAAGTGGCAAAATAAAATACAATACCAACAGCAATAGAAACACCTGGACTTTTCATTGCACATGAGATTAATAAAGTAATGCTTAAAACTAACCAAGTTCCAACGAATGTACCTAATCCAGTTAATAACAGTTTACTTAATAGTGATAGTTCATTACCTTTACTCTCAAGTAAACTAATATCGTTAAAGAAAATAGCCCATAAAATAATACTTATAGCTATTGTAATAATAAAATAAATTAACGAAAAAATAACTAAAGTTACAATTTTACTGATAATGATACTTGATCTTGTATATTTACGATAAAGCAGATTTTTAATTGTACCATGATAAAATTCCATTGAAATGATTGTACTTGCTTGAATAATTAATAAAAAGATGAACCATGAAAATCCACTAAAAGCTGATGAAATAGCTAATTTCGGAGAAAAAACATCTTCATAATTTTTAGAAACTACTGCTTGAGCAAGCATTAATAATATAATAATAATAGGTATAATAAATGTTGATTTCTTTTTGAATAACTTGAAACACTCTTGTTTGATTAGCGTACCCATTTTATGATTGCTCCTCCTTATCTATAATATCTAATAATACATTTTCTAAATCATTATCCTCGTATTTATTTAATTCTTCTTCTGTAGTTTCCGTTACAATTTTCCCTTTATTGATAATAAAAATAGAATTGGTGATTTTTACTAATTCACTTAAGATATGACTAGAAATTAAAAAAGTAACGCCCTCTTGTGCTTTTTTAATGATAAGTTCTCTAACATCTCGTACAGCTTTAGGATCTAACCCGTTCATAGGTTCGTCTAAAATAATTAATTGAGGTCGATTCAAGAAAGCTATCGCGATACCTAATTTTTGTTTCATACCAAGAGAGTAAGTTTTTGCTTTATTATGTATATACTCATTCATTTTAAGTTGTGAGACAATAGTATCAATGTCATTGGAATTTTTAGATTCATTTAAAAGCTTTAGATTGTCATAGCCTGACATGAACGGATAGATTCCTGGACTTTCAATCAATGCGCCAATATTGCTTTTTTTATGTTTATTTTCAATAACATTAAATTGTCCTTTTTGGTAGCTTGAATACCCCAATATAACTTTCATTAAAGTTGTTTTACCGGCTCCATTAGCTCCAACAAGACCAGCAATTTGACCCCGATCTAACTTTAATGAAACATCTTCAAGAATAGTTTTGTTACCTATCTTTTTTGTTAAATGTTCTACTGTTAAAACATTCATATGATAATCTCCTTTTAAGTTATTAAAATTTTTTATAAATCTAAACTTAATTTATCATAAAAAAGAACTAAGTTAAATTTGCATAAAATATTATCGATATAAAATTGATAGTATGTTGTAAGTTATAGGTACACCCTAATCATACAAATATAGTTGTTGAATTTATAACGACTAAAACGTATGATTAGGGTGTATATTTATTGTGGAGTGAAAATAAATGATTATAGGTTATGCGAGAGTATCTTCGATAGATCAAAATTTAGAAAGACAGTTGGAAAATTTAAAAACGTTTGGTGCTGAAAAAATATTTACAGAAAAACAGTCTGGTAAATCTATTGAAAATAGACCGGCACTTCAATAAGCACTTAACTTTGTGAGAATGGGAGATCGGTTTATAGTGGAATCCATCGATCGTTTAGGTCGTAATTACGATGAAGTGATTCATACTGTTAACTATTTAAAAAACAAAGAAGTTCAATTGATGATTACTAGCTTGCCTATGATGAACGAAGTTATTGGCAATCCATTACTAGATAAATTTATGAAAGACCTAATCATTCAAATATTAGCAATGGTTTCAGAACAAGAACGAAATGAAAGTAAACGTAGACAAGCCCAGGGTATTAAAGTTGCGAAAGAAAAAGGTGTGTATAAAGGACGCCCTTTATTATATTCGGCCAATGCGAAAGATCCTCAAAAACGTATTATTTATCATAGAGTTGTAGAAATGTTAGAAGAAGGGCGAGCAATTAGTAAAATTGCCAAAGAAGTTAATATTACAAGACAAACAGTTTATAGAATTAAACATGATAAGGGATTATCTTGATAAATTGATTGTCAATGCAAATAAGAGACTCTCACAGTATCTCAAAACTCATATTATATTATTGAAATGATTTTTTAATAATTATACAAGAAAAAAGAGTGCGAATTCGCACTGTCAGTTTTGGAGTTATATGGCACAAATTTTGTTCTTTAAATGGCATAAATAATATTAAATAAGTTAATATTATCTATAGTGTTTAGTTTATAAAGTTATAAAAGGAGCCCGGGATTTATGTCCAGACTCGTATAGAATATAAGTATTTTAATTATTGTTTATATTCGTTGATTTATATTAATAAAATAAAATACCTAAAATAATACCTATCAAAACAATAGCCCAAGAAGGCAATTTAAAATACATTAATAATATGAACAATGAGCTGGCTAAAGCAAAATCTAATTCTGATTTAATCGTTGAAGTCCAAATTGGGTTATAAAAAGCAGCAATAAGAATACCGACTACGCCTGCACTTATCCCTTTTAAAAATCCTTCAGCATAAATATTAGATTTAATATTATCCCAGAATGGCAAAATTCCAAATAACAAAAGAAATGCTGGTAGGAAAATAGCAATAGTAGCCAAAATTGCTCCTCCAATCCCTTCCATAGACATACCAATGTATGAAGCAAACGTAAATAACGGTCCGGGTACAGCTTGAGCAGCAGCATAACCCGTTATGAAGTTATCGGGTGATATTAATCCTGATGGTACAAACTCATTTTTCAATAAAGGTAAGACAACATGTCCTCCTCCAAAAACTAAAGAACCTGATCTATAAAAACTATCAAACATTTTTAACCATAGATTATTTGTCATAGAACTAGCGATAGGTAATACAGTTAATAGTAAAAAGAATAATGATAATGAAACAAAACCTAATTTTTTAGGTAACTTAAATGATTTGTTTTTTATTTTGGTTCTATCTGTTGATGTTTGTTTTAGAAAGATGAGACCATATACACCAGTTATTGATAGTGCAATGACTTGTATATAAAGATTATTTATTACTAATGATAATATAAGAACAAATAATGCTAATGCAATAGTGGTTTTGGTATTTGTTAACTTTTTACCCATTCCTATAATAGCTTGGCCTACAATAGCAACAGCTACTAGTTTTAAACCTTGCATCCAAGTGAAACTTACATCACTATTTGTAAATAGCGCTGAAAAAATCATTAGTATAATTACAGATGGGAGCGTAAATCCGATAAATGAGATAATACCTCCTCCGATGCCGGCTCTTATAGTTCCTATACCAATACCTACTTGGCTACTTGCAGGACCAGGTAAAAACTGGCATAGTGCTACCAAATCAGAATACTCTTTTTCATCAAGCCATCTTCTTTTTTTTACATATTCATCATAAAAATAGCCTAAATGGGCAGTAGGTCCACCGAATGATAATAAACCAAGTTTTAATGCAACAAAAAAAATATTTATATATTTATACATAAAGGTCTCCTTATATTTCGTTAGTTAACTCTTTTAATTTTTCTCTAGATTCTTCTAAAAATTTTTCACCTTCTGGAGTTATTGAATAGTATTTTCTATTTTTTCCATTTACAGTTTTCGTGGTACTTTTTAAAAGGTTCTCGTTTTCTAGTGTATGGAATATTGGATAAAGGGTACCAGGACTCATATTATAACCATGTTCTTCTAATTCTTTAATCATCCAAGCTCCATATATTTTATCTTCTTTTGCATGATGTAATATATGGATATAGATAAATCCTAAAAATAGTTTTCGTTGTATTTTACTTTTCAATATATCTCTCCTTATTTAAAATCGAATTACGATATCGTAATTCGATTTTAATGTGTGTAAATACTCTTGTCAATTAATTTATTAAGTTTGAAATCAGTGAATTAGTAGTAAAAAACATCAAGTATCTACTTGATGTTTTTACTAAAATCTTTAATTGTATTACCTATTTCATCTCTAACACGTTGGAATTCTGGCCATTCTTTACCTGCAGGATCATCAAAACCCCAGTGTTCTTTTTGTACGTTTGGAGGTAAAATAGGACAATTATCGTCTGCATCACTACATAACGTTACGACCAAATCTGATTGTTTTAAAATATCATTATCAATCAAGTCTGACGTATGGTTTGATATATCAATATCTACTTCTTTCATAGCTTCTATTGCTTTAGGATTAACGCCGTGTGTTTCAATCCCTGCAGAATATACACGCCAGTCTTCACCTAATATTTGCTTTCCCCAGCCTTCAGCCATTTGGCTACGACAAGAATTGCCAGTACATATAAAATAAATTGTTTTCTTATCCATAATTAAAACCTCTTTTCTTAAAATATGGTTAGTGTAAGATATAAACCTAAGAGAGTTACAAATAGGACTGGAATAGTAATGATAATTCCAGTTTTAAAATATGTTCCCCACGAAATTTTCACACCTTTTTGTGTTAAGACATGTAGCCACAATAATGTTGCTAAAGAACCAATTGGCGTAATTTTAGGTCCTAAATCAGAACCTATGACATTCGCATAAACCATACCTTCCTTTAATATTCCTGTAGCACTGGATTGACCAATCGCTATTGCATCTATTAAAACAGTTGGCATGTTGTTCATGATTGAAGATAAGAAAGCAGCTATAAAGCCCATACCCATGATACTGCTGAACAACCCATAACTTGAAATATTTGTTAGGATATCCCCAAGAATCATTGTAATACCCACATTTTTTAGTCCAAACACAACAAGGTACATATCAATAGAGAATACAACAATATTCCATGGTGCTTCTTTCATGACTTGTTTTGTATGAACTGCTTTAGATTTACGAGCTAACATTACAAAGATAAGAGCAATTATACCAGCAATGATTGATACAGGTATTTGTATAAACTCACTAACAAGATACCCCACAAGTAGTATTGCTAATACAATCCATGAAAGCTTAAATAAATTAGGATCTGAAAGATTTTCTGTATTGAACATTTATAACACAATCATGATGAGAGTATTAATATAGATAATTATTTGAAATACTTTAGTTTACATAATAGGAGTTTATCAGAATTACACAAACATTTTCTGTAATAATCCCTGTTGGCGTTGTTTTAAATAGTCTAATTTTAAAGTTTTATTAGCAATCAATTTATCTATGCTTAATATAAAATGTCCAATCTTCTCTTGTTCATCACTACTTGATGGAATTTGTATTTTTTCTTTTGAATAATCTTTATAATACAAATGCGGTATAGTACTACCAATAATAAATTTTCTAAAATTAAGTAGTTTCATTCGGTAATATAAAAATTGAATATCTACATTTTTTGCTTGTATATATCCCATGGTCCCTATTATTGATGATTTACCAGGTCTTAAATTTAATCGTCCAACTCCAGCACCATCTTTCAGAATAGAAATGTATGGATCTTTCATATCATATTGTAAATCTTTTCCAATTTCTTGGATTGCATCATATACTGGATAACCTTCAGAGGTGTTGCTTTCAGTGTACTGATTAGAACTTTTTTTAGAACTAGTATAATTTGTTAGGTTTTCTATCGTTGTTTCTTTCCATTGAGGGTACTCATTTCCATTTTCATCTTTAAATCTTAATTCTTGAGAAAATAACTTTTGCATATAGCCTTTCTTTTGTTGCTCTAACAATTCTAATCTCTTCTCTTCCAATTCGATCTGTTGGTCGAGTTTGCTAAAAAATTCACCGATTTTTTGTTGTTCTTCTTTAACAGGCAATTCAATTTTAGTATTTAGTATATTTTTATTGTATAACCTTTTTATTGTAGTTCCTTCGATACTATTCCATTTTACAATTAAATAAAAATACTTTAAAAAAACATTTAATACTTCATTATTATGTTGTAGCCAAACTATATTAGAGTCTTGATAATATGCTTCTTCACCGTCATATTCAACTGTTCTTCCAATACTACCTGAAGCTGAAATTAATATATCTCCTTTATTTGGATATGGATATTTTTCTTTATATTCTTCAAATTTTTCCCTAGAAATGAAAGTTTCAGCTTTTTTTCCAAAGGTACCAATTTTATAAAAAGGTATTTCACCATGATTTGTAGTTTCATTCTTATAAATTCTTTTATTCATGGCAACACTACCAATGTCACCTAGCTTCTTCTCTTCCCATTCCCCACCAAACTCTGGAAATCTCAATTCTGGTACCTTCTTTACTTCATTAGTCATGTTTTAACACTCCTAATTCTCTGAGGTATTCATTGATTTTTGATTCTACATTAGCTATTTCTTTATCAATATCTACTAGTTGTTGTTGGACTTGGTCTAGGTCAATTGGTTCTTCTTCTTCGAATGTGTCGACATATCTAGGGATATTTAAGTTATAGTCGTTGTCTTTAATATCATCTAATGAAGCGATATAACTGTATTTATCAATTGTTTCTCTGTTACGGTATGTTTCGATGATTTTATCGACATCTTCATCTGTAAGATGATTTTGATTTTTACCTTTTTCAAATGATTGTGATGCATCGATAAATATCACATTATCATCTGTTTCACGACATTTTTTAAACACTAAAATACATGTTGGTATTGGTGTGCCAAAAAACAGATTATTTGGTAAACCAATCACAGCATCTAAATAATTTTTTTCTTTAATGAGGTATTGACGAATTACACCTTCAGCTTGGCCACGGAATAGGACACCATGTGGTAAAACGACAGCCATCGTACCTTCATCATCTAAATAATGAATCATATGTTGAACAAAGGCATAATCCGCTTTTTTTACTGGAGCTAACTTACCGTAATTACTGAAACGTTCATCATCCTTAAATTTATTATCTGCTGACCAATGAGCACTATACGGTGGATTTGCCACCACAGCATCAAATTTCTCATCCGTAAATGCTGGATTTTCTAATGTATCCGCATTTTGAATATCAAAGTTTTCATACCGCACATCATGCAATAACATATTCATTCGAGCCAAGTTATATGTTGTATTGTTACGCTCTTGGCCATTATAACGATACACTTTCGTTTCTTTACCTACACGTAATAGTAATGAACCTGACCCACACGTAGGATCATAGACGTTTCTTAATTTATTTTTACCTTGTGTCACGATTTTCGCTAAAATTTTAGACACTTGTTGCGGTGTATAGAATTCACCTGCTTTTTTACCTGCATTTGCCGCAAAACGACCAATTAAAAATTCATAAGCGTCACCTAACATATCAATTTCCATATCACTATGCACAAATGGTAGTTCTGATAAATGCACCATTACTTTACTAATTAATGACGTTCTATCTTTAACTGTGTTTCCTAATCGAGTCGAACTTAAGTCCATATCACTGAACAAACCAACAAAGTCTGCTTCACTGTCTTGGCCTAATGTTGATGTTTCAACTTTACGGATCGCTTGTGATAAATGTTCAATGTCGAAACGCTGGTTCTCAATTTCTTTAATCATATTGCTAAATAAATCTTGTGGTTCAATATAGTAACCCACATTTTCAATCAATTCTTCTTTAAGATCTTCTCTATATTCCTCGTCTTTCCATGCTTCCTCGTACGTTATTTCTTCATCAGATAACGCTTCTGCGACTTCGGCTTCTGCTTTTTCAGATAAGAAGCGATAGAAGATTAATCCTAAGATATAATTACGAAATTCACTTGCATCCATGTTGCCTCGCAAATCATTCGCAATAGACCATAGACGCTTATGTAATTCCTGTTGTTGTTGACGTTGCTTTTCTGTAATAGACAATGTGTCCTTCCCCCATTAATCATAATTTTGTATATCCATTTTTTAGCTGTATTTTTCTGTGACTGTTTCGACAAATGATGCAATCGCAGCTTTTGTTTGTCTTTTTTCTCGTAGTGTCATACCAGATACTAAACCTTTAACTTTATCGGTATTAAGAATACCACTGTATTCAAATTCACTTGTAATGTTTTTCAACATATCTTCGTTTACTGCTTTTTGATCCGCAAATTCATTAAACTCTTCTTCTTTTTTCGCATTTTCAAAGGTAATATACGCTTCATCAAGATCCTCATCTTCTGATAAATCTGGAATAATCTTATCCATGAATTCTTTAATTAAATCACGTTTTAAACGTAGTTTAGGATCATCTGCTGTATCTAAAATACGTCTAATTTGTTCACGATTTCTTTGTTGTTCAACTTTATCTTTTAAATCGATTTGACGTACTAAATCCATAATGTAAGACACATTAATCGTATCGTTACGTAGTATCTCAATTTCAAAATCAATATCATTTAAAATGGATACTTTATTTTTATCATTTTTTGGTACTTTTATTTGATCATAAATAGCAAAATATTTACTCTTGTAATCTTCAAAGTCTTGTTCTTCCATACCAACACTTGAAGAGGTAAACTCAAATTCATCAAATGCTTTCATTCTTAATACGAGTTTAGATAATAAGCGATATGCTTCGACAAATGCTTTCTTTTCTTCATCATCTTGCACGTCATCCATATGTTGTGGTGATGGCGCAATCGCTTTTAGTTCAGCTAAAGCATCGATGAATTCAGTTTTGTATTCATCGTAGCTCTTCATTAATACACGATCGGTATCTTCAGTTTGTGAGAATAGTTGTAATGCATTATCAGTGGCTTTCTTTAAGTCTCGATAATTCACAATTTTTCCGAAAGGCTTGGTTTCCTTTTCAACACGGTTAGTACGTGAATATGCTTGAATTAAATCATGATATTTGAGGTTCTTATCTACATATAATGTATTCAATACTTTACTGTCGAAACCTGTTAGGAACATATTAACGACAATTAAGACATCGATTTTATTATCTTTAACACCTTTTTTCACATTTTTAGACACATGATTAAAGTATTCTTGGAAAGTATCAGTTGTGAAATTAGTGTCGAAATTCGCGTTATAGTCTTTCATCATGTAGTCTAAATGTTCACGTGACGTTGTTGTTGGTACTTCATCCTCTGTTTCTTTTGTTTCTTCATTTGGACCAAACGAGTAAATACCTGCCACTTTTAACGGACGATCATATTCTTGATTAACCTTGTTAAAGGCCTGGTAATATTTAATTAATGCAGGAATACTTTGTACCGTTAAGACACTTGAATACTGTCGATCACGTGTGTATTTATCGTGATTTTCAATGATGTGTCGGACAATCAACTCAATACGATCATCTGACATCCATACCTCACCTTTATTAATATCTTCGACCATATCATCTATTTCAGTTTCAATGGTATTTTCTTTAATTGTATTAATATAATCAACAGAGAATCCTAACACGTTACCATCATGAATCGCATCTTTAATTAAATACGTATGGAGGCATCTACCAAAAATATCTGCCGTGCTACGCCCGTCTTGGCTTTTATTTTCTTCAAAACGGGGTGTACCAGTAAATCCAAAGTATTGCGCATTATTAAAGTGTTGACGGATAATACGATGCATATCACCAAATTGGCTACGATGACATTCATCAATGATAAATACGACTTTATCTGTTTTGTATTGTTCTAAAGCGTCCACATTGCTTTGAATAGCTTTAGACATCTTTTGTATCGTCGTAACAATGAGTGGTAAGCTTTTATCATTCAATTGACGTACTAATTGTGATGTATTGTTCGTTTTATCCACGGCGTCTTTTGAGAATTTGTTAAATTCTTCTTCCGTTTGACTGTCTAAATCTTTACGATCTACCAGGAATATAACCTTTTTAATATTTTCTTGTTCTGATAATACCTGACTGGACTTAAATGATGTTAAAGTTTTACCACTTCCGGTTGTATGCCAAATATAGCCATTGTTTGAGGTTTCTGTTGCTTGATGTATTAATGCTTCTACGGCATGTACTTGGTATGGGCGCATCGCCATTAACACTTTATCTGTTTCATTAATAATCATGTAACGTGAAATCATTTTCGCAATGTGACACGGTCTTAAAAATGTTTCGGTAAAATCATTGAGTGTGTTAATGCGTTTATTATGTTTATCACTCCAATAAAACATATGGCTCTTATAAATTTCACCATCATTATTAGAGATATAACGTGTTTCTATTCCATTACTAATAATGAACATTTGAATATAGCGGAACAGACCTGTGTAATTTTGTTTACGATATCGCATTACTTGGTTAAATGCTTCATTAATATCGACGCCTCGACGTTTGAGTTCCACTTGGACAAGTGGTAATCCATTGATAAGAATCGTCACATCATATCTTGCTTTGTATGTATCTTCAACGGACACTTGGTTCGTCACTTGAAATTTATTTTGACACCAGTTCATAGTATCTAAAAAGGATAAATACACTTCTGATTCATCATCACGTTTTAATGGTAATTTGTCGCGCAGGATACGTGCACTTTCAAATATTCCTTTACCATTGATCTTGGTTAATAAGCGCTGAAATTCTTTATCTGTTAATGGTTGGCCATTTAATTTATCTTTATGACGTTCATTTAATATAGAACGGAAATTATCCAATAGTTGTTCATCATTTCTAATTGTTACGATTTCATATCCATTTTCTTTTAATTGATTCATCATTTCCTTCTCTAAGGAAAACTCACTCTGATATGCCAATTGCTCCCCATCCTTTATTTATTACTATTTATTTCAATATATCATAGTATTAGAAACGCGTATAAAGGAACTTTTATCTTTTATTAACATAAGTGATGATTAGAAGTTCCAGCACTATAAAAGGTGTATCAAAGGTTTATAAACCCTTGATACACCTTTTACATTCATTTTTAATTACCGAAGAATCGACTCCAAAATCCTTTTTTAGGTGATTCTACCTCCT
>Ga0214872_100363_pt1 | contig 12217 bp, 9 predicted proteins | sample Stichaenrichm18X_FD_168614 | JGI IMG/M metagenome (GOLD analysis project Ga0214872, IMG submission 168614) | Xylose enriched microbial communities from anaerobic bioreactor in Madison, Wisconsin, United States - 18X | ecosystem: Engineered > Bioreactor > Anaerobic > Unclassified | place: USA... | reverse complement strand
GTCGCTGCGCACGACGCCCAGGTTGGGCTGGAGCGTGGTGAAGGGATAGTCGGCGATCTTGGGCTTGGCGGCGCTCATGCAGGAGATGAGGCTCGACTTGCCGGCCGAGGGCATGCCCACCAGGGCCGCGTCGGCCATGAGCTTCATTTCGAGCTCGATCCAGCCTTCGTGGGCCGGTTCGCCCAGCTCGGCGAAGGCCGGCGCGCGACGGGTCGAGGTGACGAAGTGGATGTTGCCGCGGCCGCCCATGCCGCCCTGGGCCACGACGACCGCGTCGCCGTCGTGCGTGAGGTCGGCGATGGTCTGCCCCGCCTGCTTGTCTTCATCGTTGTATTCGCGCACGACCGTGCCCACGGGTACCTTCAGCACGAGGTCCTTGCCGTTGGCGCCGTGCATGCGCTTGCCCTGGCCGTGCGTGCCGCGCTCGGCCTTGAAGTGGTGCTTGAAACGGTAGTCGAGCAGGGAGCTCACGCTGCCGTCTGCCTGGACGACCACGTTGCCGCCGCGGCCGCCGTCGCCGCCGTCGGGGCCGCCTTTGGGCACGTGGGCCTCGCGACGGAAGCTCATGCAGCCGGCTCCGCCGTCGCCGCCCTTCACGTGAATGTGCACTTTGTCGATAAACATCTTGCGTTCCTTAACCCCTCGAGCGAGCGTGCGGGCTCGCAGCGATCGGCGCCGGGGCAGGTGATGGCCGCCAGCGCATACTATGCAGTAACGTAACACAGCGCTTCGCGCGACGCGCGCGCGAGCATGCCGAAAGCCCCGATTGGCATTGAAACGGCATGGGTAGTGCAGGGGCAAGGGGGCCGCGTCGCACGGACCGCCCCGCCACCTGCGCCACAACAAGAAAGCCCTCCGCCGGTGGCGAAGAGCTTTCACATCAAACAGATTGCGCGTTCGGCTTATTCGGCGCTCGGGATTACATGCACCGTGCGCTTCTTGCCGCGACGGTATTCCACCGTACCTTCGGCGAGAGCGAACAGCGTGTCGTCGCTGCCGCGGCCGACGTTCTGGCCGGGATGGAAATGCGTGCCGTGCTGGCGCACGATAACGTTGCCGGGGATGACATGCTCGCCCGCGAACTTCTTGCAGCCCAGACGCTGACCACGGGAGTCACGGTTATTTTGGGTAGAACCAAGGCCCTTCTTATGTGCCATGCTACTTCACTCCTTCGTGTATCGCTTAAGCGATGGATTCGATCTTGACGCGCGTAAGCTGCTGACGATGGCCGCGCAGCTTCTTGTAGTTCTTGCGCTTGTGGAACTTGAACACGAGCTGCTTGTCGCCCTTGAACTGTTCGACGATGGAAGCGGTGACCTTGGTCTTGCCAGCCTCGGCGGGATCGGCCACGACCTTGTCGCCGTCGATGACGGCGATGGCGGTGAGCTCGACCTTGTCGCCCGCGTCGCCTTCGATCTTCTCGACAGCGAGGACGTCGCCGGCAGCAACCTTGTACTGCTTGCCACCCGTTTTAACGATTGCGTACATAAGCGTTTCTCCTTGAAATAGCAATCTTGGCGCGTGTGCGCCGTTCATCTATGCGGCTCTTGCAGCGATCCGTACGCACATGGCGGTGGGAAACACAACCGCTTCGTAGCGCTTGCATGCAAAAGCTTTTCTATTTTATCGTTCACGGAAATCGGCGCAACCGCCCCACCGGCGGCTTCACAATTTGCGCAAGGGGCTGGGCGGGTGGCAGAACCGCAAGACGTGGGCGCAGGCCAAATCGTGAGGCGCGACTGCCGTTCGCAACGCACCCGTGCACGCGGCGCATACCATCCTCGCCGTTTCCACGTGCTTTCCGCGCGAACCGCGCGACGTTTCTCGATGCGTACCGCGACATGAGGATAGTACCCTCGCGTGCATGGACGTACTCATCTCGCATAACTCCGCATTCGCGCTCTACGATGCGCTCGACGATGCCACCCTCACCCACCGACGCACGATGCCGCTCGAATCATTCGGCTGGGATTGCGCAAGCGCCCGCACGCACCCCCTCATCGCGGCCCTTCCCCAGCCCCTCGACGTGCTTGTGCCATTTGACGCACGAATAGAGACCGATACCGCATGCCTGCATGCGAGCACCCAGAAGCTTCCTCCGTTATCAACCTTGCCCCTAGCGCCCCATCTCTACACCGTCGCCCCGGAAATTTGCTTGTTTCAACTCGCACGAGGAGCGCGTGCTATTGACATCGCACAATGCGCCTCGAGACTCATGAGCACCTACAGGACATGTTCCGAAGCGCCAAGCGGGATAGCCGAGCGAACCCAACTTACCAGTCCCCGAAAAATCGCCCACTACGTACGTGCAATCCAAGCCCAGTCAACAAGAAGCGCGACGCACAGCGTTGCGTTCAATCGTGCGATGGAATGGGTTTCCCCCGGAGCCGCATCCCCAAGGGAAGCAGCGCTTCAATTGATCTTCACCGTGCATGCGCGAAGCGGAGGATTCGGACTCCCTAAACCCGAACTCAACTATACGGTGCGCATCCCCGCTCCCCTTGTGAAATGGTCGGGCAAGCGCTCGTATCGATGCGACCTTTATTGGCCCCAGGCCGCAGTAGCCGTTGAATACGACAGCGACCTGCACACCGGATCACGGCAAATCGCAAAAGACGCTAAACGCCGGGAAGTGCTCGCACGGTTGGGGATATCAACGATCACCGTGACGCGGATACAGATGAACAACGTCGAAGAGCTCAGACAAATCGCCCTGCATGTAGGCAAGCTGCTTGGAACGCCAAAGCGCTACCAAAGCCTTGAGCTCCGTGAACGGCAGCGCAAATTGCTCGTGTCGCTGCTTCATTCCAAATGGCTCTAACCCGGCCAAGCGCTTGCACTCAACACGTAAGCCTGTCTGCTCGATCACCGAACAGAGGGAGAAATGACGTAAAATCGGCTATTTCGCGGAATCGGAACGACGGGAACAACAAAAGCTGTCATGTTGCTGAACAATCCTGCGTCTATTGTTTATTTTCTAAGATCTAAAAACCCTAGCAAGCTGCGCATTGGGAAGCATTAACCGCGAAATAGAGATTTTTACGTCAAAAGCGGAGACGGAGCGTGGCGACGCAGCTCGATGGGCGGCCCGCTCGGCGAGCGCCAGGCGCTGCAGCAACCTGGGGTCGCGCCCGCGTGCGCGCCACCGCGCCCGGACGGCGACGCGCTCGCGGGCACCATCACGCGCAGGGGCTGGCACTGCAGCAACCTGAGGTCGCACCCGCGGGCGCCCGCAGGCTCGCGCGCTAGTGCGCCTCGGCCCAGTTGGAGCCGTGCTCGACGTCGACCACCAGGGGCACCTTGAGCTCGACGACGTGTTCCATCACGTCCTTGAGAAGGACCGACACGCCCTCGACCTGGTCTTTGGGCACCGAAAGATCAAGTTCGTCGTGCACCTGCACCATCAGGTGCGCCTCGGGGTATTCGGCCCGCAGACGCTCCTCGACCTGGCGCATCGCGATCTTGATGATATCGGCCGCCGACCCCTGCATGGGATGGTTCATCGCCGTGCGCTCGCCGAACGCGCGCTGCTGGCGATTGCGCACCTTGAGCTCGGGGATGTGACGCTTGCGCCCGAACATGGTCTCGGCATAGCCGTTCTGCGTGGCCTGGTCCACCACGCCGTCGAGGTAGGTGCGCACGCCCGGATAGGCCTGGAAGTACGCGTCGATCATCTCCTGCGCCTCGCCGAAGGGAATGTGCAGGCTCTGCGACAACCCGAACGCCTGCTGCCCGTACACGATGCCGAAATTCACCGCCTTAGCGCGGCTGCGCAGCTCGGGCGTGACCTGGTCAACGGGAATCCCGAAGACGCGCGCCGCGGTGGCGCTGTGGAAGTCGGCGCCCGTGCAGAAGGCGTGAATCAAGTGCTCGTCTCCCGAAAGGTGCGCGAGCAGGCGCAGCTCGATCTGGCTGTAGTCGGCGCCCACGAACTCGTCGCCCTCGCGCAGGGGCACGAAGCAGGCGCGGATGTGACGCCCGAAATCGGTGCGCACGGGGATGTTCTGCAGGTTGGGGTTGCTGCTCGACAGGCGGCCCGTGGTGGTAACCGTCTCGTTGAAGGCCCCGTGCAGGCGCCCGTCGCCCTTGCGCATCGCGGGCAGCGCGTCAATGTAGGTGCCCTTGATCTTGGCCAGCTCGCGGTACTGCAGGATGAGGCCGGGCAGCTCGTGGTCTTTGGCCAGCTCGGTGAGGACCTTGGCGTTGGTGGAATACCCGCGCGAGGTCTTCTTCAGCGGCTTCAGGCCCAGCACCTCGAAGAGAATATGGGCCACCTGCTTGGGCGAATCGATGTTGAACTCTTCGCCGGCAAGGCTGTAGATACGGCCCACGAGCTCGTCGATCTGGCCTTGGGTGCGCTCGCCGAGCGCGTCGAGCGTGGCCACGTCGAGCGCCGCGCCCGTACGCTCCATGCGCGCAAGCACCGGCACGAGCGGGGCGTCGATCTTTTCGTACACGTCGCGGCTACCGTCGGCATCGAGCGCCGCGCGCAGCGGCTCAACGAGCGCGCGCAGGGCCGCCGCCTCGATCGCTACCGCGTCGGCATCGGTCTGGCCCTGGGGCAGCTCACCGCCCAGATAGGTTTCCGCGAGGTAGTTGGGCAGGTATTCGGCGACCGAAGAATCGAGCGCGTAGGCGGCAAGCGTCGCGTCGAACAGCTGCGAAGCGAACACGTCGTCATCGGTGAGCTGGGCGTCTTCGCACGTGTCGGCCGGATAGGCCACCTGGATGGTGAGCTTGGCGTCGTGCACGGCCACGCAGGCGCCGGGCGCAGCCGAAAGGCGCACCGCGCGCACCAGGGTCGATGCGGCCGAATCGCCCTCGAGCACCGCAACGCCATCTTCAGCGGCGAAGCCTACCATCAGGTTGGCGCCGAAGAGGTTGGCCTGCTCCTGGCGCTTCCACGAAAGGCCGATCAAGGCGGGCTGCCCGCCTTCGGCCGCGGAAAGCTGCTCGTCGACGAAGGCGAGCGCCTCGTCGCCGGTGGCGTAGTCGTCCCACGCGAGCTTGGCCGCAGGCGCAGCGGCCGCCTGCCCCGCGCCTCCCATGAGCGCGAGCACCTTGTTCATGTGGGCCTTCAGCCCGAGCTTGCCGAACTCTTCCACCACCGACTTTTCGGTGAAGCTGGGGAAGGAAATCCCCTCGAGGTCGAGCGGGAAGTCGAGGTCGCGCTTGATCACGGCCACGTCGCGCGAAAGGAAGGCGGCGTCGCGGTTGTCGCGCACGTGCTCGAGCTGCTTGCCCTTCAGCTCGTCGAGATGCTCGTAGAGCCCCTCCATCGTGCCGTACTTCTGCAGCAGCTTGGTCGCCGTTTTGGGGCCGATGCCCGGCACGCCAGGGATGTTGTCGGCCGTGTCGCCCATGAGGCCCAGGTAGTCGGGGATCTGCGCGGGCTCGACGCCGTACTTTTCCACGACGCCCGCCGGGTCGTAGATCACGACGTCGGTGATGCCCTTTTTGGTGTTGACGATCTTGGTATGGTCGCTCGCCAGCTGGCAAACGTCCTTATCGCCGGACACGAGCAGGCAATCGTAGCCCGCCGCGTCGCAGCGCGCCGAAATCGTGCCCAGGATGTCGTCGCCCTCCCAGCCGGGAACCTTCACCACGGGGATGTTCATGGACTGCATCACGTCATCGATGAGCGGGAACTGCACGTGCAGCTCGTCGTCCATCTTGGGGCGCTGGGCCTTGTATTGCTCGAGCGCTTTGATGCGGAATTCGGGTTTTCCCACGTCGAAGGCGCATACGATCGCGTCGGGATGCGCGAGGTCGATGAACTTCAGCAGCATCGAAAGGAAGCCGAAGACCGCGTTGGTGGGCGTGCCGTCGGGCGCGTTCATCGTGGGCGGGACCGCGTGGTAGGCGCGGTGCATGAGCGAGTTGCCGTCGATGACGGCGATTTTCTTGGGCGCAGCTTCAGACATACCAATCGCTTTCTCTTACGAAACGAGTCGCGCCCCAGTATAGCGTGTGGAAGTGGAGGCCGCGGGAAGGAGCATGAGCATCGGAAGAGAGGCGGCCGGGCGCCGACCGCGCGACATACCCCTTGCCCCACACGCGAAACGGGCGCAAGGCACCTTCACCCCGCGCCCGTTTTGCGCATGAAAGACCATTTGCGCGCCTACGCCTTCCAAAGGTAGCCCACGCCGCGCACCGTTTCCAGGTGCTGGGCCAGGTCGGGCCCCAGCTTGCTGCGGATGCGCCGCACGTGCACGTCGACCGTGCGGCTGCCGCCGTAGTAGTCGAAGCCCCACACGCGCTGAAGCAGGGCGTCGCGGCTGAAGGTGCGCCCGGGATGCGCCGCCAGAAACGACAGCAGGGCGTACTCCAAATAGGTGAGGTCGAGCGGCTGGTCGTCGATCGCCACCTGGTAGGTGGCCAGGTTGATCGTCATGTTGCCCACGGTGATGAGCTCGGAAGCGGTCCGCTCGCTGCCCGGCCACAGAAGCTGGCGCACGCGCGCGGCGCATTCGGCCTCGGTCGCCTCGTCGACCACGAAATCGCTCTTCATCTGCACGGGCAGGCGAAAATCGGCCAGCGCGTCCTGCGACACCACGAACAGGGCGCTCACGCCGCTCTCCCCCGCCAGCAGCTGCTCGAGCTTGGCAGACGCGTCGTCATGTTCGGCATGCGATTCGTAAATCACCAGGTCGTAGTCGTGCTTGTGCGCAGCCGACTTCTCGAACTGCGCCGTCGAAAGCGCGGTCACGTCGACGTCCATATCGGCCAGGACATGTTGAAACTTGTATGCGTTGTCCAGGCAATCCGCTACGAAAATTACTTGTTTACGTTCCATAGTTCTCTCCCCGCCGGCCCCCGCGCACCGGCGCACCAGGGTTTACAGCACTTCGAATTGACGGTCGATCTCCCACTTCGTCACCTGCAGCAGGAATTCCTTCCATTCGCGGGTCTTCGCTTCGACCAGGTATTCGTGGATATGCTCCCCTAGCACTTCCTTCATCAGCTTGCTCGAACGGAACCGCTCGATGGCGTCGCCCAAGCTTTCGGGCAGCATCTCGATGCCGGCCTCATGCAGCTGCGCTTCGGTGTGCAGCGACAGGTTGTGGCCGTCGGCCGGTGCGGCTAAGGGCAGGTCGTCCTCGATGCCCTTCATGCCCGCCGCCAAAATGCAAGCGAACGCCAGGTAGGGGTTGCAGGCCGGGTCGGGGTTGCGAATCTCCACGCGGCACGAGCTTTCCTTGCGCGGCTTGTAGGCCGGCACGCGCACCAGCGTACTGCGGTTGCCGTGCCCCCAGGAAATGCAGGCGGGCGCTTCGTTGCCCGACGCCATCAGGCGCTTGTAGCTGTTCACGTACTGGTTGGTGACCAGGCAGAACTCGGGCGCGTACTTCAAAAGGCCCGCCACGAAGTGCTTGGCCGTAGCCGAAAGGTTGTAGCCCTGCGGGTCGTTGGGGTCGTAGAAGGCGTTGCGATCCTGCGCGTCGAAGAGGCTCACGTGGACGTGCATGCCGCTGCCCGGCTCGTCCTGCAGGGGTTTGGGCATGAAGCTCGCGTACACGCCGTGGACGTTGGCCACTTCCTTCACGACCATCTTGTAGGTCATCACGGCGTCGGCCATGCTCATGGCGTCGCTATAGCGCAGGTCGATCTCGTGCTGGCTCGACCCGTTTTCGTGGTGGCTGTACTCCACCGGAATGCCCATGCGCTCGAGCGTGAGCACCGTGTCGCGGCGCAGGTCGCTGGCCGAATCGAGCGCGGTGAGGTCGAAATAGCCGCCGCGGTCGAGCGGTTCGCGGCTGCGGCTGTTGCGGAAGTAGAAGTACTCGACTTCGGGCCCCATGTTGGCCTCATAGCCGGCAGCGCGCACGCGGGCGATCTCGCGCGCCAAAATGGCGCGGCTGTCCCCCTCGAAGGACTGCAGATCGGGCGTCTTGATGCTGCAGAACATGCGCGCGACCGCATCGCTGTCGGGACGCCAGGGCAGAATCTGGAAGGTGGACGCATCGGGGAAAGCGAGCATGTCGCTTTCGGCCGTGCCCGTGAAGCCGTCGATGCAGCTCGCGTCGAAGCCCATGCCTTCGGCGAAGGCGTTTTCGAGCTCGTTGGGGCTCACGGCAAACGACTTCATACGGCCCATCACGTCGGTAAACCAGAAGCGCACGAAGTGAACGTCGCGCGACTTGATGGTGCGCATCACGTATTCCTGATCGGGAGACATCGACGCATCCTTTCTGTTGCGAAGCCTGCGGGCGGCGACGGTGCGCGCACCCGTGCGACCGGCGAACGGTCGCGTTCCCTACACTGTATTAATTTTCCATTTCGAACGAGTTAACGAAGGTCGCATCCATTGAAAAGCCAGCGACAGCCGCCATCCCCGCATAAGAAATGGCCCTCGGGCGAGCCGGGGGCCGTAGGGGCTAATACGATTGCAGCAGGTTGATGATCACGCTCGAGAAGGCCAAGAGCGCGGCGATGCACACCAAGATGAGGATAAGCATGGCGCGGGCGAAGTTCTTGCGCGGCTGGCGCACCCGGGCGAAGGACCAGATGAGCAGCACGACGATGTTCACCACCGGAATGAGCGACACGATGATCGTGAGAATCCAGTTCCCCACCCCCAGGCTCTCGTCCTGCACGGGCGGGTAGCTGGGATAGGCGGCCTGCGGATAATAGCCCTGCGGCTGCTGCGGGGCGCGCCCGTAGCCCGGCGCGTAGCCGCGCTGCCCGGCCGGGTACCCGCGCGGAATGGAAGCCGCTTGAGCCTGCGATCTGGTTCGTCTGTCCGTCATTGTTCGCCTCGACTAATCCGTATTCACATCCGAAGAACCCAGCACCACGAGCAGGTCGCCGCCCGAAAGCGTGTAGGTGCCGTCGTTCTTCTTCACCTGGCAGCCCGACCCGATCTTGTCGGCGATCGCCTGGGCCTCGCCGGCGTACTTGTCGTCGGAATACACCACCAGCGACGTCTTGTAATCCTTGGAATCGGCGTTGCCCGTGGAAACGACCGTGTAGCCATCGGCGCGCAGGGTCTTGGCCGCCGCCTTGGCGGCGCCGCCCACGCCCGATCCGTTCTTCACGACCACCTTGCCGGTTTTCACCGACGTGTCGGCAGACGACGAGCTCGAGGTGCTCAACGAACTGCTGTCGGACGAAACCGAGCTCGCCGTGGAGTCGGCCGTCACGTTTCCGTTGCCGCCGTCGCCGGTGGTCGACGTCACAATGCCCGTGCCCGCATCGACTTCCTCCTCTTCCGTGGGAGGCAGGCCCTGGGTCACGCGGTCCATCATCTTCTTCCAGGCGTTCTGCTGGATGACGTTGAACCACACGCCGTTGGTGTATTCGGCTTCGGTAGGCATAACCGCGGTGTAGAGGTTGGTGTCCATGTCCATGCCGCTGAACTGGTTGGCGTACGCGTTGATGTCGTCGACCGAAAGGTCGGTCTGCACGTACGACGAAAGCTGGGTGAGCACGTTGGCTTGGGTGACCTTGTCCTGCTGCAGGAGCTTTTCGGCGATGGCGCCGATAAGGGCGCGCTGGTTGGCCGTGCGGATGAGGTCGCCGTCGCCCACCTTGTCGTAGCAGTGACGGGCGCGAGCGAAGATAAGCGCCCGCTCGCCATTGAGGGTCTGGTCGCCGGCGGCAAGGTAGCCGGTGTAGTCGGGGTCGTTGATTTCGTAGGGAACGTTCACCTCGACGCCGCCCAGGGCATCGACCGCGGAAGAAAGGCCGTCCATATCGATGAGAACGAAGTGCGAGATGTCGACGCCGGCCACCTTCGAGACCGTCGACACCGCAAGCGACGCTCCGCCGTAGGCATAGGCGGCATTGATCTTGGTGGAACCGTGGCCTTCGATATCGACCTTGGTGTCGCGCGGGATAGACACGAGCGTGACCTTCTGGTTGCCCGGGTCTACGCGCGCAAGGATGATCGAGTCGGTGCGATAGAGGTTGTCGGTCGAACCGTCTTCGTCGCGGGTGATCGAATGGTCGGTGCCCATGAGCAGGACGTAGAAGGGATCGGTGGGGCTATCGGTGGCGGTAAGGGTGCCCGCCAGATCAGAATCGAGGCCCTTCTTGAAGTTGTTGTTGATCGTATCGGTCACGTGCTGATAGTACGCGTAGGCAGCGCCCGCACTGGCAAGCAGAACCGCGGCGATCACCAGCAGGGTGATGATAACGTGCTTGCGGCGCTTGCTCGTGCGCTGGCTATGGTAGCGGTCGCAGGCGACGTCGCGAGAGTAATCGTTCGTATCAGCGGTAGTTGGCATATGGGCCCGTTCTCTAGAAAAAGGCGTTCCAACATATTTTGATAACGTTTTCGCTTGCAGACAACTACATATCGTGCATCTGCATGAGAAACGCTACAAAATCGCCGCCCAATTGGCAGGATGCAGGATGCCGATGTAGGTAAGGAAGACGCTTGCGAGCGACACGATGACCGCCCATACGAGCATGGCCTTGGCCCAGTTGCGCTGCGATGCGAACTGCGTGCGGCCGAAACCGTACACGATGAGAGCCACAATGTTCACGAAGGGAATGCTTGCAAGCAGGATGGCCAAGAACCAGGAGCGGAAGGACACCGGCTCTTCGCGCGTGTCGTAGACGGGCGTGGGCGGCACGGCGTAGCGCGGGGCTTCTTCGGGTGCCTGGCCGTACTGGCCGTAGCGCGGCGCAGGAGCGGGCGTAGGCTCGACCGGCATGCTCTCGAGCGGCTGGGTAAGGTCGGCCGTAGCGGAAGGATCCAGGGAAGCGGGATGGCGGGACTCAGCGTCGGAACCAGCAGAAGCACTCTGCGATTCGAACGAAGGCTCTGCCGCAACGGAAGCCGCTCCCTCATGCACTCCCCTTTGGGCGTCGGATTCGAACGCGCCCCGATCGTCTTCATCGAATGCGTTGGCCAAGGGAACGCGCCCATGACGACCGATCGTAGCGCCGGGAACATATGCGTGCTTAGCCATTGGTCACCTTCCGTTCGTAAGAGTTTTCCCAATGGTAGCGCATCGCAGCCGCCGCGGCCGCGCTCCCCACCCGCCGTCCACGAAGGCAGCGGAAGCAATTCTGCAACTTCGTCAAGCGGATCAATACCGCGCAACACCACAAAAGGCGCTGCGCCACCAAACAGATGGTGCAGCGCCTGCAAACGATTGCGAAGGAACCGCTACTCGATATGCGTGCCCAGCTCGCGCTCGACCAAATCGAACGCCGCGTCGATAGCCTTGTCCATGTCGTAGTACTTGTACCCGCCCAAGCGGCCGGCGAAGACCACGTGGCCTTCCTGCTTGGCGCGCTCGGCGTACTGCTCGTAGAGCTTGGTGTTGCGTTCGTCGTTGATCGGATAATAGGGCTCATCGCCCGGCTTCCAGTCGGCCGGATATTCCTTGGTGACGACCGTCTTGGGCTGCTCGCCGTATTCGAAATGCTTGTGCTCGATGATGCGGGTCCAAGGAATCTCGCGTTCGGTGTAATTCACCACGGAGTTGCCCTGATGGTTGACCTCGTCGAGAATTTCGCTTTCGAACCGCAGGCTGCGGTATTCCAGTCGGCCGAGCTCGTAGTCGTAGAACTCGTCGATGGGGCCGCAGTAGATGATGCGGTCGGCGATATCGGGCTCGGCAGCGATGAGGTCGCGATATTCCGTGTTGAGACGAATTTCCGTGTCGCCGAACATGCGCTCGACCATCTTAGTGTAGCCGCCCATGGGGATGCCCTGCCAGCGGTCGTTGAAATAGTTATTGTCGAAGCGCATGCGGAACGGCAGGCGCTTGATGATGCTCGCCGGAAGGTCCTTGCAGTCGCGACCCCACTGCTTTTCGGTATAGCCCTTGATGAGCTTCTCGAAAATATCGCGGCCCGCAAGAGAGAGCGCCTGCTCCTCGAGGTTCTGCGGATCGGTGATGCCTTCGGCGGCACGCTGCTCGTCAATCTTGGCCTGAGCTTCAGCGGGGGTCTTCACGCCCCACATCTTGCTGAAGGTGTTCATGTTGAAGGGCAGGTTGTACAGCTCGTCTTTATAGATGGCCACCGGAGAGTTCACGTAGTTGTTGAATTCGGCGAACTGGTTAACGTAGTTCCACACGCGGCGAATCGAGGTGTGGAAGATGTGGGCGCCGTAGACGTGGACGTTGATGCCCTCGACCTCTTTGGTGTAGATGTTGCCGGCGATATGGTCGCGACGGTCGATGACGAGGCAGGTCTTCCCCACCTTGGCGGCCTCGTGGGCGAACACCGCACTCGAGATGCCGGCGCCGACGATCAG
>Ga0214872_100359_pt1 | contig 12307 bp, 8 predicted proteins | sample Stichaenrichm18X_FD_168614 | JGI IMG/M metagenome (GOLD analysis project Ga0214872, IMG submission 168614) | Xylose enriched microbial communities from anaerobic bioreactor in Madison, Wisconsin, United States - 18X | ecosystem: Engineered > Bioreactor > Anaerobic > Unclassified | place: USA... | reverse complement strand
GGTCGTACAGGCTGACGCCTTAGCTGAGACCTATGGTGTGGGCGTCCGAATCGGAGAGATCGCAGGAGCTGATGGCACACGGATGCGTGTATGCGTGCCCGTGCTGTCAGATTCATGGGCGTCAGACAGGCGTCCTGGAAAACCCGGGGAAAAGAGCCATAATGCATAATGGGGATAAAGATTTTGATAGCTCAGACGAACCAGTGCTTTCGAGACGTGGTTTCCTGAGCGTCTCCGCTGCCGCCTCTGGTCTTGCCGCGCTTGCACTGTCTGCGTGCGGCAGCCAAGAGAGCTCATCAGATAACACAAGCAATGAGACAAACACTAGCTCTGATACCCATACGGTAACCGATATGGGCGCCACTGAGGTCGAACTACCAACTGAGATTACAAAATATGCTGACGGTTGGTATGCGCATAATGAGGTTTCGATCATGTTCAACCAAGCTGAGGGTATGGTTGCCACGCACTGTGATCCTACGAGCTATCCTTGGATGTATAAGATAGCTCCAAATATGAATCAGGCCACTACGATGTTTGGCACCGACTTCAACTATGAGGGCCTCGTAGCTCTAGAGCCGCAGGTGGTGTTTGACTCTACTGACAACCTGCGTGACAAGCTGGCAAGTGCAAATATTCCGCTTGTGAACTGTACCTTTAAGACATTTGATGAAATGAAACAGTCTATTGAGCTTACCGGCGAGGTGTTTGGAGGAGACGCCCCAGATTTAGCCACAAAATACAACGATGAACTTGACCAGGTGCTCTCAGATGTCCAAGAACTAACAGATGCACTTACAGATGATGAGCGTCCGAGTGTACTGCACGGTAACTCCTTCTACACCCTCACGCTTGATGGTACAGGAACTATCATCGACGACTGGATCAAGGTAGGCGGTGGCAAAAATGCGAACACTGAGTCTACTACCGGAAATGCCCAGGCTACCTTTTCGCTTGAGCAGGTAATCGGATGGAATCCCGATGTTATTATCACGGGTAAACCTGCTGAGGTTGATGAGATTTTATCCGATTCCTCGTGGGCTGATATCAACGCAGTCAAGAACAAGCAGGTATATGTAAATCCGAAGGGTGTCTTCGGCTGGGATCGCTATGGTATCGAGGAGCTTTTGCAGGTCCAGTGGGCGGCAGCGACCCTGCATCCTGACCTATTTAGCGATCTCAATATCAATGAAAAAGTACACGACTTCTATGCCACCTATCTCAACTATGATCTATCTGATGATGAGATTGCGCTTATTCTTGCCGCTAAGAATCCAGAGTAAACATTTCTGGTCACAGTAGGTGTACAGGACGTAAAGAACAGAATACAGATTAGAACAGGAACCATCGCCTTGATAGAGACGATGGTTCCTGCGGCTTTAGATAAGAGGGAGAACATAGCTTAGGCAAAGATAGCTCTGTTGCTAGATAACTATAGGGGAGTAAATAGCTGCTTTTAAAGAGCTATCCCTTAGAAATTCATACATAGTTGTGCTGCATGTTTTGGACTTCGTATTTAACAAAATGAGACAAAGAGAAGTTAGATCAGAATGTAGGCAGCTCCAACAATACCTACAACCATCAGGGTTGAGATAAACAAGAGGATTCCAAGGCAGCCACTGGTGTTTTTGTGGTTGTTACTGCTGGATGTTTTCTTATCAGGTTGAGAAGGCTCAAAGAGCAGATCCTCAAGCTCTTCTGCCTCCCACTCTTCATCTGTTGAGTTCCTATCATCAAAAGGATGCGCTGGCATCTTTTCTCCTTAGCTGAGAGGGGGGGCTTAGCTCTGCATGAGTCTAGCATCCTTACCATCTTTCTGTAATCTTTGATCAGTAGGGATGGTCTTAAGCTAAACTTTGAGACTTCGCTGTATTGAGGAGTGCCACTGCTGATACAGTGGAGTCGTATGAAAAAGAAGATAGAGTACAACAAGCCTTTAGAAGGAGTTTTTCTGCCTTCTATCCCAGCTAGCATCAAGTCTGATAACCAATACCTCTATTATTTTATAAAAAAGGAGGCTTTAGATGGCTGAGATCAAAGAAGGTTACATCCCCTTTAAGGGTTATCGGACTTACTACCGCATTGTTGGGCATAACGAAGCAGGCAAACTGCCCCTATTAGTGCTCAACGGTGGCCCTGGCATGTCCCATGATTATATGGAAACCCTAGACGAACTGGCCAAATCAGGCCGTGAGGTTATCTACTATGACCAGATAGGCTGCGGCAGATCTGCAGTACCTGATGAAGCCTTGCACTATAACGCTCAGCTCTTCGTAGAAGAGCTTAAGGTTGTTCGCTCTGCCCTTGACCTTGAGAAGTTACATCTGCTTGGCCAATCATGGGGAACTATTCTTATGCTGCTCTATTTGTTGCAGGAAAAACCTGACAGTATCGCTTCTATCATCATTTCCTCAGGCCTTCCTAGCGCAAAGATTTGGATTAGGGAGGCAGCTAAGCTTAAGGCCCTTCTTCCACTTGAGATGCAGCTTGCCTTAAGTGAGGCTGATGTGAGTGGGGATTATGATAGCCCTGAGGTTCAAGCTGCCGCCGCAGAGTTTTACCGTCGGCATGTCTGTTCTTTGGAAGACTATCCCGATAGTGTCAAAAGGAGCTTTGATAAGCCCGGACCTGCCTATCTTGAAATGCAGGGTACCAGTGAATTCGTCTTTACTGGAAACCTCAAAAGCTACGATGTCGAAGACCAACTGAAAAATATCAACCAGCCCGCCCTTGTTATCTCAGGGGAGTTTGATGAGTGCACGCCTCTGATCGCTAAGGAGTTCTACGATCGTCTGCCCCACGCTGAGGACTGGCTGTTGATTGAAGATGGAACCCATCTGTGCAACGTGGAGTTCCCTGAAATCTATAACAAGGCAGTCGAGAGCTTTATCGAAGGCCATGAATAGGCGCTTAGGGTAGTAGCGATTATCTCTGCAACATACGGTAGCCGACTCCCACCTGGGTCTGTATGTAGCGGGGATTGGAAGGGTCATCCTCGATCTTCTTGCGAAGATTTCTCATGAACACGCGTAGGCTCTCTCGGTCTTTGTTTGAGCTGCTGTTCCAGATCTTTTTCAAGATATAGTTATGCGTTAGGACCTTGCCTACATTTTGTGCCAACAAGCAGAGTAGACGATACTCGGTTCCTGTCAGCTGGAGTTCTTTGCCGCTCAGGCGAGCTATACCTGCGGAATAGTCGATTACCAGCTCTCCGTCAACAAAAATAGATTCCTCGTCACTACTGAGATCACGCTTACGCAAGGCTACGCGAAGACGCGCAAGGAACTCCTCTATTGAAAAGGGTTTGGTGATGTAATCATCAGCTCCGATATCGAGGGCGACGACCTTATCTGAATCTTCTGATCTAGCACTGATTACAATGATGGGTACCTCAGACCAACTTCGTATTTTTTTAATGACCTCCACACCATCCATATCAGGAAGACCAAGGTCAAGAAGGATAACATCAATTGTTTGGGTTGCAGCAGCAGCGATTGCTGCTGCGCCTGAGGTTGCGCTCATGTGTCGGTAGTGAGCGAGGTCCAAAGAGGTACCAATGAGGCTTCTTACCGCCGTGTCATCCTCAACAACGAGGATCAAAGGGCTTTTTGCTCCGGCCATCGCAGATATCCTCTCCGCATCACAGCAATCTTTCGAACTTGCTACTTACAAGTTATCTTCTTCTACCAAAGGTAGCGTAACTCTGAATAGTGTGCCTTTTGGATGATTATCGAATACTTGCACATCCCCACCATGGGCATCCATAATCGACTTACACAGCGCTAGACCGAGTCCGGTGCCTCTTCTGTGGTCTGCCACACCATCTTTGGCCGTGAAGAAGCGTTCGAATATATGAAGTTTATCAGTATCAGAGATGCCCGGCCCATTATCTGCGACATCGATAATGGCCTTTCCCTGGGCTTGTCTTGTACAGATGCGGATGTGTGAGCCCTCAGGCGTGTGCTGTATTGCGTTATTCACAAGATTGATAACGACTTGGACAATAAGGCGGACATCCATTTTTGCCATTACTGGTTCGGTGGGGCGCTCTATCTCAACATGGTGTTTGCTCATGTCACGACTCACATGTCGCATTGCCTCATCGACAGCTTCTTCGACCAGCTCTGGCTCGAGTTGGAGTTCTACGTTTGCTTCGTCAAGTCTTGTGAGCGAAAGAATGTTTTCGATGACATCTCCAAGCCAGAGGGAGTCGTCGTATATAGAGCCTGCCAGCTTATGGCGCACATCTTGGTCAATACTCACATCATCTCTCATGAGCAGGGAAGAGTTTCCAGTTATGGCGGCCAGAGGGGTTCTAAGATCATGGGAGACAGAGCGCAAAAGATTAGCTCGAAGACGTTCGTTTTTAGCTATGACCTCTGCTTCTTCTCGTTTTGTAAGAGCTAAGTGTCTCTCCAAGGCTAAGGCGGTCTCGCCAAGGATAGATAGGGTGATATTGCGCTCATTGCTATCCATAGCAGAAGCTCCCATAACGATTCCCACCACACCATAGACTGTGGAGTTTGAACGTATGCTCAGATAGAGACACGCTGCTCTGCTAAGCGTTTTTGTGGTAGCTCCTGCATGTTTGTTGTTGCGAAAGGCCCAAATTGCTACTGCACGTTCATTATCGTTTATGCAGCGCTCATCCACACTGCTCCCGCCAGCTGAGTAGCTGCGCACAGCCCCGAGATGTCCAGCTTGCGCTGGATAGTAAACTACGTCCCGGTGAAGTAGTCTCATGAGGCGCTCCACCATCACGTCGATAATCTGTTGGGAACTCGTTGCCTTCTGTAAGAGCTGATCACACTCGAGTAATACCTGCGTGCGGTAGGCTGACTCAGCATTTGCCCGTGACTGATAGCTAAGACGTCGCATGAGAGAGCTAATCAGGGCTGAGGTAAGAAACATAACAGCGAACGTAGCCGGATATTGTGGATCCCAGGCAACAAGTGTGTAGCGAGGCTCCGTAAAAAAGTAGTTAAACAACAAGACAGACAACAGACTGTATATAAGACAGGATGTTCGCTCAGCTACTAGCATGGCAACCACGACGGCTCCGGACACATACAAGATGGCTATCGTGGTCACCGACAGACCAACTGACTCGAGAACGTAGCCAACAGCGGTGACCGCAGACAGCATAAGGAGACTCTTAGCTATATTTGCTCCTGAAGGTCGTTCGCTTCTTGCTTGTCTGCGCTGCGGTGCTTGCGGTGTAGGCTCGTCCGGTATGATAAAGATATCGAAATCCGGTGCCATAGCGGCAATACGGTCTGTGAGTGTCTTGCGTCCAAAGGGCCGTCTTTGGGTAGTGCTACGGCCGAGCACGAGCTTTGAGACCCCCGCAACGCGAGCGTATTCACATATCTGGTGTGCTATATCATCTCCTGGTATGGTTTCGACTGTGGCTCCGAGTCTTTCGGCCAAATCCATGTTTTCTTTGAGTCTTTGTGTATCCTCATCTTGGAGCTCCAGCCCATCTGGTTCTACAAGCAAAGCTGTGAATTGGGCATCGAAAGCCCGTGCCATTCTTGCCGCGGTTCTTAGGATTCGGGCGTTGGTGGGAGAAGACGAAAGACATGCTAGAACATGCTCGGCGGCATATGAGCCGCCTCCCTGCAGATGCCGCATTCTCTCAACCACTAGATTAGCGCGGTCTGCGCAGCGTCGTAGAGCGATCTCTCGAAGTGCAGTGAGGTTTTTGGTATTGAAGAAGTTGTTCAGTGCTCGTGCTGCCTGTGGTCCTTGGTATATCTTGCCCTCTTGGAGTCTTTCTATGAGCTCAGAAGGTTCAATATCGACAAATTCAACCTGGTCAGCATCATCGAAGATATGGTCAGGTATCCTTTCTTGGACGGCAATTCCTGTTATAGCGCCAACACGGTCATTGAGGCCTTCGAGATGCTGCACGTTAACGGTTGTATAAACGTCGATTCCCGCAGTGAGCAGCTCTTGGACATCCTGGTAGCGTTTCGTGTTCCAAGAGCCTTCTGCATTGGTATGGGCTAGCTCATCAATTAAGACGATAGCAGGATGTCTGGCGAGTATGGCCTTAATATCAGGCTCTTCAAGGACAAGGCCTGCATGAGAAAAGCGATGTACAGGAATTGATTCAAGTCCTTTGAGGAGAGCTGAGGTCTCAGGTCGTACATGGGGCTCGACATAACCTACGACAACGTCTATTCCCTGGTTTTGCTCTTCGTGGGCAGCTTGGAGCATAGCGTAGGTTTTGCCTACACCAGCGGCATAGCCAAAAAAGATCTTAAGCGTACCGCCTTGTTGGCGATTGGTCTTAGTCACGTCGTGGAGGATCTCTTCGGGATCAGGTCTCATCTCATCTTCGTTCATGCTGGCTTCCTAGACACTCAGTGGCCTCTCATCCTACTTTACTGGTCAAGAAGTTCGTCTATCTTTAGATTTACCTCAAGTATATTGACTCGCTCTTCGCCAAATACACCAAGGAACTTCCCCGTTGTGGAGTCGCTTATGATAGAGCGAAGCTTATCTTCGGAGATGCCGGTAGCCTGCGAAATGCGTGAAACTTGATATTCTGCTGCTGCGGGCGAAATATCAGGGTCAAGTCCTGAACCTGAACACGTGACAAGATCGACAGGGATCGCTTCATCAGACTCGTCAGGGTCGGCTGCGCGCAGCTGAGCAACACGGGCAGCTATGAGCTCGGAGTATTCCTGGCTTGTTGTCGAAAGATTAGAGGGAGTAGCATACAGCACAGCAGATCCATTGTCGTCGGTAAATGACGTGGTGTCTACATTCATAATACGGCCCCACATATGCCCGTCATCTGAGAACCACTGGGCAAGTAACTCACTGCCAACTTCTTTACCATCAACCTCAACTACGCTGCCGTTTGCCTGGTAGGGAAAGAAGAACTGTCCTACAGCGGTGATTGCTAAAGGATAGAGGCAGCCCAACACGACAGTGGAGATGAGAATGGCAACAAGGGCCGTGGGCAGCAACTTTATAAAACTTTTCATCTGGACATCCCTTTTTTGATTACGCGAGGCCGAGGCCTACGAGGGCAAGGTCAATAAGCTTGATAAACACGAAGGGCGCCGCGAGGCCACCTAGGCCATAGACAAGGAGGTTATGGGAGAGCAGCTTGGACGCTGGGAGCTCTCGGTATCTAACCCCTTTTAAAGCCAATGGGATCAGGGCGACAATCACAAAGGCGTTGAAGATGATGGCAGACAAGACCGCTGACATAGAAGAATGAAGTTCCATGATATTGAGGGCTTCAAGCTGGGGGTAGAGGGAGGTAAACAGGGCAGGGATGATAGCGAAGTACTTCGCTACATCGTTGGCTATCGAAAAGGTCGTAAGGGATCCTCTTGTCATGAGCAGTTGTTTGCCAATACGGACGATATCGATGAGCTTGGTCGGACTCGAGTCGAGATCGACCATGTTTCCGGCTTCTTTAGCCGCTTGGGTGCCTGAGTTCATAGCGACAGCGACATCTGCTTGCGCTAGTGCAGGGGCATCGTTGGTTCCATCTCCTGTCATAGCTACCATATGACCTTCAGACTGGTAGCGGCGTATGGTCTCAAGCTTCGTCTCAGGAGTTGCTTCGGCCAGCACATCATCGACACCTGCCTCAGCTGCGATAGCGGTTGCGGTGGTGGGGTTGTCACCGGTGACCATGATGGTGCGGATGCCCATCTTTCTGAGGTCAGCGAACTTTTCCTTTACCCCTGGCTTAACGATATCTTTTAAGGCAATAACACCAAGAACACTCTGATTTTTGACAACAACAAGGGGAGTGGCTCCTTCTTGGGCTATGGTCTCGACTGCTTGCTTGCACTGCATAGATAACTTCATGCCTGAGGGGCTAAGGTAGCCAGAGATTGCATCAGCGGCGCCCTTGCGGATTTTGTCGTCTCCTAGATCGATGCCGCTCATCCTTGTCTTTGCAGAAAAAGGTACAAAGTTGGCTTTTTTGTCTTGAGGCATAGCCGCATCGAGGCCAAACTGCGTCTGAGCAAGCGAAACGATGCTGCGCCCTTCAGGAGTTTCATCTGGTAGGGAAGAAAGTAGAGCTGCTTGAGCTAGCTCTTCAATGTCTGCACCATCAACGGGGACAAACTTACTTGCGCGCCTATTTCCGAGTGTAATCGTGCCGGTCTTGTCAAGCAGCAGGATATCGACATCTCCGGCCGCCTCGATTGCGCGGCCACTCATGGCTAAGACATTAGCCTGGTTAAGCCGGCTCATGCCCGCTATGCCGATCGAGGATAAGAGGGCTCCAATGGTTGTTGGAGCAAGACAGACAAGCAGTGCCACAAGCGTTGTTATAGATGTTGGGTTATCTACTCCTGCCAGCGTGGCTGAAAGGGATGAATAAGAATAGAGCGCCATAACAACCAAGATAAATATGATGCAGAGTGCAACGAGGAAGATTTGCAGGGCAATCTCGTTTGGAGTCTTCTTGCGCGAGGCTCCCTCTACCATTGCGATCATCTTGTCGAGAAAGCTCTTGCCTGGTTCACTATCTATCTCGACTACGATCCAGTCAGATAAGACTGTTGTAATTCCGACCACCGAACTGCGGTCTCCACCAGCTTCTCGAATAACGGGGGCTGACTCTCCTGTGATAGCGCTCTCGTCGACAGAGGCAGTGCCTGAGACTACCGTGCCATCTGCTGGAATCTGCTCGCCAGCGTAGACGATAACGTAATCGCCCTTGATGAGCTCTGCGGAGCTCACATCGACTGCGTTGTCAGTTTGTGTGGGGGAGAAGACCTTGTGTGCGGTAATGTCGTGCTTGGCCGCCCGAAGCGTTTCTGCCTGAGCCTTACCACGGCCCTCAGCAAGAGCTTCTGCGAAGTTCGAAAACAAGACGGTAAGCCATAGCATCACGACGATGGAGAAGGTATAGCCCGATGGGGCATCTCCTATGCCGGCAAGGGATGCAAGCCACAAGATAGATAACAAGATGGCCGAAACATACACCAGAAACATAACGGGATTGGTCGTCTGCACTTTGGGGTTGAGCTTGCGAAAAGAATCTATGGCTGCAGAGCGCATGATTTTAGGATCAATGGACGTGCTTGTATGCGTATCAGACATGTTAGGAGACCTCCTTAGGCCACGCTGCCCAGATATTCAGCAATTGGACCAAGTGAGAGGGCAGGAAAGAAGCTAAGAGCGCCGATGAGAATAACGAAGAAAATGAGAAGAAATATGAAGAGAGGACCCGTAGTCGAGAGAGTACCTGCGGTGAGAGCAACCTTCTTCTTTTTAGAGAGACTGCCGGCGATTGCGAGTACCGCGACTATCGGAAGGAAGTGTGCAAAGACCATAACAAGGCAAAGAGATACATTGAGAAATACATTATTAGCATCGAAACCGGCAAAAGATGAGCCATTGTTGGCGCCGGCTGATGAAAAGGCGTACAACAGCTCTGAGAATCCGTGTGCCCCTGAGTTCTCAAGCCAGCTGGCAGCCTGCGGCAAAAGTGCTGCGATGCCTGATCCAACAAGGATCGCAATGGGAGTTGCCAGACAGATGAGTACAGACCACTTCATCTCATAAGGCTCTATCTTTTTGCCGAGGAACTCTGGTGTTCTTCCAACGAGAAGCCCTGCGACAAAGACGGTAAGAATAACAAAACCCAACATGCCATATAGACCGCTACCGACACCGCCGAATATTACCTCGCCAAGCTGCATAAGGACCATAGCTACCAGTCCGCCGAGAGGTGTGTATGAGTCGAGCATGCTATTGACAGAGCCATTGGAGGCCGCTGTCGTAAAGGCTGTCCATATACTGGACGAGGCAATGCCAAAGCGAACTTCTTTGCCCTCCATATTTCCACCGGCCTGGCCTATGTCGGTAAGGTTGACGGCGCCGGACTGTGAAAGGGCTGCTGTTGCGTTTTGCTCGCTTACCGTGATAGCGGCAAGGGCAATAATGAGGCATATGCCCATAGCGGCACATAGTGCCCAACCTTGTTTCTTATTGCCAACTGACCTGCCAAACGAAAAACATAACGCGACAGGGAGCAGCAAGATGGATATGAGCTCTAAGAGATTTGTGAAAGGAGTTGGGTTCTCAAGTGGAGAGGCTGAGTTGGTGCCGTAGTAACCTCCGCCGTTGGTACCGAGCATGCTAATTGCAACCTGGCTAGCCACAAGCCCTTCAGGTACTGCTTCTTCAGTGATGATGGTTGCATCGCTTACGCTTTGGCCGTCTACGGTAACAGTGCCTGTCGACTCGTCAATATCTGCGCCTTCAATAACATTGCCTGAGGAATCGACAGCTATAGGCTCATCAAGGCTGACATAGCGCGTCCCGGCTATACTTTGAGGAACGCCACCGGCGACAAGAAGTATCGCAAGGACAATGGACAGGGGCAAAAGCACGTAGAGGATACTTCTTACCAAATCAACCCAGAAGCTTCCTAAGCCGTTGTTTTGTGTTCTTATAAAGCCGCGAATTAAAGCAAACAGGACTCCTATACCAACGGCTGGCGTCACAAAGTTCTGAACCGTAAGCCCAAGGGCCTCCGATAGCCAGCTAAGCGTCTGCTCGCCTGAGTAGGATTGCCAGTCTGTGTTGGTAATAAAGCTTGCTGTTGTGTTAAGAGCGAGATCCCAGCTCATCCCTTGGTATCCATTGGGATTTCCTGGCAACCATCCTTGGCAGATAAGAATCAAGAACAAGACAATAAAACTCACAACAGAAAAGGCTCCTACGCAGCCAAGATAGCGCTTCCAGCTCATTTGCTCTGCGCCGTCTATGCGTAGCAGGCGGTAGCTGCCTTCCTCGACTGGTTTTAGGATGCGACTTAAAAAGGTCTTTTCGCCTCCCATGACTTTGGAGATATATCCACCGAGTGGATAGGCAAGAGCCATAAGAATTGCAAGATAGAGCACGTACTGAATAACGGTCTGTGCCATCACCGGCCGCCTTTCATAAGGATGTAGATGTAATAGACAAGCAGTGCTGCGGCTACTAGGGCAAATACAATGCGGATATAGCTCATGGGCTTCCTCCTTCGGACGCTCACCCATCTAAGTGCCAGAGGTGTTAAGTTGGCGTGAAGACAGTTAGTGCAGGTGCTAAGTTGGCGTGAAGTAAGGCAAAAATACCTTTGTAGCTCAAAGTTTGAGGCCGATGTAGAAGAGCTCTACCTACCCATAAGGAGCTGAAAAACCTCAGGAGATGAGCGTCTTAGCCCAAAAGGTACGCCGTGCCATATATTAAGTTTTATGGCTATATTTTTTAGGAAAGGTTTAAGTTAGCCTAGTCTTTTATGGACTTAGTGCGTCGAAGCTATCAAGCGGCTATTATGTGTGAGCTGAAATTTGTGTATTTGAGATTTCACAGACGTACGGTCTGCGATCGAAGGAGTTTTCTTTCATTGCGGTCGTCCTGACACTAGGGGAATCATATATTCCCATAGATAGAGACAGGGCTTCCGTTCTATATATACGCCGCTTGGATTGACTCTGAATGTCTATGTGTTTGCTTTGGGGAGGCTGGTTCACTGCCATATGCGCCATTATGCGATGTCAGAGGAGGAAAGTCTCATAATAGGCTCGCCACCTGCAAGATAGGGGGCTGCCTGTCACGTTTAGCCTTTCTTATGGTTTATGACAGGGCCTTAAGGTGGAAGTCGGCAAGTATCCCGTCAAAGGATGCTTCGAGTGACTGTTTTAAGAAGAAGGCAGCCGGAGCTTTTGCTTCGTGTTATGTAGCACATTCATCGTATGAGAAGAGTGAAGGCAATCACAGCGAACAGCCTTGCCGTGTAGTTGCAAGGCTGCGAAACAAGGGTATTGGGAGAAACTTTGGAAAGGCACACTAGGCATACCAACAGGACGACCCGTGCCAGTATAAGAAGACCAGAGACGACTACCTCAAGAGACGGTAGTAGATCTTCGGCTTACAGGAGCAGCCGACGCCGCTCTTCGCAGGGTTCCTCAAGAACGAGAAGGTCTTCGCAAGTTGGTCAAGCTAGGCCCTCAGAGTATTCCCGTAGAAATTCCCTTGAGCACTACGGTGCTAAGCGCCAACATGTAAAAAAACATCATGTCCTTCGAATCGTTCTTATCACAGCAGCTATTGTTGTAGCTGCTGGTGGCATAGAAGTGGCTGTCCTACTTGGACACGAAATCGCTTCTGCTAACGAAAGCCCTCGCCTGAACCTTGTTGCATCGTATCCCTTCCACGGTTATGCCGCGACCGGGAAGCCATCTGCGTACCAGTCGGCTGGCACGTCATAGTCCAGCGACTGATGGATGCGCTCGTTGTTGTAGTAGTCCACGAATTTTGAGATGATCGC
>Ga0214872_100355_pt1 | contig 12464 bp, 10 predicted proteins | sample Stichaenrichm18X_FD_168614 | JGI IMG/M metagenome (GOLD analysis project Ga0214872, IMG submission 168614) | Xylose enriched microbial communities from anaerobic bioreactor in Madison, Wisconsin, United States - 18X | ecosystem: Engineered > Bioreactor > Anaerobic > Unclassified | place: USA... | reverse complement strand
CGTTTTTATCACGCTGTTGCAATAGACGAGCGCTACCATCCAGAACTTCGAGGCCATTTTATGCCAATGCGATTATGGAAAAACATCACCGAAATGCAAGATGATTAAATGCGTGGGCATTAACGGCGTGGGTATTAACGGCTTAGACATTAAAGACATGAATATTGACGGCTTGGGCATTAACGGCGTGGGTATTAACGGCTTAGACATTAAGAGCGCAAACATTAATTCTTATCTGGAAGTACGCCTGTACAGTCAAATGAGGGAATAAAGCTCTCACTTGCGGTGCCACCTTGTTGCCAAAAGTAATCTTCGATTCCCAGATTATCCATATAATCAAGAAGCGTATTGTATTCTTCATCAGATACCGTACGAGACAACTCCGGGGTTGTCTTGAATTGCTTCATAGGTGTGTATTGATTCATGACCGAATACAGTACATGGGTGTGATAACGCTCCCATAAAAATTTCATGATGTACTGCGATTCCCTTACCCGACCAGGTAAAATAAGATGCCGAACGACGACCCCACGAATAAGACGTCGCTCACCGCAGAATTTATCGTAGACAGGATCTCCCGTTTGCTGAACCATGTGATCAAGCGCTGCGGTGGCAACATCAAAATAGTCAGGGGCATGCGAATAAAGCCGCGCCGCATCACTGCCCGAAGATACATCTGTGTCACCAATATGCGCGGAGCCATCTTTCCAATACTTAAAATCGGTGAGATAGACACCCACGTAATCCTTAAGGCCATCGATCGCTTCGGTTGTCTCATATCCAGACGTGTTATAGACGGCAGGCACCACAAGACCACGCGTGCGCGCATCTCGAAGGGCAACTTTTACTTGAGGCGCGTAATGACATGCGGTCACTAAATTAATATTTGCCGCACCCTTCTTTTGAAGTTCAAGAAAAATATCCGAGAGACGATCAATGGAAATGTCAATTCCATGCATGCCCTGAGCAATGTCGGAATTTTGACAATAGACGCAATGAAGCGGGCAGTTGCTAAAGAAAACTGCTCCGCTCCCTGCACCAACGCTGATAACCGGTTCTTCCCAAAAATGAAGTGCGGCGCGAGCGACGCGAAGTTCATCTGCTGCGCCGCATACGCCACGCTGTCCTGCGGCACGATTCGCTCCACATGCACGCGGGCACAGATTACACTTAGTTGGAAGGGAAACTTCCAATCGTTCCCCCGAACGAGTCACCTTGTGTTCCGAAGTTGAATCCATCTTCACCTTCGTCGTCTTCACTATCGTCATCTTCTTCACTGCTCGCGTTGCCAAGAATACGAGCAGCCTCTTCCGCACGACCCCAATCAAGGCCATATTTGGTGCAGGTTTCTTCATCGGTATAGATAAGGCCTAACGCCACGGGATTCATATCGACACCACCGATGATAGAGACCATCCGCAGCAAATACTGCGCCGCTTCTGCTTGCGGAAGTACCAGGTGTTCATCTTGAGCATAGGCATAGGCAGCATGCATTTCTGCCGCCATGATCTCTACCGTATACGTACCACCAAATTGATGGTCACGCAGTGCCGCATGCAGTTTATTTGCGTTATCAGGCATAAGCCCTGCTAAAACCATACGATTGACCATGGCATCCACAGGTTTTGAGTCTTTGTCGTCTCGATAAAGCATTTGCGATTCAATAAGAGTGACCAGGCTTTGTGCCTGTGCAAGAGAAAATGCCGCCTTGGCTTTTTGGCCTGCCCCTGCATCCCCGCAATAGGCAGTTTTTCCCGCAAATGCAAACAGAATATCTTTGCAAGCGGAAAAGTCATCTTTGTTTCCCGCTGCAAGCGCAATTAAATTATCGGGGTCTTCAAATGCATCTTCTGCCGTAATATCTCGTACGAACAAAGGCGCATCAAGCGCATGCAAATTTGACACTTGCGCCATCGCGGAAATCTCTTGTGCAAAGGTCGGAATAGACGGGCTGCAGTCAATGACATATGACCCTTTTTTCATGGATGTCACAAGTCCGTTATCGCCAAAATATACGTTCGTAAGGTTATCCTCATCCAGGCAATAGGTAATCGCGAAATCTGCATCTTCATGTTTAGAGACAAGGTCGAACCCTGCCGTCATCACATTGTGCGAAATGGTACGTATGACGCTTTCTTTATCCCCAATTACCGCAACTTTTTTACCTGTATTTTCAGACATTACAATCCTTTGCCTAATAAAAATAGCTTATTGTTAAAATTCGCTGAGCCCACAACCGAGCTCATCATCATGTTTCATCGTTACGATTTGTCTTTGACATCATGGGCAATTTTGTCAGAAACAGAAATCTGCTTACGACGATCTCCACCCCAGAAGCAGCATGAAAGCATCCCCGGTCCCACATGGCATCCTATCGTCGGACCAATATTCAACGTCAAGAAAAGCGCATTTTCGTCTTTCAATGAAATCTCAGTGCTCAAACGTTCTGCATCATGAGGAACATCGGCATTACCAATTGCCACAGTGGTAGCCCCTGCACCGGTGTCATGATCACGCAAATATTCATCAACCAAACGTCTCATGCCACGTTTACGACCACGCGCGACACCAATGAGTGAGAGCTTTCCGTCCAGATCAAAAGACAAAAGTGGCTTTACGTTCAACGCCGTACCAAGCATCGCTGCAGCAGCAGGAATGCGTCCACCATGGCGAAGCGCATCAAGAGAATCAACCATGAAGATGGTGTGCACATAATACCGGGCTTCTTCTGCCCATTTGACCATTTCTTCGGCAGTGAGTCCGTTATCGCGTTGGCGAAGCGCTTCTGATACAAGCAGGCCTTCAGTCGTAGATCCTACTTTCGTGTCAACCACATAGAGCGGAATATCCTTACCATGGAGTTCTTTCATGTGATCAAGGGCAAGCATAGCTCCCTCATAGCATCCAGAAATGCCACTGGAAAATGCAAGATAGACGGTAGGAATTCCTGTCTCGAGCGTTTCAGAAAATATCTTCTCAAATTCCATTTGTGAAGGTTGGGAAGTTTTCGGCAGCGCCCCATTACGCATCGCCTCATAAAAATCATGGGCCGAGCGACTATGGAAAAGATCATCAATGTAATCGGTTCCGTTATCGCTGTACGTAAAATTGAGCATGTAGACTCCCGGGCGTTTCCAAACATTTTCTGGCAAATCGCAGCAAGAATCCAAAATCAAGTTGCATTTTACAGTCATAGTATTTCCTTTTAACCGTGGTGTTTGACACGACGAGCAATTCGGTCTGCTACACCAACATCCTTCCGTACATCAGGGCCCCAGAATGAAAGCGCAAGCATGCCTGGTCCGACATGCGAGCCAATTACAGGGCCAATTTTTGTTTCCGTAAATACCGCATCAGGTACACTTTTGAGAATCTCTTCTTCAAGACGTTTCGCGTCTTTCGGACAATCAGCATCACCAATTATAATATGACGTCCCGTATCTTTGTCATTTGCGCGCTTTGTGTAGTAGGCTGCCAGTTGGCGAATACCCTTCTTACGACCACGCGCAAGACCAGAAAGCGAAAGGGGGCCGGAAACGTCAAATCCTAAAAGCGGTTTTACATCCAGTGCAGAGCCAAGCGTTGCGGCTGCAGGTGGGATGCGTCCTCCACGCTTTAAATAGTACAAATCGTCAACCATAAACTGCGCATTAACAAAGAAACGCGCCTCATTTGCCCAGCTGATCATCTCTTCGGCCGTAAGCCCATCGTTGCGTTGTTTTATCGCGCTCTCAACCAAAACCCCTTCTGCAATCGAGGCGAGATGGGTATCAACGCAGTACAGTTTGCCATCGGGATATTTCTCCGAAAGCGTTTGGCACATGAGCTGCGCGGAATCAAAAGAACCTGAAAGCGCGCTATCAAAACATAGATAGACCGTAGGCACGCCCGACTGGAGTGCATGTTCAAATGTCTCGGTAAGCGTGCGTGTAGGGATTTGCGATGTTGTCGGTAAGTCACCTTTTTTGTCACGCATTGCCTCATAAAACTCACGTGCATCATGTGTTTGATACAAATCATCGGCATATTCAACGCCTTTAAGCACATAAGGGAACTTGATCATCGTAATTCCTGGCTGTTTTACAAGCGCAGCAGGTAAATCACAGCATGAATCAATAATAAGATTACATTGCGGTTTCATTCAGTTCTCTCTTCCAAAATAATTTGGTGATTGCTCTGGAATCAGTACGCAACAGAACAATCAATTCACTACATGTTACCTAGGAAAGGCTCAGCCTGTCTTGAACATTTCCTGTAATCTTGTGCGCAATAGGGGCATTGCACTCATAGCCAATTCCAATTGCCGGCCCCACGTGCAAACCAATGACAGGGCTTACCGGCTTTACTTCGACCGTATGGCCAACAAAAGGCTCGATTTCAGCTTTCGCCCAGTCTTCAGCAGGTTTCGGATCGCCGATATACTGAACGACAATTCGTTTGATTCCACCCGATAAGGCAGCATCTTTTTTCATCAAGTCGACAATTTTTGCGCATGCGCGGCGAACGGTGCGAACCTTATTGATCACATTGACATATCCATCGGTTAAAGAAAGCACCGGGTTGATATGAACAAGGTTTCCGAGCAGTGAAGATGCTTTTCCGATACGCCCACCGGCCTGCAAAAACTTCAGTGAATTAATCGTGAACAAATAGCGTGAACTTTGCATTCCCAGCAAAACCTTTTGAGCACAGTGAGAAAGCGGACGCCCCAGATTGATGGCATCGATGCCATCTGAGATCGGAAAGCCTTCATCTACTCCACAACTTGCTGAATCAATGAGCGCAAAGCGAAAATCCGCATGAGCCGCCTCAACTTCGCGTGCAGTTCTCAGAGCGCTTTCGTACGTTCCGGAAAGCTGTGAAGAAATGAAAACTCCTAGAACGGAATCTCCCGCGAGAGCCGCATCTTCAAAAACTTTTTTGAAGTCTGCAACCGAAGGTTGACTTGACGTGGGAATATCATCCGCCATTTGTTCGATCTTGTTGTAGAAAAACTCCACGTTCATCTCATCGTCAGCGTATTCTTTGCCGTTGTGATTAATAAACAACGTCAATTTCTGATACTGACCATCATAGGCACTTGGAATATTGGCAACTGAATCTGTAACAACTCGTATCATGTACTCTTCCATCCAAGAGAGCAGATTTCCCTATTACACAGAGCACATTAATTATTATTGAACATTTTACTATTATGCTCATGTGTAAAAAACTACATCAATATATCAATTGAAATTTTCGTAAACACCATTAACCGAGACCGCGCATCTTCGCCGCAAGAGACTGGCGTCTATGGAAGAGGCCTGCCTCAAGGCCCACAGGATAGCTATGCGGATTGAGCATGCGTTTTTGTGATTCATCAAGACGTTCGAGACCATCCTTAACGCGCTTTTGTGCCGCAAGCGTATCGCGATATTCCGACGGAAGGCATACGTTACCCTTGCGAGCTAACGGATGAAGCAACGTCGTGTAGGAAAGACCACCGAGTACTTTTTGGCGTAGTCCATCACTTGGATCTATGATGCGCTCTTCTGCATTGATGTCAGAATTTGTATCAAATACCATGTCGCCAGCGATTTTTCCATTTTCTAGATAATAACGGCGTGCGTCAAGAACACCGGGAAACGTCAGTTTTGAAGCGAGTTCAGTAACTTTAATTCGGTCTTGCCATGGCTCGTTGGCATTGGCACGAATGGCAGACATCTTGTATACGCCACCGAGAGATGGCTGGTCATATGCCGAAGCGAGTTTTGTTCCTACTCCCCACCCCGTAACTTTTGCACCATCATCGACGATCTGTTTAATGGAATATTCATCGAGGTCATTGGAAAGTACGATACCGCAATCTTTAAGACCCGCTTCGTCGAGGCGCTCGCGACAATACTTTGCAAGCCAGGCCAAATCTCCCGAATCGATGCGCACCCCAGAAAGATGTTGACCACGCGCCTCCATTTCGTGGCCTACGATAATGGCGTTTTCGAGACCCTTTTTCACATCATAGGTATCAATGAGTAAGACACAGTTTGTGGGGAATATCTTTGCATAGGTACGAAACGCCGTAAGTTCATCGTCAAAAGACATGACCCAAGAATGTGCATGGGTACCAGATACGGGAACATGATACCTTTGACCTGCTAAAACATTACTTGTTGAAGTACAACCACCAACGATACTCGCACGGCTTGCCCAAAGTCCTCCGGCAACACCCTGCGCACGACGCAGGCCAAATTCTGCGACCGGTGTTTTTGCCGCCACACATACACGAGCCGCCTTCGTTGCAATCAGTGTCTCAAAATTGATGATGTTGAGAAGTGCCGTTTCAAGAATCTGTGCCTGCATGAGAGATCCAGTTACACGAACAAGCGGATCATTGGGAAACACAATGGTGCCTTCATGTACGGCATCAATGTCAACATCAAGTTTAAAATCGGCGAGCCAATCTAAAAAATCTTTATGAAAAAGAGGGTCTCCCGCAGGAGAGGTAACCTTCGATAAGTAGTCGATATCTTCATCGGTGAAATGAAAATTTTCGATCATTTCGGCCACTTGATCCATGCCACACGCAACCGCATACCCGCCCTTAAATGGGTTATCGCGGAAATACATGTAAAAGCATGCTTGGTTTTCAGTCATGCCCGACTCGAGATAGCCTTGAGCCATGGTAAGTTCATAGAGATCGGTCGATAATTCGTAGTCGAAATTCATATGTATTACCCTTCCTTTTTTGAAGAAGTATGCCCTGTTCCTTGTGAAGAATTTCCTGTGTTCTTCTGAACATTATCATGAGCTGGTCTCGCGTGATTGCGATGACGTGGCCTGCGAGAGCGTGAACGCTGGCTTTGAGAGGAATTCTTGGGATTTTGTCCACCCTCTTTTTGCTGACGTCGCGTTCCTTGTGCATCCGATTGATTGCGTGGTTGATGGTTAACCTTTTGGGTGCTCTTCTTTTTATTTGGCGTTGATTGCGACTGTTGTGCCGATTGCGACTGTTGTTCAGACGCGCGTGGTTTCTGCTGCGATCCCTCCTGAGAACCAGAAATATGATGGCGGTGCAAACTACGACGATGGTGCATAGGCGGCTGCGCCTGATCATCATGTGAAAGTGAACTTGAATGACGACCGGGACGCATGCTGCGTGGAGTGGTCTTCTCCGAAGAAGGGGCACTCCCCTCGCTTGCATTCATCGTTCTTCCCTGTGAATTAGTCGTATGGCTGCGGCGCCTGCGCAATCTGCGTCTATGATTTTCACCCGTCTTTCCCGCGCTCCCGTTCTGATTTTCTCCAGAACGGGAACCGCGAGCACCATTTCTAGCACTCTGAGCTGCCAATCTATCTGAAGAAGGGTTATAGCGAACCTCTCCCGAAGACAGTTTATCGTCCTGAGTAAACTCATCGGTATCAAATTGGCCAAACGAAACAACTTCATCCAGTGGATCCGGGTGAGCATATTTCTCAAATACATCGCCGATTGAATTTGGACGCCTGCGCCCCTCTTCGGTAGGCGCATCCATCGCTGAAAGTGGAAACGTAATACGATTTTTATTTTCGTCGGAGTCAAGCTTTACCGTAATTGATTCTTTTGGAACATTGATTTCAACAACCTTTGCCGGACCTTCTGGCGTCGAAATAGTCGCATTGTATTTTGGCGCACGGCTGTTAAATTCATGATACGCGTCATATTCATAACGCAAGCAGCACATCAGACGGCCGCATAATCCCGAAACCTTTTCGGGATTGAGCGAAAGTCCTTGTTCCTTTGCCATACGTATCGTAACCTGGTGAAACTTTTCTCCCATGCGGCGGCAACACAACTCTTGGCCGCACGGACCGATGCCACCCACCATCCGAGCTTCATCACGCACACCAATTTGGTGCATATCGATATGTACGTGGAACTTACTTGCCAGTTTGCGCACGAGCTCTCTGAAATCGACGCGATCTTCTGCTTCAAAGAAAAAGATGGCACGATCCCCATCAAAGGTATATTCAACCATAATGGGACGCATGTCTTTGTTTGTCTGTGCGGCAAGTTCCTTAAAGGTATCGAGGGCATCTTTGCCCTTTTGAATCATGAGTTTATGCTGTTGAACATCGGCATCAGTGGCAATACGTTCAACAGGCTGCAGCGGTGTCGGCAGTTGGGCGACCGCAGCATCCTCAACTTCGTTTATTCCTTCACTATATCCAAACTCGGCTCCGCGCTGTGTATGCACGATAACAGCATCACCGCGTGTTAAATCCAAATCCCCTGGATCAAACCAACGCGGCCGCGGATCATATTCAAGCGTTACGGGCGTTATTTGAACCATATAGGTCCTTTCTTATTTCAAATAAAAGTGCATCAATGCATGTCTCAGGAGAAACATTATACGCAATCGCTTTGTCAACCTTGTCGGGTTCGCCGATTGCAGCAAGTACTCCTTCAGCCGGCACGTGCGCAGCAATTTCACTTAAATCTTGCATCGCATCACGATTAATTACCAGATCGGGCGATTGAGCTTGCAAAACCATGAGGTCGCGAAGCCACGAACGCACAATCGAGGTAATTTGATGCAACTCTTCTGTTGTTCTTTTTGACAAGGCGCGCTTATTGCGAAGTTCCATCTGTTTGATTTGCTCGCGTGCCAAATATGCTTTGGATTGCTCAAGCTCCTTATTTTGTTGTTCACGAAACAAATCAAGTGGCGCCTGTGCATCTTGAACCAGTTTACGCGCGGTAATTAAAATGTCTAAGTCGTCCGAATGCTCAAGGTTCCGAAGCATTTGGATCACCGAATCTCGAAACGTAAAACGTCCTGGGTCACGGCAAAATTCAATCGCGTGGGTAATTGATCCCCCACATGCTTGAATTGCAAGGCGCGCATGAAGGGCATCGGCACCAGAATTTTGTGACACAATTCCCGCTGCCTCATCGGTGGGAATATGTCTGAATGGGACAACTTGGCATCGAGAAACGATAGTCGGAAGCACGCTATCTGAGGTTCGTCCCAGCAGGATGAACACAACATCCTTCGGTGGTTCTTCCAATGTTTTTAAAAATGCATTGGCGCCTTGTACCCCCAGCTTGTCGGCCTCATCAATGATATATACCTTATGCGTTGCCTGAATAGGAGCAAGAGAAACGTCGCTGATAATCTCTCGTATTTGCGCAATGAGATATCCGTTCGCACCTTCGGGAGAATAAAATTTCACATCAGGATGGCTGTGATGCATAACCTTGCGACATGCTTCGCATTTACCACATCCATGATTGGGGCAGATAATGCATTGTGCAAGTGCATATGCAGCTTGCGTTTTGTTTGAACCTACTGGCCCCGCAAAAAGATACGACTGCCCCACACGACCGCTCTTGACCACCCGACGCAAAAAAGTTCGGACTTGAGGTTGGCCGAGAACTCTGTCAAACGCATCAGGCATTAGTGCACATCTTTACTCGATGGATTGGCCACAGCCGTGTTCATGGTTTTCGCTGTTACCGCGTTCGCAGAATCAGATGCTTCAGTATTGCTGTGGCGAACTTTTCCTTTAAATGTAGCCGCTTGAGCAAAGAAATCTTCATCAAATGGCAGATTGAAAGGGTCCCATCCAAACAGATCCGCAAGCGCTGTAAAAACGGCATGCGCCGTATGGGGCTTATCACCTTTTGAAGATACAATGCGAATGCGATCCCGATTCTCTTGGGCAAGCTGACGAAACGCATTATTTACGCGCGCATGAAATTCCAAACCAGCATTTTCCATACGATCAGCACCAAGATCATGAGTGGCGCGAAAGAGCCCTTCTTCTTCTGACTGCATTGTATCCATCAAAATAGTGCGATCCGGTACGATGCCTTTACATGCAAATGCATTTGCACGCTCAACAAAATCTCTGTCGAGTCCGCGCCCAAACGCCTGATACGCAATGGTGGAATCACAAAAACGGTCGCAGAGCACTATCGCACCACGTGAAAGCGCCGGTTTGATGAGCGAATCGACCAGTTGGGCTCGGGCCGCTTCAAACATAAACAGCTCGCAGTCTGGCGTAATGTCTTCATCAACAGGGTCTAAGAGCACACGGCGAATTTTTTGTGCCATGGGTGTTCCACCAGGATCAAAGGTGCAAACGACCTCGCGATTTTGCAGGCGAAGCGCATGCGCAAGAAAGGCAATGTGGGTCGATTTGCCCGCTCCTTCTCCACCTTCAAACGTAATAAAGATGCCGCGCGTATCTTGTGCACCTTGCTTCATTCGATGTGTTCTCCTTATATGGCTGCGCAATCAGACTGCGTATAATTTTACTCGTTTACGTACGGGGGGGTACGTGCCGCTCTCCATACTTACTATAGTGCACCCCACATGATGCATGCGTGCAAGTGTTGAGCGTTAAACCAGAATGCAAACTATTCTGTTGGTACCGCTTTAGCGGTTTTGCTCTTTGTCGAACGTTTTGAGCTTGAACGCTTGGACGTGGTCTTTTTCGTTGAGCGAGATTTTGATTTTGAAGAAGATGCACGAGATGTGGTCTTCTTCTCCTTCTTCTGTTTTCCAGGGCAATTAAAGTTCGGGCATAACTTCCATGGACCACGATTGGTGGTGACTACTACAAGTGGCGCCCCGCAATCAGGACATGTTTCATTTGTAGCCTCTAACTTGCCATATTGTGGCAGTGGATAGCTTGTTTTACATTCATCGTAGTTTTCACAACGAATAGAACGCTTAAGCGTCCGGGGATTTTTATGTGCAATAAGTTTTGCATCGATTCCCTTTGCCGCACATGTTGGGCATTTTCCAACCACGACATCAGGTTCCTGATTGGATGGGCAGTTAGGATCAATGCATTGCAAATGCGGACGACTGCGGAATGGCGTGACCTTGATTTGTGGCATTCCACACACCGGACATGGCTGATCGGTGGCTTCAATCTTGCCTTTCGGAACAGGATAGGTGACATCACAATCCGGCCAACCCGAGCATCCAATAAACATTGAATGCGTTTTCTGAGAGGCCTTCAGTTGCAGGTCTTTCCCGCATTTCGGGCATTTTCCAATATATGCATCGGCTGCCACAGCATCGGCTAAGGCATCGGCGACCTCTTGTTTATGCGGCATTAAATCTGCAAGCTGAGAAGAAAGTAAATCGCGACTGTGATTGACCACATCTTTTTCTGACTTCGTACCTGATGCGATATGATCCATTTCCTCTTCAAGCTCGCTTGTCATATCCGGCGTAGTGATATGAGGTGCAAATTGGCCAAGTGCATCGCATACTGCCATACCAAGTGCGGAAGGCTCAATCGGGTCATTGACGATATATTTCACGTTATAGAGACGCTCGATAATCGCATGGCGTGTAGACTTTGTTCCGAGCCCTTCTTTTTCCATTTCTTGAATCAGACGACCTTGCGAATAGCGAGCCGGAGGCTGCGTTTGCTTTGCCTCCATCTGTGCACCATTAAAGGTGATAACTTGGCCCTCCTCCATTTTTGGAAGCTCGTCATCCTTCTTCAGTCCATAAGGGTAGATTTCGCGGAAGCCATGGCTAACCATGACATTACCTTTGGCGCTAAACGTTTCGCCCCCAACCTCTAAAGACACCGTGGTGCCCTCGATCTGGGCTTCATCGGATAGCGTTGCCAAGAAACGACGCGCAACTAAGTTATAGAGCTTAAATTCATCAGCAGGTACACTGCCAGGAGTAAGTGCCGCCGTGGGGTAAATAGGCGGATGGTCGGTATCCTGCTTTTTTCCGCGCGTTGCGTGTAATTTACCCTTAGCTAACAGTTTTTTGCAATAAGGCGCATAGGCGGGATTGCCTTCAAGGTTGCGCACCGTTTGAGCCAAATCCAGCGAAGAAGGATATACCGTATTATCTACACGCGGATAGCTAATATATCCAGACATGTATAAACTTTCGGCAAGCCTCATCGTGCGTGCAGGACGAATTCCTTCTGCTGCTGCCGCAGCCATAAGAGACGTGGTATTAAATGGTGCAGGCGGACGCTGCGTGCGCTTACGTTTCGTAATCGCACGAACCGTGGCGGTTTTCTCATCGCTCACATGGTCCATAACCGCTTTTGCTGCATCTTCTGATTTAAAACGGGCCGTTGAATGAAGTGCTTTAAAATCGACACCGTTGTCGGTAAATGAGCCAGTGACCGTCCAATAATCTTCAGGCTTAAAGGCCATTCGCTCGCGTTCTTTGGCTACGATGAGTGCAAGCGTTGGGGTCTGAACACGCCCTGAACTGCGCACATTTCCATATCCGCCGAATTTTACCAACGTCAAGAAGCGCGTAAGAACAGCACCCCAAATAAGGTCGATTTCCTGCCGCGATTCGCCAGCCGCCGCAAGGTTATCATCCAAATCAACGAGGTTATCAAATGCGTGGGTGATCTCTTGTTTGGTGTAGGCCGAATAACGCGCACGAGAAACGGGCGCGGTGGGATTTACCTGTTTAATTTGGCGAAGTGCATCGGCACCAATG
>Ga0214872_100350_pt1 | contig 12689 bp, 7 predicted proteins | sample Stichaenrichm18X_FD_168614 | JGI IMG/M metagenome (GOLD analysis project Ga0214872, IMG submission 168614) | Xylose enriched microbial communities from anaerobic bioreactor in Madison, Wisconsin, United States - 18X | ecosystem: Engineered > Bioreactor > Anaerobic > Unclassified | place: USA... | reverse complement strand
CGACTTCCCATTATTTTTGACAGAAGCGTATAGAGCGCCGAAATCATGCACGGCGCCAAAGAAGATGCCTCCGATGAGGACCCAAAGTAGGACCGGAACCCACCCAAACATCATTGCAATAATTGTGCCTGTAACAGGACCTGCACCACAGATCGAGGAAAATTGATGCGCAAAGACTGTAAAGCGCGATGCTGGTACGAAATTCTTCCCGTCTTCCATGCGTACAGCCGGAGTCAACTTCTCAGAATTAATGCCCCAGGTCTTGGCTAGCCAGCCTCCGTATACGACATAGCCTACGATTAGAATCACCGCACTCACCACTATGATTGTAACGCCACTCACAATTTCACCCCTCTCATGTAGGAACTTTTCCGGTGCGGCCGGCAGGCCTTCAGGCACGACGTCCTGTCGAGTGCGCATCGTGCCCCTACACTACACTCCATGAACAAAGATGCCAGCCTATGAAACTTGTTGTTCATGTTTCTTCGTATTGCCTTGAACCTAAAACTTTATATGACGTCTGAGATGCCCTAAGTGGGTACCGTATAAGATGTTTTTACAGCAAGAAATGATCTAATAAACGCTAAGAGCCAGAGCTTGGAAGGAGGAGGTACAAATGCCTTATGATCCGCATCGCGAAGATTATTTGCGTTTGAGCTTGCGTTTTGCTCATACCTTAGATAACCAGACACCCGATGCGGCTGAGCATGCATTTGCAAATTTTGGACGTCGCTTTGCCCGCGAGCGCGACTCCCTCCCTCAAACTGACAGTGACCGTGCCTTTCGTCTCGTTGCTGATGCCGCCGTGCTCATTGACTATAAGCTGCCATTCACTTCCCCAGAGCAGGCTGATGATATTGCAGTTCGTGGGCAAAAGCTGCTCAGTGAGGCTTTGTCACTTGACCCCAACTCTCCTGATGCGAATCGGATGCTCGCAGCTTCTGAGCAGCCAAGCTTTGATGCCTTTTATTCATATCTCAAAGTGCGGGTCGATAAAGTTCGCTCATACTGCGAAAAGCAACGTTCTTTGATAGCTCAAGATAAAAATAGCCAGCGAACGTCTTTGGCCATGAACATAACCATGCGCCCCTATATGCGCTGGATAGCCAGCATGGCTTCGAATGCCGTAATCTGTGGGCGCAATCGTGAGGCATTAGGACTTTGGGCAAAAGCTATAAGAGCAGACTCTGCTGATGAGGCAGGAGTCCGTTTCACAGTGGCTTTGGCGCTCACAAAACTTGAAGATGAGCAGGGCTTAGATAAGCTTGTACATGACTGTCGTCCGCTGCCTACGAGCCGGGATGGACTCGATCCTTGGACTTTACTATGCCGAGCGGCACTAGCTTACAAGCGCTATGACTTAAACGCAGCCACCACGGCTTTGAAGGTCTTGATTTCCAACTATCCCCATGCATGCGCTGCGCTCATTCGTCAACGAGAGCTGCCCGATGGCGTATTCGCGCGCCTTGCTACACCGCCCATGAGCGAAGATGAGCTCATCGTCGCCGTATCGGAGTGCACTGTACTTCTTCAAGAAGGCGAAGAGGAGAACGGCCGTGGTCCTTTTGGCTTGTGGGTCGCAGACCAGGCTACCAAGCTCGCTTCCCCCTGGGAACTGGACGAGGTTAAGGAAGCACAAAGGCAAGTTGACGAGTCTCTGGCCCATGAGCGCGAGGAAGATCAGCCTGGCAATGACGAGGGAGGATCTCGGAAATGAGGCCTCATGATGAGCTCACAGAGCGAATTGCCCTCCACAGGCGTGAGAAGCTGGGGCTCCTTTCTGAAAGTGCCTATAGGGAGCTTGTCGCGGCTGTGCGTAAAGATCCCAGTTCCTTTCTTGATGATCCTTCCGATATGGCTTTTTCTGTACTTGTTGATGCTCTTGACCGCTATGACAAACGTATATCAAACGAAGAGACACTCGATGATGACCAATGGCGCAAGGCGCGAAAAGAGCGTCTTTCTTGTCTGGCGTCAGAATGTGAAAATGCCCTCGCAATCGACCCAGCCTGTTCTGATGCGGCCCTATGCCAGACACTCGCGCGCAACCCCTCTGCCGACGAACTGATAGCGTCACTGTTCAAACTCGAAGCCGCGGCAAAGGCGCACAATCAGCATCTGGAATCTCCTGCCGGCAAGGACGCATGGGCCAATGTTTTTGCTCATGGCTATCTACGAATCCGTGCAGCAATTGCGCGCGCATGCATAAACACATCGCGCTATCGCATGGCTGAAAAAGTCTGCAAAGAGCTCTTGGCAATGTCTCCCCAAGACGAAGTTGGTGCGCGATATACCTACGCGCTCGCACTTGCCCGACTTGAAGATGAGGCCGGCTTTGATGAGCTTGATGCCAGAGGTGGCAGAAGGGGGAACTCATGGCTTCACCTCAGCCGGGTCATTCTCCTGTATAAACTTGACCGGATGAGTTCAGCGAAGCGGGCACTTTGCGGGTTTTCCCATCTTGTCGAAGGAGGCGCATATGCGCTTTTGAGACCCATATGGGTCGATAGCTACATTCCTGATAGACCTGAAGAGCACCCATGCAGTTTTGGTGAGGCAACACTAGCAGTACATGAGGCCGACCCAATCATCGTTGACACCCCTGACCTCATAGCTTGGGCCGAAGACCAACCAGAAGTCGCGCGAGATGCTAAGCAATTTGCTAACGCGCGTGGCTTTACATGGTAGGTTTGCTATACTGCGGAAAGCGTCCCCATCGTCTAACGGTTAGGACATCGCCCTTTCAAGGCGGCAACACCAGTTCGAATCTGGTTGGGGGCACCATTTTTTCGCTTGGGGCAATATGCAAGCTAGAGCTTTGCTATAAATATGAATAAGAAAATAAAGGAAATGAAGCATCTGGTGGGGGCGGTGGGACTTGAACCCACAAAGCCGAAGCTGGAGGATTTTAAGTCCCCTGCGTCTGCCAATTGCGCCACGCCCCCTCTTTGATGCCCTTAGGATACACGCAAATTCTATATCTTGCATCAACACAGACTGTCTTGACAATAAAATTAGCTGTCTTTCGGAAGAGAGGCCAGTGAAAAACGCCCGCAACGTTTGGCGAGATTCTTAAGCTTCTCAAAGGAGCCGGAGAGCTGCTCTTCGGTAGCACTCCATTTCCAGTTTCCCTCGGCTACCCCAGGCGTGTTCATACGGGCCTTATCATCAAGCCCAAGCACATCTTGTAAAGAGACCATCACCACAGGCGCAGAAGAACAAAGGGCCTCGGTGCAGATATGCGAACAGCTTTGGGAAGCAGACTCAGGCCCAAAGCTATGCATACACCAGCCAAGCAAGGTGGATGTATCATGCGTAGAAGTGTAGACAACTTTGTTTGGCTTAGGATGATAGGCTTTACGCACATCCTCATCAGCAAACTGTACAACATCCATCCCGGGGATGCCTATTTCCGCAACTAGAGCACGCACGGCAGGAGTGACGATCCCTAAATCCTCCGCAATGAATGGCATGGTACCAAGCCGAGAAAACACCTGAGAAAAAAGCTCAAGTCCTGGCCCATAGCACCAACTTCCCTCTTTTGGCGTGTGATCCTCGGGGATACGGTAATAGGAGGAAAAGCCCAAAAAGTGGTCAAGCCTCACATAGTCGTAGAGCTCAAGCATCCTACGGAAGCGGCGCATCCACCATGAGTAATGCGTTTGGCGCATCGCATCCCAGTCATATGTTGGATTACCCCACAGCTGCCCCTTATCGTTGAAATAGTCAGGCGGCACGCCAGCAACCCCAACTGGTCGACCAGACCCATCAAGCTCAAACAGCTCAGGCTCACTCCAAACATCAGCAGAATCGGCGGATATGTACATTGGCATGTCGCCGATGATCAAAATGCCTTGACTATGAGCATAGTTATGCAAGTCGTCCCACTGGCGCATAAACTCATACTGGATACGACAACAGCGCTCGACGTTGCCCTTAAGCTCATGGCTCTCAGCCAGCTCTGGATCCCATCGGCGGTATTTCTCTGGCCACTCTGTCCATGGAAGAGCCTCACCGAGGTGCGCTTTTATTGCACGAAATGTGGCATAGGGAAGCAGCCACTCTTCATTCGCCTCACAAAAGCGTCGATAAACCGGCTGAGACTCAAAACTTGTATCAAACGCTGTCGGTCCCTCTCTGTATCCCTCAAGAAGGGCAGGATTGCCTGCAAAGGCAGATAGACCTGCATAGGGCGACCCAAATTCATCTGTGGGGTTTATCGGAAGCACTTGCCAATATTTCTGTCCTGCCTGCGCCAGCCAGTCGACAAAGTGTCTCGCAGGCTCACCGAGCGTACCTGACATGCCGGGATGTGCCTGATTTGGCAGCGAAGTGATGTGGGCAAGTACGCCCATCCCCGCCGGCATGGGCTTTTGAAGGCGCTGGGCGGGATGAAAATAGAGCACCGCAGTCCCCAGCGGCCAAAGCTGCACAGAGACACTATTGCCTGAAACTTCAGGTGAATTGCCACTTATAACCTCATCGACCTGTTCACCATGCATAGCAACAGATACACGATGGGCCAGCGTAGTACTACGATTTACCAAGACGCAAACCGCTATGCCCTTGTCCCATCTCCAAAACCCAAGCACATCTTCGCCCTCAGCAAATGGCTTGAACTCACCGTTCACAAGCACAGGCATAGTTTTTCGCAAAGCGATTGCATTGCGATAAATAGCCGTGCAATTTGAGTCCTCATGACCCCAGGGGAATGGGCCTCGATTGTATGGATCGGCATAGCCCTCACAGCCAGCCTCGTCACCATAATAAATGCAGGGAACGCCCGGAAGAGTCATTTGGAGCAAAGCTGCTATCCATAGCCTGCTCACAGCGAGACTACGATGGTCACGATCAAGATGAAAGTGAGCTTTCTGCTCTTCACCAAGAGTGTCTGGCTTAGGCGTGTTGCCAAGGATTGTAAGCAGCCTTACACGGTCATGGCTGCCAAGCATATTAAGTTCTGAATAGAAAATATCCCTTGGGTAGTTCTCGCGCAGCGTCTCAAGCTCTATGGCTGCCTCAGGTGCATTCTCTTTTCCTGTTAAAAAATGCAGCAGCACATGACGCAGGGGATAGTTCATGGTGCCATCAAGCTCATTTCCCCAAAAATAGCGTCGAAGCTGTCCATAGGCTCTCTTTGTGGTTGCATCCTCCCAAACTTCCCCAAGAAGCACGGCATCGTTTTTCTCAGCTAGCGAAGCCTGCTTTATGTCGGCAATAAAATCGTCCGGAAGTTCATCGGCCACGTCAAGGCGCCACCCACGCGCACCAGCACGCAGCCAGTGGCGCACAACGCCATCTCTGCCACAAATATATTGACGATAGTCAGGATTTTGCTCATTGAGATCCGGCATGTTGGCGACGCCCCACCAACTGGTATAGGTGCCGTCGGGTTTGATCTTATACCAGCTCCTGTATGTTGAATGAACAGACTGCCAAGCACCAACATCAGGATAGTTACCATAGCGATTGAAATAGCGCGAGTCATCACCTGTATGGTTGAAAACACCATCAAGTATCACTGAGATGCCACGTTTAGCAGCAGCGCAACAAAGACGGCGAAAACTTGTTTCATCGCCTAGTATGGGGTCGATTACAAGGTAGTCGCCGGTATCGTAGCGATGGTTTGACGCTGCCTCAAAGATGGGGTTAAGGTAGATACAAGTGATACCAAGATCATGCAGGTAGCCGAGCTTTTCTTGTATTCCTTCCAGGGTGCCACCGTAAAAGTCCCAAACTGCAATGCTGCCATCTCTGTTGCGTTTGTAATAAGGAGTGCTGTCCCAATTTTCTACGAGGTCGCGCTTGGCACCCTTGCGAGGTTTTTTTAGTGATTCTACGCGACGTTTCCAATCTGCTCCCCTATGAAAACGGTCGGGGAATATTTGATATACGACTGCATGCCTATACCACTCAGGAGCTACAGCACGATCACTTGAGTAAATTGTCAGCTGGAATGATGGCGGATTAGCATACGCAAAAGCACCTTCTCCAACAGGGCAGCCTTCACGTGCCCCATAGCGCCATATGTCTCCATTGCCGGCGCGTATGTTAAAACTGTACCAGACAATATCTGGCTGTTCAAAAGAAATGCTTGCCGTGAAGCGAAGGCAATCTTCCCTGTGGCTACATTGCATACCAATGAGTTGCTCGCCTTTATCGTCTGTCCATAGCCTAAGCTGAGCAGAAGCGTCTGGTTCATCCCAGACATCTATGGCCAATACGATGGTGCCGCCTGTTGGGGCGGCACCAAAAGGCTTGCGGTAGGATCTGTCGGAGGTGACATGACGAGCTCTCACAAACTATCTCCTCTTGTTATACCGAATGATTTCGGGATGCAAGTCATGATACATATCCATATATTCATTTGCTGCACGATGCCAACTGAAGTCAGCGTTCATCGCTTGGTGACGTAATTTCTCCCAGACCTCTTTTTTTGTCCAGAACACCTCACAGGCCCTGAACAAGCAGTCAGACATCTCATCAGCATTCATATTGATGAAGCTAAAGCCGGTGCCCTCCCCGGTAAACTGGTTATAGGGTTCCACGCTATCAGCAAGGCCTCCCGTTTCACGTACCACAGGAAGAGTGCCGTACCGCATGGCAATCATTTGGGCAAGCCCGCATGGTTCAAACTCGGACGGCATGAGCAGCATGTCTCCAGCCGCATACATACGATGGGCGAGCCCGTCATCAAAGGCGATGCGAGTGCACATCATGTCCCCATACTTCTTGTCGAAATAGCGAAACGCATCTTCTTGATCTGCATCCCCAGTACCAAGTATCGCTATTTGTATGCCACGGCTCATTATGCGATCCATCGCGAAGCGCACCAGCCCTAGACCCTTCTGATTGGTGAGGCGACCCACTATAACGACAAGAGGGCAACTGGCATCGACACGCAGCCCAAGCTCTTTTTGTAGTGCGGCTTTATCCTCTGCCTTTCCTGCTAGATCTTTTTTTGAAAAATTCACTGGAATGTTTGTATCGCTTACCGGATTCCACTTAATCGTATCAATGCCGTTGAGTATCCCATGCAAACACCATGAACGCTCCCGGAAGATGTCATCAAGGCCCTCGCCATAAAACGGCATCTGCAGCTCACGGGCATAGGTGGGACTTACCGTAGATATCGTGTCAGCATACAGAAGCGCAGCCTTCATGTAGTTGATCGATGAGATGTCACAACGAAGCTGGCTGGCGGCAGCAGGTATGCCATCAAGTCCAAGGACGTCTGCAAGCATCTTATCTGAATACTGCCCTTGAAACTTAACGTTATGTACGGTAAAGATCGTCTTCACACGAGAGCAGACAGGGGATTTCTGGTAGAACTCACGCAAAAAAACTGGAGCGAGGGCTGTCTGCCAGTCATTGCAATGCAGCACATCACACTCAAGCTCAGGAACCTTTTCGATAGCCTCACAAATGGCCTTGGAGAAAAATGCAAAACGCTCTCCATCGTCAAAGTACCCATAGAGAGAATCCCTCTTGAAGTAGTCCTCATTATCAATGAAGTAAAAATCCAAACCTTGGAATGTGAGCCTTTCAATGCCGCAATAGACGTTGCGCCATGCTAATGGCACATAAAAGTCAGCCACATGCTTCATGGCGCCGCGAAAGCTTTCAGGTATGGTGCCGTATTTAGGTAAAATGACCGCCACTTTTGCACCCGCACGCTTGAGAGCTCGGGGAAGAGAGCCTGCCACATCGCCTAGGCCCCCCGTTTTAGCAAAGGGGACCGCCTCAGAAGCAGCAAAAAGTATCCGGATTTTTCTTCTGACTCTATCAGCCATTTCAGTTCCTCTACTCGCGTGCCTTTCCTTTTATGAAGAGCGCGTCAGGTGTGCCACGCAGCTCTGTACCCGCAGGCACAATATTGTTGCGATCAACAATTGCATTTTCAACGTGTGCCCCGCTTTTGATAATGCAGCTCTGCATAACTATAGAATTACGTACGGCTGCTCCGCTCTCGACAACGACACTTCGACCTAGAATCGAATCGGCAACTGAACCGTAAATGCGGCAGCTTCCTGATATGTGGGCATTTGTGACATGAGAGCCACTTTCGAATTTGGCGGGTGCATTATCGTGAGCTTTGGTCCTGATCGGCCTCTCAACAGGAAACAGCTCATCAGAGACTTCAGGACGCAGCAAATCCATATTTGCTTTGAAATACGCTCGTGTATTGAAGACGGGCACTATATAGCCCTCATAGTTGAAAGATTGAACATTGACGCGCTCATAGTCGCTTGAAAGAGCTTCAAAAATGTCAAGATAATCAGTGGCCTCATACCATTCAAGCATCTGCAGCAGTGCTTTGCGACCAATTACAAAGCAGTCAAGGAAGGCTGTGTCACCAAACACTACGCCATGCTTGAGTCCCTTGACACGGTTGCCCTCAACATCAAAGCCAATAACATCCTCGTCTTTGCCCTTGGCGGTTTGGGTCAGCACAGTAATGTCGGCACCAGAACTTGCATGAGCTGATATAAGATTTCGATAATCCATGTTGTAAACAAAATTGCATGAAGATAAAATCACGTAGTCTTCATGGGAGCGCTCAAAAAATATTTTGTTATGAACGAGGTCTCGCACAAGGAAACGTGAACCTGTGCGCGAAGTACCAAAGGCAGAACCCGGCAGGTTGAACAAACCCCCTTTTTTGCGTGACAAGCCCCAATCTTTACCTGCACCAACATGGTCTGTCAATGAGCGGTAGTTATATGGCATGACAAGACCTACCGTAGTGATGCCGGCATTAATCATGTTTGACAAAGCAAAGTCAACAAGACGATAGCGGCCAAGAAAGGGCAACGAAGCTATGGGTCGGCTCTCGGTAAGGACGCTTGGCTCTTTTGTAGAGTAGTTAGCCGTGATGAGTCCAATGGCGTTTTGCATCTCTACTCCTCTCCTTTCCCGACCACAACATCGTCGCCAATTACCGCAGTGTCTCTGGTCATGTCAATGCTGCCGAGAGCAACATCCTCTTCAACAACTGAATGCTCACCGAGTATCGCCCTTACAATATGAGCTCCAGCTTTAACTGTACAGCCGGGAAGGAGGACGGAGTCTTCAATAACGGCTCTCTCGCCTATGAAGGTGTCTGTCGAGACGATCGAATGACGAATCGTACCCAGGACCTGCGCACCGTTGCCGACAAGGCAGTCATCGATATGGGCATTGGAGCCGACATATGCTGGCGGACGCGTGGACGAGTTGGAAAGAATGGGAAAATCCGGCGTGAAAAGGTCAAACGCCGGGTGAGGCCCAAGCAGGTCCATACTTGTTTCGTGATAGCTAGAAATAGTGCCCACATCGCGCCAAAAGCCATTAAATTGATACGTGTAGAGCTGTTTGCCTTCAGCAAGCAGCTTTGGAATAATGTTCTTGCCAAAATCATGCTCTGAAGTTTGGTCGATAGCATCAGCTTTCAATGTCTCGACTAAGAGCTTTGCATTGAAGATATAGATTCCCATCGATGCAAGGTTGCTCTCTGGCTTTTCAGGCTTCTCCGAAAAATTGAGTATTTTTCCGTCTTCGTCTTGGGTCATGATGCCGAAGCGCGAGGCTTCCTCCCATGCGACGGGCATAACCGCAACGGTAAGGTCTGCGTTATGCTTTTTATGGACATCAAGCATCTTTTGATAGTCCATGCGATAGAGCTGATCTCCTGAAAGGATCAGAATATAGTCTGGATCATTTTGCTCTATAAAGCCTATATTTTGTGTGATTGCATCAGCAGTACCTGCATACCAAGCGCTACTCGTTTGGGTTTCATACGGAGGCAGGATGGAAATGCCTCCTCCATTAATGCTGTCGAGATCCCAAGCGCTCCCGTTTCCTATATATGAGTGAAGGAGATATGGACGATATTGCGTGAGCACCCCCACCGTATCGATCCCTGAGTTTGCACAATTGGAAAGCACGAAATCAATGATGCGATACTTCGCTCCAAATGAGACTGCTGGTTTGGCGATCTTACTGGTGAGTACACCCAACCTGCTGCCTCGTCCGCCCGCGAGCAACATCGCAATACATTCGGTTTTGCTCATGGCCCACTTCCCCTTTCGTCCCTCATCCTCCCGAAGGGCACCGCTTAGTAGCCGCTTAGTAATCACGGCCCCCACTTTCTATACATGCCAAATTTCATTGGCATACTCGCGAATGGTTCGGTCGGAGGAAAAATAGCCTGACTCAGCGGTGTTGTGAACGCATGTTTTGCGCCAACTGGGCTTGTCGCTGTAGGCAGCCGTCAGTTCCTCCCACGCCTGCACGTACGCATAAAAATCCTTCATCACAAGATCAGGATCATTGCTTGACATGAGATAATCATGAATTGATTCAAAATTGCCCGAAAGACGTGCAAGAGTACCATCGGTAAGTTGGTCTACGATACGCCCAAGGCGCGCACGATCAGCGTTGTAGAGATCCCATGCAAAATAGCTGCCACTAGAACGCAACGCAGCAACCTCATCTGCCCTTAAGCCAAAAATTTTGATATTATCATCGCCCACTAGCTGGCTAATTTCAATATTTGAGCCATCATAGGTACCTAAGGTTACTGCACCGTTCATCATTAGCTTCATATTTGAGGTGCCAGACGCCTCAGAGCCGGCGACAGAGATCTGTTCGGAAATGTCGGCGGCAGCGTAAATAAGCTGTGCATTCGAAACTGCAAAGTTTGGAATAAATGCTATGCGTATCTTATGATTAACACGCTCGTCAGAATTGATGACATCTGCAACGGAATTTATAAGCCGAATGACCTCTTTGGCAAATACATAGCTTTGAGCAGCTTTGCCAGAGAAAATAAAAGCAGTTGGATGGATGTCAAAGTTAGAATCAGAGAGCAGTCGATTATACAAGTCTAAGATCTTGAAAACATTGAGAAGCTGACGTTTGTATGCATGGAAACGCTTGACCTGCACATCAAAAATCATGGAGCAATCAAGCTCCACACCAGCAGTCTTCTTAATGTAATCAGCGAGGCGTTGCTTGTCTTGTTGTTTGGTTTGGGCGAATCCCTCAAGAAATGCCGAGTCGTCCTCGAAGGCCTCTAGTTTTTTAAATTCATTTGCATCTTTAAGCCAGCCATCACCAATCGCGTCAGTTATAAGCTTCGCATAGGGAGGATTAGCATTAGCCAGAAAACGCCGGTGAGAGACACCATTGGTCTTATTGTTGAATTTTTCAGGAGCGAGCTGATAAAAGTCCTTCAGAACGCTTTGCTCGAGGATAGAGGTGTGCAATTCGGAAACGCCATTGACAGAATGAGAGAATATGACCGAAAGGTTCGCCATACGCACTTGTCCATCCCACAGGATGGCGGTATTTTGCAGTTTTTCATACCAATCACTGCTGTCTCTAGGAAATTTATCCCGATAGCGACGATCTATTTCTTCGATGAACATGTAGGTACGCGGCAAAAGCCTCCTAAACATGTCTATTGGCCACTTTTCAAGAGCCTCCGGCATTACCGTATGGTTTGTGTACGACAAAGTTTCGTAGGCAATCTTAAATGCGAGATCAAAGTCCACATGCTTTTCGTCTACCAAGATACGCATAAGCTCGGGGCCACACATGGCTGGGTGCGTGTCATTGGTATGAATGCAAACGTGCTCTGGAAGCTGCTGCCATTCAGGCCCATATTCCTTCTCATAGGTGCGCAAAATTGTTTGTAAGCCCGCAGAGACAAACAGATACTCTTGCTTGAGACGCAAAAGCCTGCCATGTTCACCCGCATCATTGGGATAGAGAATCGTGGAGATGGCCGTCGCATCAGAGCTGAACTTCATAGCCTTCGCATAATCTCCTGCATTGAAGGCATCAAGGTCAAAATCCTCATGCGTATAAGGCTCAGCCTTCCAGATCCTTAGCGAGTTTACTGTCTTACCACCATATCCAACGATCGGAATATCATACGGAACAGCACGAATGAGCTCTCCGCCTTCCTGTGTAAACCAATAACGACCGTCTTTTTCATGACGTATAACCTGACCGCCAAACTGCACAACGACGGAGCTGCCTATTTTACGAGTCTCCCAAGGGTATCCTTGACCAAGCCAATTATCAGTTTTTTCAACCTGCCGCCCTCCGATTATCTCTTGGCGAAAGAGACCGTAGCGGTAGCGCATGCCATTGCCGTTGCCGGCAATGCCCTCTGTTGCCATTGAATCAAGGAAGCAAGCCGCAAGACGGCCAAGCCCGCCATTTCCAAGGCCTGGGTCTGCCTCTTGCTCTTCCAGATGGTCAAGGGAGTCCCCCATTTCCTTGATGCCCTCAGCCACGAGATCTCGAATGCCATAGTTCAACAAATAGTTGTCAAGCAATGGACCTAGCAGAAACTCCAATGAAAAATAGTAGACACGCTTCTCACCCTTTTTATGGGCATCATGCTGCACGTTTCTTGAACGACGCGCTATAAGGCTCGCGAGGACATAGTAACGCTCTTCAGGAGAGCTCTCGTCAAAGCTACGCCCAAATTCCCTCTGGCATGCTTCTTCATATTGATCAACAAAGTCCTGCTTGTCTTTGAAGAGTTTTTGCAACATTATTATCCTTTGCCCTATAGTGCCCCATTGAGACAGCTAGATCGTGATAGTTTTATTTTTTCTTGCTGTTGCGCTTTGATCGTTTAGCGGTGCTACGAAGAGATTCGCCTGCATTGGCGGTTTTCTGCTTTGCCGGAG